>ERZ773005.1701-NODE-1701-length-10813-cov-4.828314_pt1 | contig 10813 bp, 9 predicted proteins | sample MGYA00580666_ERZ773005 | MGnify/ENA primary metagenome ERZ773005 (study PRJEB29015, sample SAMEA2737999) | human oral metagenome | biome: human oral; feature: human-associated habitat; material: dental | place: China | collected 2061 ... | reverse complement strand
CTGAATAGTGGTCGCTGTTGGGATATTTTTTATAGATATTTTTCAGATTTAATTCTACCATTCTTCTTCTCTTTTCTTATCTCTATTCAAAAGTGATAGCTTGGCCATTTTCACTCGCGCTATATGTCAATTCTTTGAGGTTGATAACTACTTGAGCAGTGACTGACTTATCTGCATTGCTACGGACAATCCGGAGGCTATTTTCATCCAATAGATTCACTTCAATAGTGCCATCTAGGTCAAAGGCAGCAGACTGGTTGCGGTAACTGAAAAGCTTGAGCAAGGCTTGCACAACTGGACGCTTGACTTCTTCAGCAATCTCCTCATTACTGTAATAATGACGGTTGATATTGCGGCCTTCCTTAGTATTTTCTAGCAGTTCAAGGTCATTTTTCCCAGCTAAGAAACCAACATAATAGACCTGTGGAATCCCTGGAGCAAAAGCCTGAATCAGACGGCTAATGAAGTACTTCTTGTCGTCATCGCCCAAGGCTGAGTAGTAAGTCGAGTTAATCTGGTAAATGTCCAGATTATTGTACTCAGCTGAGGAATACTTACGCTTGACATTGGCCCCGACCTTATATAGTTCATTGGTTGCAAAATCAATTTCTTCATCAGTCAGAATATCCTTAACATCAACAACCCCAATACCATCGTGAGTGTCCAGTGTTGTGAATTGCTTCATAGGACTCATTTCAAGCCACTCAACTAGACGCTCAGCTTTACCACTGTATAGAGAATAAAGAGTTACCATCGGTAGCGCAAAATCATAGACAAAGTAGCCATGCTCTGCAATCTTGAACTGGATAGAATAATGCTCATGAATTTCTGGTAAAATATCCGTCCCAAACTCAGCCGCTTGCTGCTGGACTTTTTCTAATAAATCCCAGATTTCTGGCTCAACAAAGAAATCATTAGTATCTAACTTTTTGACTGCATAGGCAAATGCATCTAAACGAATCAGATCACAGCCATGCTCTGACAGTTGACGCAATGTTTTCTTGATGAAATCATTAGTTACCTGGCTGCGAACATCTAGATCAATCTGCTCTTCACCGAAGGTGTTCCACAGATACTCAGTACTTCCATCTGCAAAGACGATTTCCTGCTTAGGCGCCCGATCCTTACGCTTATAAATCAAATCAACATCAGCTTGCGTCGGACGATTTTCTGGCCAAAACTTATCCCAGCTGAGAAAGAGGTCACGATACTCACTCTGATCCTTCTTTTCCTGAAAATCCTTATAATACTTGGACTGGCGTGAGATGTGGTTGATCATAAAGTCAAACATGAGATAATATTTCTCGCCCAGCTTTTCTACATCCTCCCAGTCACCAAAGGCTGAATCAACCTCTTCATAGTCTACTGGGGCGAATCCCCGGTCACCAGTTGATGGGAAGAAAGGAAGCAAATGCACTCCTCCAACAGCATCGCCAAAATGCTTTTCTAAATTGTCATATAAATCTTTTAAATTCTCCCCCAGGCTGTCTGAGTAAGTAATCAGCATGGTCTTATTTTGAATAGCCATAGTCTTCTTCTCTAAAATCTTGTCTTCTATATCCTTTCCTAGCGGTTTTAGGTTTTCTATTTATTAGCTCTGTGCGAAAAACACGAATCTTCCAAGAGGCTGAAGCTTCATTTTCAGATTCCCTATTTTTCTACAGGCGTTACTAATTCAGTAGTTTACGGATGTGGTTGCCTTTGTATGCACTGTGAGCTTTTTACGGTCTTTGTATCTTGAGCTTACTTCACTGCCCCATTGCTCATTCCAGCAATAATGTTGCGCTGGAAGATGAGATAAACGATAGTAATGGTGATAATCCCAACAACATAAGAAGCAAAGCTCGGTCCATAATCATTAAAGTATTGACCTGTGTAGTTATATTGGAAGAGTGGCAGAGTCCACATCTTGGAGTCTTTATTGAGTACCAAGAGAGGAAGCATGAAGTCATTCCAGAACCAGAGGGCATTGATAATCATGGTTGTCGCATGCATGGGTTTCATCATAGGAAAGATAATCTTGAAATAAGTTGTAAACTTTCCAGCACCGTCAATTTCTGCTGCCTCATCCAGACTGTCTGGAATGGAAATCTTAATGTAGCCTACATAGAGAAAGAGAGTCTGTGGAACAGCGTAAGCCAGATAGAGAATAATTAATCCCCAAGTGTTGGCTAGTCCTAGCTTACTCATCATAACTGTAATAGGAATCATGATAACTTGAAAAGGAACGAAAATCCCTAAAATCAAGAGCGTATACATAATACCAAAAGCTTTTTTCTTAGACATATTACGAGCGATAGAGTAAGCAGCCATGGGAATAAAAATCATGACAACAACCAAAGATAGAACCGTGATTACAATTGAATTCCAATAGTAGCCTCCGATACCATCAGCCAAAAGGCGTTGGAAATTTTCTAAAGTCGGTTGAGTTGGAAATCCGAAAAAATTATTAACAATGTCTTTGGTAGACTTAAAGGAACTGAATATCGTTGCTAAGAGTGGAATTAAAATGATAATAGACCCCAGTGTTAGCAAGATATATTTACTAAAATTAGCTTTTCTTTCTGCATTTTTCATCGGGCTTCTCCTCTTAGATTTCAAATTTCTTAGATACTCTCAACTGGATAATAGAAATAACCGCAATCAAGAGAAACAAGATAACAGCAATGGCATTGGCATAACCAAATTGATTGCTCTTAAAAGCATAGTTGTATACCAGAAGTCCTAGAGAGGTGGTCGCATTATTCGGACCGCCGCCTGTCATGGCAAAGACTTGGTCAAATGCTGTCAAACCACCTTTTAGAGCCAAGATAAAGACCATGGAAACGCTTGGTAGGAGATAAGGAAGTTCCACCTTCCAAAAAATTTGTTTGCTGCTAGCTCCATCAATTCGAGCTGCTTCTGTAATCTCAGTCGGGATAGACTGAAGGCCAGCTAAGAAGATGATAATAGGCATGGCTACCCCTTGCCAAAGCAAGACGAAGATTGCTGCAAAGATTGCACCGCCATTCGTTCCTAGAAGGCTGGTTTTAAGAAATTCAATTCCTAAGGCATTCCCTATAGCTGGCAACCCGTAGTTAAAAAGTTGCTTAAAGATAAGAGCCACAGTCAATCCAGATAGGACAGCGGGGAAGAAAAAGCAAGCTCGGAAGAAAGTTTTCCCCTTTATCTTCGAGTTGAGAGCTCGGGCTATCCAGATCCCCAGCATAATCTCACCAACCACCATACAAATAGTAATGATCAATGTAAATCCTATCGCGTTCATAAACTTAGGATCGCTCATGAGGAGCATAAAGTTATTGAGTCCGACAAACTTATAATTATAGGTCAAGCCAGTCCAGTTTGTCAGGCTGTAGAAGGCACCCTGAAACATGGGCACATAAAAGAATACAGCCTGTAGTACAAGGGGAACTAGGACAAAGAACCAACCCCAATATTTCTCAATCAATTTTTTCATAGTGGATCTACTCCTACTCTACGTCTGCTTTCATCGGATTGAAGAAGGCATTTAGTGCTTTCGCCATATCCTCTTTGTTTCCAGTTGTAATATAGTTCCCAGTCAAGGTATAAAAATCACTTTCACTGGTCCAGTCTTGAGCTAGCCAAACGAGGTGTCGGTCTGTAAATGCTAGTTCAGCAAGACCGGCTAGCGGTGCATCTGAACCTGCTTCCTTGACACCTTCAATAGCTGTTGGTGAGCCGTCCACATCATAATATTTCTGCATAACTTCTGGACGTGACATATATTCAACAAAAGCATTAGCTTCTTTCTTGTGCTTACTACTTGACGAGATAGACCAAGCTAGGTCTCCTGCTCCAATGGTCAAGCTTTGTCCTTTTTGCTTCCCAGGGAAAGGGAACGTTCCAACATTAAACTTAGGATCTTGCGCATTGATTGCTGTGATAGCCCAAGAGCCATTTGGAGTCATCAGGGCATCGCCTCTAGCGAAGGCACCGACAACATCAGTATAGCCTGCTCCTTGCCAGTTGGTTTGCATGGCACCTTTTTTGCGGAATAAATCTAACAGCCTGAAATCATCTTTAAGCACTGAATCTGAAGACTTGATGGCATTTGGCTTGGAAAAACGTAGGTAATCATTCGCTTCCTTACCGCCACCCGTAGAAGTAGCAAGAGCTAACTGATGATAACCATTCAAGGTCCAAGTATCTGCTCCTGCAATGGCAAAAGGTGTTTCCCCTTTTGCTATAATCGTATCAACTAATTCTTCAAATTCTTCCCAAGTCTCTGGAACTTTCAATCCCAGTTCTTTAAATTTATCTTTGTTGTAATAGATACCATAAGCATTAGCAGTATAAGGAATATTGTAAATCTTTCCATCTATCGCATATTTATCTGCGTAATGATTCTTAACTCGCTTGAGATAATCTTTATTAGATAAATCTTCAAAGTACCCAGCTTTAGCCCATTCTTGCAATTCAATAGACTGGGGATAGATATTGACAACATCAGGAACATCTCCAGCCAGAACTCGAGTTTTGAGTACTTCCCCAGCGTTAGGGACATTCACCACTTTCACGTGCACATTCGGATTTTCTTTTTCAAAGTCTTTTGCAATCTCACGAAGGGTGTCAACCATTTCGCCCTTCTGATTGAAATACTCAATCGTTACCTTACCATCTGTTGACTCCCCTTGGCTGCTGCAAGCTGACAGCCCCAAAAGGGACAGTCCTGTAATAGCAGCTAAGCTCATCTTTTTATACCATTTCATGGTCTAGCCTCCTTATTTTTTAATAAAATGCAGCTGTCTGCTAAGATAATCTCCTTGCGGAAGATTCATAGTGATACCAGCATACATGAGTTCTGCACCTGAGTAAACTGCGCCATTTCCCTGCAACTCATAAAGCTCTTCTTCCTCTAAGCCTTTTAGTTTCAAGGTTGTTTCCATCGTTTCCACAACTGATAAGACTCGGACGTAGGTTACAATCGTTTGATCTTCATAGTTAAATTGAACTGCTGCTTCATTGGAGCCAACATCTGGATTGATTAGCCTATACTGACGCCCTAACTGGACCACTGGCCGTAATTCTTTATACAACTTCACCTGGTCAGCAATCGCAGCTTTCTCTTCATCTGATAGACTAGTCAAATCAAGCTCATACCCCAGATTTCCCATCATAGCCACATGACCACGTGTTGCTAGTGGAGTAATCCGTCCCATCTGATGATTAGGCACTGCCGACACATGGGCACCCATTGAAATAGTCGGATAAAGATAAGAAGACCCATATTGGATTGGCAAACGAGCTATGGCATCAGTATTGTCACTAGCCCAGACTTGAGGGAAATACCGCATCATACCAAGATCATTTCGTCCACCACCACCTGAGCAGGACTCAAATAAAATATTCTCATATTTCTCTGTCAAATATCTTACAATTTCATAAAGCCCCAAGATATACTTATGTGACTGCATTTTGGTCGCCAGATAGTTAGTGCCATTCCCAAGATTGGTAATATTACGATTCATATCCCATTTTATGTAGTCAATATCGTGCTGACTCAACAGCTGATCCAGTGTTTCTTTGATATAGGCTACCACATCTGGATTAGCATAATCCAATACGAGTTGATTGCGAGAGTAGGTATGATCCCGATCAGGCGCTTGAATAGCCCAGTCTGGATGTGCCCGATACAGCTGACTGTCTACGGAAATCATTTCTGGCTCAACCCATAAACCAAACTGTAATTCTCTGCTATGAACTTCTTCTATGAGTTCTTTCAAACTGCCACCTAGCTTATCTTCATTGACAAACCAGTCGCCCAGAGCCCGATTATCATCAAAACGGTTGCCAAACCAGCCATCATCGAGAACAAAGAGCTCAATACCAACTTTCTGCGCCTCATCTGCTAACTCTAGCAACTTCTCTTTTTTGAAATCAAAGTAAGTTGCTTCCCAGTTATTGATTAAAATTGGCCGCTCTCGCTTCGCAAATGCTTTAGGAATGATATGCTCTTGAACAAAAGCTTGGCTCTCATGACTAAGACCAGTCAAACCCTGAGCCGAATAATTCAACAGAGCAACAGGGCTATAGAAAGTCTGCCCCGCTTCCAGTTTCCAAGCAAAGTTATCTTCATTGATACCGATACCTAGCCGAACTTCATTCAACTGATTTTGCTGAATCCAAGCTTCAAAGTTTCCGCTATAAAGAAGCTGAATTGCCCAAACTTGACCAGCCTCTTCCGTCGTTTCACTATCACAAAGGATAAGGTTTGGAGTCTGCGCGTGACCAGAAGCTCCTCGGTTGGAAGCTATTTTGAAAATTCCCTGTTCTAACTTGTGACGACGAACTGTTTTCTCCCTAGCATAAGCTCCCTGTAAACTAATCACATCATAAGTACCTGCCGGCAAATCTGCCATTAAGCTCAAGTTCTTATGTATGATTGCTGTCTCTCTACCGATATTTTCCAGCTTAGTAAAGGTTGCAATAGTATTGCTATCTTCAAAAGCTGTGTAATAGAGAGTGAGGCGTAAGTGAGCTACTGTATCCTCTAAAATAAAGGCCAGTGTTTCTGCATCTTCTGTACTGTGAGGGCTAGGCAGTCCTGGAACTTCCAAACCTCCCTTAATCAGCTGACTATCAACAAACCGAAAATCTGTTACTTCATTATTAGCATGTTGGACTTGCAGAGAAGGTTGCCGAAAGTCTCCTAAACCATGCTGACCCAAAACCTGCCGCTGGGTATCTAAGCTAAAACTTCGCTCATTCGATCTCGGATTACCAGAAAAAGCATGATCTCGCTCAAATACTGTATTGGAAAAATGATAGGATTCGATTTTTCTGCCTAAGTGTTTAAGCAAAAGGTAGCCATCCCTTTCCTCAATGATAAGACTGAATTTTTTTGTATTGATGTAAAATAGATGTTTGTCTATTTTGATAGCCATTTCTGAACCTCCATATTTACTAATATTTTACCTTATGAAATCGCTTCCTAAAATAGAATTATGTTAGGGAAATATGGTAAAATGTTAGGTAGGAGGCAAAATATGCTTGTTTTTTCAGAATACCAAACAGGAACAATTGATCTCTCACTTAGCTTCTACGGTTATGAAGAGTGCACACCTAGCTACTCTTTTGGACCAGCTATTAGAGATACCTACGTTCTTCACTACATTACCAAAGGGAAAGGTCAATTTCATTACAAAGGAAAAATTGTCGATTTAAAAGCTGGAGATCTCTTTCTGCTCAAGCCAAATGAACTTACCTTTTATCAGGCTGACAAAGAAGAACCTTGGTCTTACTACTGGCTGGGAATGACTGGCGGTAGGGTTTATGACTACTTCAATCACTCACAGATTTCCGAAGACTGCTACCTACTTGCTAACCAGGAACGTAAAACAGATAGGATTGGGAAAATTGTTGAGAACTTGGTTTACTTCGCCGAGCAGACCAAATCTAACCAACTAGCTCAACTCCACATTATGGGCCAACTTTATGAACTCATCTTTCACTTGGGCAGCGTTGCCTATAAGCCCCAAGCAAATACCCTATCTGCAAGCCAGCAACTCTATCTAGCCTGCAAGCAGATAATTGACACTCAATATCCCAATCCTAACCTCAGCATTCAAGATATGGCAATTAAGTTGTCCGTTCATCGCAGCTATTTAACAACCATTTTCAAGGAGGAGCACCAAAGCTCACCTAAAGAATATCTGGAATATGTCCGCATGCATCGAGCTACACAACTCCTCAAAAGCACCCGCGAGCCTGTCCAATTTATCGCCTATTCTGTCGGTTTCTCAGACCCCCTTTACTTTTCAAAGGCTTTTAAAAAATATTTTGGCTTTTCACCAAGCTCATTTCGAGAACAAAGTTAAGTTTTACTAAACATATCTTTGTTATTTACTAATTTTTGAGTTATAATTTATGTAGACAGTAAATTGAAAAAGGACCAAATCAAATGGCTACTATCAAAGATATCGCCCAGACTGCTGGTGTTTCTCCCGCAACTGTTTCGCGGGTTTTGAACTATGACAAGTCCATGTCTGTTAGCGATGAGACGCGTAAGAAGATTTTCGATATCGCTGAACAGCTCAACTACAAAAAAAGCAATAGACAGAAAAAGACCTCAGCTCAGACCCACCGCATTGCCATCGTCGAATGGTATACAGAACTGGAAGAGCTGGATGATCTTTACTACTACTCCATTCGCTTAGGCATTGAAAAGAAAGCCCAGGAACTGGGCTATGATATCGTGCGGATTTTCAACAACGACTCTCTAAACCAGCTAGAACAGATTGACGGCATCATTGCCATCGGAAAATTCAGCAGCAAGCAAGTCAAGGAGCTGGAGCAATACAGTCCTGCCTTGGTTTTCGTGGACAGCGATACGCTCGACCAAGGCCACAGCTGTGTGACAACGGACTTTGAGCATGCCGTTACTCATGTTCTCGACCATTTTCTTCAGCAGGGCATTCGAGAAATCGGGATGATTGCTGGACGCGAAGAAACTACAGACGGAACGACCAGTCTTGACGATCCGCGCTTGGCCTGCTTCTGCCGTTACCTTAGTGACAAAGGCCTCTATCAGCCGGCCTATGTCAAGGTAGGCAAGTTCTCCTCAGAGTCTGGCTACCAACTGATGAAAGAATTGATTGACCACCAAAAAGAACAGATGCCCAAAGCATTCTTCATTGCCAGCGATGCTCTGGCAGTCGGTGCTCTCCGTGCTCTTCAGGAAGCGAGAATAGCTGTTCCCCAAGATGTCCAGATTATTTCCTTTAATGATACATCCATCGCCAAATACGTCTATCCGCCTCTCAGCACTGTGACAGTCTTTACAGAGGAAATGGGCAAGCAAGCTCTGCAAATGCTAGACCAGATGATTAAAACTGACGAAAGCCTCATCCCTTACATGATCAAACTCTCTACCAAGCTGACACTAAGAGAAAGCAGCCTTTAAGCTAGAAAGACCGCCTATGAAAACCTACGAAAAAATCTTTGATATCCTCAGTCAGACTGACAACTATGTCAACGGCGAAAAAATAGCCCAAGAATTGGGCATTTCACGAACTTCCATTTGGAAAGCCATTCAAAAACTGGAGAAAGAAGGCATCCAAATCGAATCCGTCAAGAACCGGGGCTATCGATTGACAGCGGGTGACTTGCTGATTCCTAATTGGATTGAGGAACACTCACCTGTTCAGGTCTCATTTAATCCTGACTGCCAGTCCACTCAGATGGATGCCAAGGCAGGTATGGAAGCCGGACGCCCTGCCAACACTCTCTATCTGGCCGCTGCCCAATCTGCTGGCCGAGGCCGCTTCGGTCGTGCCTTCTTCTGCCCCAGCCAGGGCGGCTTTTACATGTCTCTCCACCTCAAGCCCAACCTCCCCTTCGACCAGCTCCCTTCCTATACTATCTTAACTGCGGGAGCTATCTACAAGGCAGTGAAAAATCTAACTCTTATAGAGGTTGATATCAAGTGGGTCAATGACATTTACTATCGAAACAAGAAAATTTCCGGCATCCTGACCGAGGCTACAACTTCTATTGAGACAGGGCTCGTCACTGATGTTATCATTGGTGTTGGCTTTAATTTTTTCATTAAAGACTTTCCAGCTGAGATTAAAGAAAAAGCTGGCTCCCTCTTTGAAGAGAAACCAGCCATTAGTCGCAATGAGCTCATTGCCGAGATTTGGAAATGCTTCTACGAAAGTGACCCAGAAGAGCTCATCTATCTCTACAAGCAGCGCTCCTTGGTGCTAGGACGACAAGTGACCTTTAGCCAAAAAGGCGTGGACTACCAAGGTTTGGCCAAAGACATCTCAGACAGCGGGCAACTTTTAGTCCAGCTGACAGATGGTCAGGAAATCTGGCTCAACAGCGGCGAAGTCTCGTTGACCAGTTGGTAATCAAAAATTTCATTTCAAAAGGACTGAGTCTCATAGCTCAGTCCTGTTTTCATTATTTCGGTCCTAAATGTTTATCGATTTCATCCACAATACGCCCCATGACATAGGAAATCTGCAAATTGCGCAGCACCAAAACAGCCCAGAAAGCAGCCATAAAATAGCGCCCCGCCATGATGGATTCATTGAAAAAATAGGTTTCTAAGGCCGTAAAAACAGCCATTACAATAAATTGTCGTCTGTTCATAGTTTTATTATAACACGAAAGCCTAGAAAAATCTTTTTTAATCCTCTTGAATGGTAATTTTTTCTGCTAAAAAGTCAAATCCCTCTGGAATCAGGCTTTCCTCTTCCTTCTCTTCAGCCTCTGTCTTGCCATTGCGGCTGCGAGCTGAAAAGTCCGCCCGAATCTTGGTCCACTCTTCCAAGGAAATAGCCAAAATCTCTGGTGAAAAGCCTGCTGCATTGCTGAGGATATTGCCAAACATGGTATTGAGATTGTCCCGCTTCATGGTCTGCTCAGCGTTGAAATTAGACTCAAAAGCTAAGATAGCATGACTTTCATTGGCCGCTACCGGCTGCGATCCTGCCAGCAAGGCCTTATCAGCTCCAGCCAGACTTTCGATAATCTCACCCCAAGCATTCTGCAGCTTAGTCAGATTGCTGCGAGCCAGACTAGGATTCTCAACAGCCTCTTCTAGGATGGCATTGACCTTATTGCGGTCTGCTCGATAGCCCTTAGACTTCTGCGGTCGAATATCCGAAGTTTTGACAGCTGCTACAGGTTTCCCATTGCCATTAGCCAGCTGCTGTTTAAGACTATCTATCTCTTGTCTCAGACCCTTGAGCTCATCAGCTAGATTATCCGGAATCGCTGCCGCTACTGGAAGACTGCTAGTCTCTGCCAGTCGAATGGTCATCATTTCTGTATAAATCTTAGG
>ERZ773005.1699-NODE-1699-length-10817-cov-11.951961_pt1 | contig 10817 bp, 13 predicted proteins | sample MGYA00580666_ERZ773005 | MGnify/ENA primary metagenome ERZ773005 (study PRJEB29015, sample SAMEA2737999) | human oral metagenome | biome: human oral; feature: human-associated habitat; material: dental | place: China | collected 2061 ... | reverse complement strand
CGAAGGCCAAGGCGGAGCAGGAGCGGGCGGGGTGGCGCGCCGCGGTCTATCTACCGAGGGTGGGTGAGTCGGGTGCTGCCCGGCTGCGGACGCCGGGCCGGTTCCGGTTGACCAGGCATCAGGACACGTTTGCCACATTCTGAACCTGCTTGATGAGGGTCACCGTCCCGCTGGCTTGTCGGATGCGCAGTGGGCTTCGACGGTCGCCGCGCGGCGGCGGGACCTGATCGGCGCTCTGGCGGAGACGGTGCTGGCACGCGGGCTGTCGCCGTTGGGGCACACCGCGATCGACCTGGCTCTGACCGCCACGGTCTCGGAGAACGCTGTGCCGATCCTGCCGATGGTCGTCGATCACATCCTCAACCCCGGCCATGACGATGGCGGGCTCGCAGACGACGGGCGGCTCGTCGGCCACGCGCTGCGCCGTCTGGTGGCTGGTGACCTGGCCGGATTGTTCGACGGCCCGTCCACCGTCAGGTTCGACCCGAGCCTGCCGATGATCTCCCCGGACCTGTCCCGAGTCACGGAGAACTCGACGCTGATCAGTGTGTTGATGACCTGCTCGCCGGCGTGGACGGAGTCCGCTCTGCTGGACCCGGATGGTGGACAGCGGTGGGTGATCTACGACGAGGCGTGGCGGCTGATGCCGCACCCGGCGTCGCTGCGTCGGATGGACGCGCACTGGCGGCTGGCCAGGCACTACTGGATCGCGAGCATGCTGATCTTCCACAAACTCGCCGACCTCGACAATGTGGGCGACCAGGGTTCGGCGATGCGGTCCTTGGCGAACAGCTTGTTGGCGAACGTGGAGACCCGGATCGTGTACCGGCAGGAGTCCGACCAACTCGGGCCCACCGCGACCGCGCTCGGCCTGACCGGCGCCGAACAACAACTGCTGCCGAACCTGGGCGTGGGGCAGGGCCTGTGGCGGATCAAGGCCAGGAGCTTCATCACCCAACACCAACTGCACCCCGCCGAACTCGTCCTGTTCGACACCAGCAGCCGAGCAGCCGGAGACTACCGATGAACCCCCTCCGACCCCACCCGGCCGGAGAACCCGACGCCCCGGTCGAGCTCCCGCACGTGCTGGTCAGGGTCGCTCCCGACGGGACACTCACCGCCACCGTCGACGGAACCCCATTCCCAGCCGCAGACGGCAGAGTGTGGACGCGGGCCACGTTCGGGCAGCTCATGGATGCCATCACCCAAGACCGCACGATCACAGTCCGCGTAGAGGTACGCGAGAGCGACGGGACCGTCTTCACCGACATCATCCACGCCCGCAAACCCCCTCGTACCGCGGTGCCGCCCGACAAACCGACTCATCGGGCACGCAGACAGCGCCACACCCGCCGACCGCGTTCAGTGGACGCGACCGCCAACGGTTTCATCCCCGGGGAGGAAGTCGCCGTCGCCCTGATCGTCGCCCACACCAACGCCACCGAAACCGGTCAAGCACATGCGGGCATCGACGCCGAGCCCATCCCTGCTACCGGGCAGGAAGTGATCCTGTTGGGCCGGGTGTCGGGAACCCTTGCGGTACGAAGGCTGGCATGAACCAGCGGCAAACCGGCAGCGTGGGCGACGAACTCACCAATGCCGCCCTGGTCGGACTGATCGGCCTGGTCGGGATCGCGCTCGTCCTACGAGCCGCCGCCAGTGTCACCGCCTACCTCACCGGCCTACCCCAGCCGGACGCCGGACCGGCGGCAGGCCTGGCCTGGCCGTGCTGTTCAACCCCACCGACCCCGCCACGGCACTCGGTGTAGCCGGCCTCAACCCGGCCGCCTACTGGCTCGTCAGCGCCGGCATCCTCGCAGTCCTCACCATCGTCGCGGTCCGGCTATGGATCGCGTGGCGCAGCCACACCCACGTTACCGAGACCGACCCGCACCGCCTCGCCGGTATCGCAACCCGCCACGACGTGCAGACAACCGCGTCGACGAAAGCCCTACTCCGCCGGGCCGGAACACTACGCCCCTCCCTGGACTCCCCGACGGCTGAGGAAGTGGGCTACCTCCTCGGCACCAGCCGCGGCACGAAGGTATGGGCATCGGTCGAAGACTCGATCCTGCTCATCGGCCCGCCCCGCTCCGGCAAAGGCCTCCACATCGTCATCAACGCGATCCTCGACGCGCCCGGCGCCGTCGTCACCACCAGCACCAGACCCGACAACCTCACCGCCACACTCCACGCCCGACAGCGCCGCGGCGGACCGGTCGCCGTGTTCGACCCCCAGCACCTCGCCGAAGGCATCCCCGCCGGGCTGCGGTGGTCACCGGTACGCGGCTGCCACGACCCACTGACCGCGATGATCCGCGCCAACGGCCTCGCCGCCGCCACCGGACTCTCCGCCGGTGGCGGCGAATCCGGCGGTTTCTGGGAAGGCAAGACCCGCACCGCCCTCCAAAGCCTGCTCCACGCCGCCGCCTTGGACGGCCGACCACCAGCAGAACTATTCCGCTGGACCCTCGACCCGGCCGCCGCGTCCGAAGCAGTCGCGATCCTCAACTCCCACCCCAACGCCGCCATCGGCTGGGACGACTCACTCGCCGCGATGATCGACGCCGACCCCAAGACCCGCGACAGCATTTGGCAAGGAGTCGCCCTCGCCCTCGCCGCCCTCGCCGACCCCCGAGTCCTCCACGCCGTCACCCCCGAACCCCACGAGCAGTTCGACCCCGAGGAGTTCCTCACCGAACACGGCACACCCTACCTCCTCGCCACCGGCGCATCGGCTGCCCTGGTCGCCGCATTCGTCGAAGACCTCATCGAAACCGCCCGCAGGCTCGCCGCCCGCTCACCCAGAGCCCGGCTCGACCCACCCCTGCTGCTCGCCCTCGACGAGATCGGGAACCTCGCACCCCTGCCATCCTTACCCGTGCTGATGGCAGAAGGCGGCGGCACCGGGATCACCACCATGCCCGTCCTGCAATCCCTCGCCCAAGCCCGAGACCGGTGGAGCGAGCACCAAGCCAGCGCAATCTGGGACGCCAGCATCGTCAAGATCATCCTCGGCGGCGCCTCCAACAGCCGAGACCTCCAAGACCTCACCACCCTCATCGGCGAACGCGACGAATACACCGACAGCATCACCCTCGGCGACCACGGCACCCGCTCCAACCAACGCTCCATCCGCCGCGTCCCCATCCCCCCGCACGACCGCATCCGCACCCTGCCCTTCGGCACCGGCATCACCCTGCTCCGCTCCACACCCCCCATCGTCACCGACCTCCGCGCCTGGCCCACCCGCCCCGACGCCCAGCAACTCCGCACCGCCCGCGACCAACTCGAAGCACTCCTACACCACCGTCCGCCTCTCAACGATCCCTCCTGACGACGACGCCTGGGAGGCTCGGGCGCACCTGCCTGATACAGCGGCCACACAGCTGACCGCCCAAGACCAGGAGGACACCACCATGGCCATTCACACCCAGGAATCCCTGTCCGGGTTCATCGCATCGGAGCCGTTGCTCACCGAGACGGCAAAGGGTGATGCCAGGTTCTTCGCCCGTATCGGCAAGGAGCACTTCCGCCGTGAGGACGACGGTTCGTTCACGCAGACCGAGACGACCTACCACCACCTTGTGATGTTCGGGCGTTCCGCTGAGCATGCGTACGCACGTTTTACCCAAGGCGACAACTTTGTCGCTGAGGGCTACACGCGACCGGTCAACTACGAGCGCAATGGTCAGGCGATCAGTGGTGAGGAGTTCGTCGCCAAGAAGATCGGGCACGACGCCGCGCGAACCCGCTACGAGGTGGACCGGACTCCGCGCAGGGGAGTCGGCCGGGAAGCAGCGACGTACGACCCGATACAGCGGGCAGCGACGGCGGCCCACACCTCCCCGGTCAGCATGTGAGTTCGGGAGCCGAAACACCATGAGCGATCAGTATGAGATGGATGAGCCGGACGTCTTCGACGGGCCGCCCCGCGTCACCAGCGCGGACATGCCCGAGCCACCTCACCCCGTGAACTGGAACCTGCTGACGGCACACGAGCTGGAGCAGGAATGGCTCGCGCTGAACCGGTGGGTTGACTGGCTGCGACGCACTTACGGCCTCACCGTCGCGGTGGTGCCGCCGTTCTGGCATCACCACCCAGAGATGGTCTGGGAGTTGTCGGCGCTGCACCTGCATTGGCTGGCGGCCTACGACCCCGACCAGAATGCATCTGCGCCGCTCGGCTGGCATCGCGACTTCGCCGACGCTCGGGAGCGTCTTCGCTACTGGGTCACCGCCTGCGGAACCCGTGGGGACCGCGACCGCCCGACCCGGCAAGCTGCTTGGCCCGGTGAGGACCCAGCGCCCACCATTCAGGACTTCACCTTCGCCGACCGGGACACCGAGTTCGTCGAGTTCGTCATCGCCCAAGTCCGCAAGCGCCAGGAGGCTGAAGACGAGTTCTACGCCAAGCTGGCCGACGACGAGACGCCTTAGAGCGATGAGCCGCAACGCCAAGAAAACGGAGCGTCGCCCCTACGAGGAGCGGTCGTTCACGGTCCGGGCCGTCCACCGTGAGCGCACCGACCTGCACAAACTCGCCGAGGTTCTCATCCGGCTGACGTTGCAGGAGACCGGCGAGAGCCGAGCCGCCGACGAGGCCACACGGGTGCCCGACACCTACCGGGCACCGACGGATGGCCTGGCCGCCTCTGAAGCCGCCCGGTAGAATCAAACCTGCAAGCCTCGCGATGCGGGGTGTTGTGGCCTAAACCTCGCCGCTCGGCGGGCAACACGCACCGAGACCTTCGAGTCTCGCCCTACAGCCTTCACCGGCTGCTCTCACGATCAACACCCCTCCCACGAGCAGTGGGAGCGCGAGGGTCGAACCCCGTGAGAGTGAGCCCCTATGACCACCATCGCCGATGATCCGGCAGCCAGCCTCATCGATCCGCCCAAGACTGCGGCTACCGCCGTGACCTACCTGCGAGTCTCGACCCACGAGCAGGCAGAGAAGGGCGGCAACGCGAAGCCGTGCACCGCAAGGCCGAACAGCTCGGCGCGGTCATCATCGAAGAGTTCGTCGACGCAGGAGCCTCAGCCAAGTCCGCCGACCGGCCCGAGCTGATGCGGATGACCCAGTACGTCAAGGCCAACAAGGTCGCCTACTGCATCGTCCACAAGATCGACCGGCTCGCCCGCAACCGCGCCGACGACGTCACCATCCACCTCGCCCTCCAACAGTGCGGGGTCATGCTCGTGTCCGCCACCGAGAACATCGACGAAACCCCCTCCGGCATGCTGCCCCACGGCATCATGCCCACCATCGCCGAGTTCTACTCCCGCAACCTCGCCACCGAAGTCACCAAAGGCATGACCCAGAAAGCCATCGGTGGCGGCACGAGCGGGCGCGCACCCATCGGCTATCTGAACGTCCGCAAGCACGACGAACTTGGCCGCGAAATCCGCACCATCGAGCTCGATCCTGAACGAGCACCGATGATCGAATGGGCGTTCAAGGCCTACGCCTCAGGCAACTGGAGCGTCAGCCAACTCCACGACGAACTCACCTCGCGCGGACTGCGCAGCCTGCCCACACCGAAGAGGTCGGCCAAGCCCCTGGCCGTATCCACCATCCACCGGCTCCTGACCAACCCCTACTACAAAGGCGACGTCATCTACCGCGGCACCCGCTACAAGGGAAACCACCCCGCCCCCGTCCCCGCCGAAGTCTGGTACCAAGTCCAAGCCGTCCTCACCGCCCACACCTCCGCCGCCGAAGCCACCCAAATCCACGACCACTACCTCAAAGGCACCATCCACTGCGGCCAATGCGGCTCCCGCCTCATCGTCTCCAACGCCAAGAACCGCCACGGCAAGGTCTACTGCTACTCCATCTGCGCCGGACGACACTCCAAACACACCACCTGCACCCGCCAGGCGATGCTCATCGAAGACGTCGAGAAGCTCGTCGAGGACTACTACACCCGCGTCCAGATCACACCCGCCCAACAAGAAGCCCTCTCCGGGATGCTCCACCACGAGTTCGACCGGCTCATGGCCACCGAAACCGACGAACTCGAACTCCTCACCACCAACCGCGACCGGCTCGAACAAGAACAAAACCGACTCATGCAAGCCCACTACGCAGACGCAATCCCGCTCTCCGTGCTCAAACGCGAGCAGGACCGCATCGCCGCCGAACTCGACCAAGTGACCCGCCGTATCAACGCCCACTACGGCGACTACGCCGACGCCCGCGCCCACCTCGACGACGCCCTCGGCCTGCTCGCCAACTGCGCCGACATTTACACCCGCTGCGACGACACCAACCGACGGCTATGCAACCAAGCCTTCTTCACCAAGGTGTTCATCGACGAAGACAACGAACTGCGCGTCGAGCACAACCGACCCTTCGAGATGCTCCTCGACCCCCAGGTCAACGCCAACGCCCTGACCTGGGCCGCAGACGCACACAAGGCCCGGACCTCGACCAACGTTTCCGATGGCAAGGGTTCGAGCCTTGTGCGTGGGGTGGAGCTAAGGGGACTCGAACCCCTGACCTTCTCATTGCGAACGAGACGCGCTACCAACTGCGCCATAGCCCCGCGTATCGCATCCGCGATACGGGTGAATGCTACACCCGATACCGGGCACGGCTCAACGCCCCACCCAGCATGCTAGCCCGGTCTGCGCCGAGCCAGCGCAAACCAAACGGGCAGCAGCCGCCGCCTGGCGCAGATCGGTGGGGGACGAGACCCGAGGCCGGATCACTGACCGACGGCGTGCGGCAGATCGTCCGGGACGGGCCGTAGCCAGGAACGCGGGACCTCGGTGGCCAACGGGGTGGCCAGCTCGCTAGACGACACCGGAGCGGACAGGTCGAGGGTACGCACCGAACGCGGCAGCAGCGGACGGGAGACATAGGTGGTCGGGGTCACCGGGATCGGATCCCACAACGAACCGAGGGTCTCGGGCAATTCATCGGTGATCTCGATTGAACGCTCGGTCTCCTCCACATGATCCAAAGCGTGTTCCTGCCCGGCAGAAATCATGACGGTGTGCTCCTCATTGCCGGTGGTCAATTCGGCCCGGCGTTCGGCCAGCATGCGGTTGATGCTGACCACGCTGAGCCGGCTAAGCACCAGCCAGCCGATCAGCATGCCGACCGGCAGCAGCGTCCAGATACGCGGGACGGAACTGACCGACGGCACCGCGATGCCGATCAGCACCAGCACCAGATGCACGATCATGCCATTGCGGCGCCGGCGGGTGGCGAGCCGAGCCGCCACCCGCAGATCGCGGCGCGCGGCCCGCCGGGTCAGCGGCGTCGATACCACTGCCCCGGAATCGACTAGGAATGCACCGTGATAATCATTCCCGCGGCGCACCAGCTTCATCGATTCGGCAAATTGCTCAAGCGAGCCATCGTCGATATTGCCGGGTTGCTCGCGGCGCGACAGAATCCACGGCACGAGATATGCGATCCACACGACCGCGATAATTCCGAAAACCAACCCCGTCAGCACACACCCAAATCTAGGCGCCGAGCGACCGAGGCGCATCCCGGCGCGCCGGGGTCCGCGGCATGTCCGCTGGTTCAAGACCCCGGTCTGACCTCTCGCGGCGTCCCCGGCAGCGGACCCCCAGCCAGTAGGCGATTCAGCAGCCCCTCGGGCGCCTCTTCGCGATTCAGGGCGAAGACCCGGTGATCGCGCCATTCGCCATTGATATGCAGGAATCGCGGGCGCAGGCCCTCCTCACGGAACCCCAGTTTGGCTACGACCCGCAAACTCGGGTCGTTCTCCGGTCGGATACAGATCTCGATCCGGTGCAATCGCAGTACCTGCCAGCAATAGTCACACGCCAACGCCACCGCGGCCGGAGTCAGCCCGCGTCCGGCATGTTGCTGATCTATCCAGTAGCCGATGGCCGCGCTGCGCGCCGAGCCCCACGTTATGCCGCTCACCGTCACCTGGCCGATCAGCCGGGCCCGCCGGTCTGGACGCGGACTTTGCGGCCAATCGGGATCGAACGCCAACCCCCAGGGCAACATGGTCCCCTGTTTGGCCGACTCTGCGGTGTGCCGCAGCCATTTAGCGAAGGTCTGCGCCTGCCCTTCCCCCTCGGGGGGCAAGGTGGCATCCCATTCATGAGTCCACAGATAGTTGGCTGCTCGCAGGGCATCCCAGGCGCCGTCCTCCCGACGTGTGATGGGACGCAGCACCAGCGCCCCCGCTCGCAGCAGCACCGGCCAGCGATGCTCGCCCGGGAACTCCACACCCGCCGGCAGCGGGCCGCCGCGTCCGGCCATCTCAGTCGGCCAGCAGCCAGCAGCCGATCCGGTCCCCCAACTCGACGTGGGTGGTGCCCTCGTCCAGGATCAGCAGCGCGTCTGCGGTCACCAGATCGGTGAAGCGGGGATGCTCGGGTCTGCCCAGCGGTACCGCCACCTGCTCCCCCTGCTCCTCGCGAATCACCCCGAAGCGCAGTTCCACCTGCCCACCGCTACCCACCAGATCCCCACCGGCCAGGCAGCTGACCACAGGCCGATGAACCACGGGAACACCCATCAGTTTGCGCACCAGCGGCCGCACAAAATACTGGTATCCCACATAGGCTTCCGCCGGGTCGTCGGCGACCAGGGCCAACGGAATACGGTCCTCCCCCACCAGGGCGCACCCGATCCGGCCACCCGGTTGCAGCGCAACGCTGCTGAGATCCAGCAGTCCCATCTGACTCACCACCCGCGGCAAGCGGGCCTCGTCATCCAGCAGTCCCGAGGCCACCACCAGATCGGCACGAATCAACTGATCGCTGATCGCGTCCTGTAGCTCCCGATCGGCCCCTGCACCCAACGGCACCCGCCAGACCTGGGCACCATCGGCCTTCAACGCGGCCGCCAGCAGATGCGATTCCACATCGGCCGGATCCGAACCCTCCTCGGCCACGCTCAGCACCACCACGCGCGGCCGTGGTCTAGCCAGCACCCGGTCGATGCCGGCCATCGCGAGCAGGGCGCTGCGGCGGGCATCCAACCGATCGCCGGACCGCAGCAGGGGAACGCCGGGGCGCACCTCGGACCCGGCCCAGCGCACAAACTCACCCGATCTGACCGGTTGGTCCAAGGTGAGCACATTGCCCGATACCCGGCAGCGGAGGCTCGGCACCACGGCATCGGCCCCCTCGGGCAGTATCTGACCGGCCTGCACGGCGACCGCCGACCCCACCTTGGCCACCCTGTCATCGACCCGAATACGCAGGGTGGTCCGCGTGCCGGGCAGCAGTTCCCGCAGATCCTCCGAGCGCACCGCAAAACCGCTCACGGCCACCAGATCGTCTGCGGGGACGTTCGCGTCCGCCAAGATATCCTCGCATATCGCGGTACCCCAGGCGTCCAACAGGTACATGCCGAAGGCCGGCAGCGGCTCGACCAGCGAAAGCAAATAGTCACGTTGGGCCGGCGCGGCACGGCGGCCCGATCCATCGATCGGGGCGGGCGGGTCGGGCAGCCGGGGGGTCTCGGCTACCGCGATCGGTTCGTCAGCCTCCTGCTTTGATCTGCGTCCGCGACGCTTGAACAGGGCCATGGATCTAACATAGGTGAATGGCCATCGTTGACCCGGGATCCCGAACCGAGCGAGACAAGATCCGCGCTCGCGTCAACGCCGCTCGGGAGGCCCGATCGGTGGCGCTACGGGCCGCCGACGACCTGGCGCGCAGCAAACGGGTGCTCAAGCTGATCGACGAGTTGGTACCGGCCACCCCGGACGCGGTCGTCGGCTGCTATCTGTCGCGCGAATTCGAACCCGGCACCATCGAATTGATCGCCGCGCTCTCCCAGGCGCACCCGGTGCTGGTACCCAAACTGACCCGGCAGACCGACAGCTTCGAACGCCGGCACCCCGATTGGGCCTGGTTCACCACCGTGGAAGACCTGCAGCCCGGCCCCTTCGGGATTCCGGATCCGGCCGGGCCGGGGCTGGGCGCCGACGCGCTCGGGGTGGCCAAGGTGGTCATCGCCTCGGCGCTGAATGCCGGGCCCGACGGCAGCCGGCTGGGTACCGGCGGGGGCTGGTTCGACCGGGCGCTGCTGCATCTGGCCCCCGGTGTGCCGGTGGTGGCCCTGCTGAACGATGACGAGGTGGCCCCGGTTCGTCAGCGCCCGCACGACAAACCGGTCGATTGGCTGGTCACCCCCACCAAGACCATCCGCACCAGATACTGATCGGCCCGTTGGGCGCCTGACCGGTCGATCGAACCCGGCCGCTGCCGACCCGTTGGACGCCCGGCCGCGGGCCGCGGCCAGCTATGCCTTACCGGATGGATTGCAGCGGTGCATTTCGGGCAGGCACGCCGGACGGCTATCATTGGCACTCGTGGCATGCGAGTGCCACCGGGATGCGGTCCACTGCCACGTCCCGTGCCAGTGTCGAAAGCGAAACGATGCCCACTTATCAGTACCGCTGCCAGGGCTGCCACCACGAGTTGGAGGCCTTCCAGAAGTTCACCGATGACCCGTTGACCACCTGCACGGAATGCGGTGGCATGCTGCGCAAGGTTTACAATCCGGTCGGCATCGTGTTCAAGGGCTCCGGTTTCTATGCCACCGACTCCCGCAAATCGAGCAGCGCATCGGCGGCCGCCCGGGATTCGAAGGCCACCGGTTCCGGCGGGGAAACCCCAGCCGCCAAGGATACCGGTACCGCCCAGGAATCACCGGCCAGCACCGGCACGGCGACGGCCACCACCAGTACCAGCACGACGGCGGCGGCCTGATTCGCCGGCCCGGCAGAACGCGGCCCCGATATTGCGGGGGCGCCGTGCCGAACGGCGCAGAAGCCAGCCCCCTGGTGCAGCGGTGCCGTCGGATC
>ERZ773005.1697-NODE-1697-length-10829-cov-4.332189_pt1 | contig 10829 bp, 5 predicted proteins | sample MGYA00580666_ERZ773005 | MGnify/ENA primary metagenome ERZ773005 (study PRJEB29015, sample SAMEA2737999) | human oral metagenome | biome: human oral; feature: human-associated habitat; material: dental | place: China | collected 2061 ... | reverse complement strand
TATTTACCATATGTTCCTTTTCCTGTTTGTTCAACAATCCAAGCTTTTCCACCAGGTTTTACAGTATCATAAGTGATTTTACCTTCTGCATTGCTTAATCCTTCTGGAGTCAATTTCGCAGTTACATCACCTAGAGTTGTGTCAGAGTATACTCCAGCACCGTCTCCAGTAGTTTCAACCTTAGGTTCTCCGACTAGGTGGTAAGTTTTCCCATCTTTTTCGATAGTTTCTTTCTTACCAGTTTCTTTAGCGTTATCTAGATCGCTAGATTCTGCATCGCCACCTGTAGTTCCTTTGAAAACTTCTCCTGATTTACCGTATACATCGTATGGTGTTTCGATAGTCTTATCAGCACCAGAGTCTTGGTTTTTGTTTTCTTCTAATACAGTATTCCCTTCAGCAGTTACATATTTGTAGTCTACTTTTCCAGTTTTAGTAATTGTATTTGTTCCCTCTGCAGTTGGATCAGTTGAAAATACCCTGCCTTCATTTGGGTTCTCAATATTAGCTGTATCTACAATTACTGACCCCTTATCATTAGAAATCGTTGTTGTATTGTCACTATTTTCTGTCATCGCTGCTTCTGCAGTCTGGGTTTGTCCTGCCATTGCAAGGGCTGCACCAACAATCAGAGCGACTGTACCGATTTTGACTGAGTCTGAACGACCGTCTTTAAACTTACGAATGGAAAATTTTTCTTTTTTATTTATAAACATCCTTAGTATCCTTTGCTGTTATTTTTACGGACTCTATGAATTATCTTATTATATATAAACAACTGCCACTCATAAAAACCTAACGTTCTTATTTTAACAATTTTCATCTTCCAAAACAAGCATATTGCTCAATTTTTTTGATGACTCAAACCACTTATTTATAGTATATTGAAATATAAAAAATCCATACAGACGTATGGAATCACATGTTTAAAAATATACATTTATACTACCAACCAATTGAAACCCTTTCAAACTGACATCCTAAACGGCGCAATTCTTTTTGACGATCCTCGTAGTAAGGGAGGGAAATGCCTGTAATGGTCACATGAGGCAGGTCTTGCAAATGGAGGCTGACAGACGAGGTGAAGTGATAAACATGAACGAACTCATATTCTTGCAAGAGTTGGGCAAGGACATCTTCAAAGATCAGCTCCGTCTCCAAGTAGGTCACATCAGGGATAGTGAAGGTTTCCTTGGGATGGGGTAGATAGAGGTCAATTGCCAAGGCCTTGGCATAAGTGCTGATAAAGCGGATGGAGATTTGGTCGTCCTCTTCGGAGAACTTTTGCCCCAGCAGGACCTTGACCGTCTTACCATTTGATACAGGCGCTTGAGGCAGGTCAAAAAAATGCTCCAGATAAACCAGCTTCTCTCTAGCTACGACATGGTAGTCACTGCGATAGAGGGTATAGTGCTTTTCCGTCCGCTCAATCAAGTCATCTCTGGTCAAGCCCAAAGGTCCCACCTGAATAGGTTGAAGAGGGAGGGCATACATTCCCAAAGGGTAAATATCCGCATAGCCATCATCAAAACTCATGAGGTGCTGGTAGGTCGAACTAGCAACCAAGTCCAGAATCAAGCTATTGTCAAAACTAGCATAAAAGATAGTGTCATAGTCTCCCGCCAGCTCCTGACAAATCTGAGCCAAGTCCTCTGCCGTCTGAGGATAGTGAACATGATCAAAATCCTTAGCATAATGCTCCTGACGGGCATTTTTGACAGGACTGACATAAAGACTGACAAAGTCCTTATCAGGATAGAGGCTCTTGATATGCTGGGCAATCTTGGCCTGCAAGGGCGTTGTGGCAATGATGAGGTGTTTCATCTCTTTGATTCTCCTAGGTGGTGATGGTGAAGCAAGGTCTCAACGACTTCAAAGTCCAAGGCATCGTCGATATCATAAGAATAGAGTTTGGGCATTTTATAGGCTACTGTCTTATCCGTGTAAAAGGTCTCATCTCGTAGGTAAAGGTCCTTGCGAGAAATCCAGATACTACCGTTGGGATAGTAATAGACAGGCTCTTTTTGCCGAGCATAGTGCTTAGAAACCTGAGGTGGACGGATAAAAGCTGATTCCTCCAACTGCAAGAAAAGACTACGACTTTTGTCCGCCTTGACACAAGAAATCAGATGGTCGGCGCCAGACTGACAGTAGAGTTGGTAGGACTCGATGAGGTGCCCCACCTCTCTCAGGGGTGAGGTCACCTGTAGATTCACAAAGACCTGGTCTTCCTCAAAGGGCTGTAAAAAGTCGCGTAAGGTCTCTAAGCTAGAGGTTGTTGAGAGGGCCAGTTCTTTTGGTCTATGGACACAGCGAATCTCTGGATAAGCTTGACGACAGAGTTCTAGATAGGCTAGTGAATCTGAGGAAACCCAGATATCACTAAATAACTTGGAGGCTAGAGCGACTTCTATGGTATAGAAAACCAAGGGTTTGCCTGCAAGCGGTTTGATATTTTTATCCACTAAGCCGCGTGAACCCGAACGGATCAAAATGACGGCTATGGGTTTAGATTTTGCTTTCATATAGTTTTCCTAGAATTGAGATAAAAAGGGCAGATAGGGTGGTGATGATGCTATTTAACCAAGGAGTGGGATTGGCAAATAAACCACTGTAATGATAGAGAACCAAGGCTCCTAGACTAAAGACCAGATAGATTTTGGCTAGTGGTAAACTCGGTTTTTTGAGGAGTAAGACCAAGAGATACAAACCACCTATCACACCTAGTGTCAGGCCCATAAAGCCGTTAATCCATTCGTAGATGGAGTAGATTTCTGCATTCATGAGCAAGAGGCAGAGGAGCCAGGACAGGCCTGCTAAGACAAAGGATAGGAGGCTTGGCGACCAGCGAATCTTTGACCAGGCGAAATCCAACTTCAAGCAGGTCACGATTGCATTCATACTAGATGAAACCGTGGATTGACCTGCTGCCAAGAGAGCCAGCATGATAAAACTACCAAACCAAGGTGCCAGACCTTCCCGAGCATAGGCAATAAGAACGGGATTGGTTGATGTAGTGGCGAAATTTTCCTGCCGAATCAAGCAGCCAATCAGATAGAGTAGACTAGCAATCCCAAAGGACAAGAGTCCCTGAAGCCATAAGATTTTCCCAATTTTCCGACGCTCCATTTTACTATTAAAACGTTGGACGATGTCCTGCGAAGAAACGTAGGAAAATAAGCTACTAAAACCTGCTCCTGCAACTAAAATCAAGACCGTCTGCCCATCCAGTTTCTCTGCAAAGTGAGAAAGCTGTTGACTACTATTCATGACTAAGCCAGATTGGGCAATTCTTGGTAGAAAGAGGGCTAGTATAGCCAGCAGGACCAAGCCCTGAAAGAAATCCGTCCACAGCACAACCAAGAGACCCCCCTTGCCAGATAATAGACCGTCAAAAGAAGGAGTAAACCTGACAAGACCAGCTGATTGATAGGGATAAAGGGCTCTAAGACCTGAGACAATAAGTAGGTCACCACTGCTATCCGCCCCAACTGGTAGAGGATAAAAAGTCCTGAAGCCAGTGAACGAATGCCAGTCGATTGAAACTTTTCCTCTAAAAGATGATAGGCTGTCTCGTAGTTTCCCTTTTGATAGAGGGGCAAAAAGTAGCGATGAGCTAGTGGAATGGCTAGAAAAATCCCGCACTGGGCAAACCAGAGATAGGACCTACCTGTATAGGCATTCCCGACCAGAGTCAGAAAGGAAATGGGGCTGAGTAAGGTCGCAAAGACTGAGAAGGCCAAAACTGTCACTGGAACAGCTTTCTTAACCTGATAGTAATCCTCTTCGCTCCCTTTTTTGCGATAGGCAATCCAGGAAATCAAGCCGAAATAAAGCAATAGGGTGACTAGCATTCCCAACATCCTAGAAGTTCCTATCTAGTAGTTCTCTGTATATTTGAGCTACTTTTTCCAGAGAATAACGAGAGGCTAAGGCTAGATTTTTTTCATTCGATAGATAAAAATCAGGCTCTTCCATCTCTTCTATCTTTTGAATCAACTCTGATTTGGTTTTAAACAAGTTGATGGCATTGGACTGGCCAGCATAGAAACGATGGGCAATCTCCACATCTGATAATAAGACCAGCAAACCTTGATTGAGGGCTTCGACACAGGCATTGGCAAATAATTCTGTGTGACTTGCAGACAGATAGCATTGGTGGAGATGATAAGGAACTTCGTCAACGATACCTTTAAAGTGAATGGTTGGTGGCAGGTCGTAGCGATTGCGTAGCTCTTCTAGACGTTCCTCTGTGCCACCATAAAAGGTAATCTGGGCCTTGGAGCCACGTTTATAGAGTTCGATAAAGGCTTCAATGACAAGTTCAACGTTCTTGCCTTCTCCCATATGGCCCACTAGACAATAGTCCAAAACAGGTCCGATTTTTCTTAGCTTACCAAATTTTTCTGTAAACATCGGTGGTAAAAACTTAGTATCATACCCTTGTTTCGCTAACGTATCAGTTAACAATTCACTGGCAACCAAGTATTTGTTTGTCTGGCGAAGATTGGCGAGGCGTAAGTCTCGCATGATATTTTCATGGACGACTTCGTAATAATTTTTATCCGTATTTTCCATATAACGCCAGAGGCTGGGTTTGGGAACGATTTGTTGATCACGGATGAAGAGATCGGTTTGCTGGGCCCATCTGGCTAGGAACTTGACCAGCAAGTCCTCTTCAGAACGGATTTCTCCTCCTATGCGATAGATGTATTCTGGGTAAAAGATAGTGACAGGAGAGGGTTCTTTGAAGGGATCGATAAAGCGTCCTTCAAGGGCCAGTTCTCCATTTTCGTGATACCAACGAAGTTCCTTTTCCTTGAAATCTTCAAACAAGAAAGGACCCTTGGTATAGTAATACCTTCCCGAGCCATCTCCTAGGGTAACAGAGGCCACAAAGCCATCTTCATTGAGTTCCACCTGATCTCCGTCTGCCAGCGTTAGACTTTCTGGTCTCACTGATAAGTCTGCATGGCCTATATCTGAAAAACTATGCGGGACGCAAAGCAGTTCCTTTTCTAAAAATCCTAACTTGATCAAGTCTTTCTTCCAGTCAGGACGAAGCTGAGGACTCGAAACGAGGTGGACATACTCCAAACCTAGATGGCGTGCTATGCGGGCTCGATAGACCTGGGTACTCTCAAAGCCATAGCGATGGATTTCCTTGACTGGATGGATAGTGACAATTCTCGACATGCTATACACTCTTTCTCTATTATTTACTTCTTACAGACGAAAAACCACCCTCACAAAAAGGCGAGGGTGGTTCATCCGTTACAATGCTTGGGGATTTCCTAGCAAGTTCCCCCTCAAAAGGACTTTATGCTATTCTATCACAAAGACTGACCATCTGCAAGATAGACTGGCTTAGACAGGATAGCTTGAGGGAGTTTTCTTATTGTTTGTAAATCGATTCTCTGAAATCATCTGTGCTACGTAGGTAGGCATTGTAGATTTTTTGTTTTAATAAGTGGACCCAACTTGCAGGAGCGTGGCTTGTCGTACGGTCAATGTTAGCCACATCTTTTGTCACTGCTTGATCGATGAGTTCTTGCATTTGGGCAGCTGAACGAATTGTAATTTCCTTGCTACTGTTTGGTACACCAAGTTCATACTGAATAGTGATTGGTTTCAACTGGTCTTGCTTGCGAATACGTTTATTAAACATATCCTTCTTGAAATCAGCCCATGAACCATATTGGTTGGCAAAGACATTTTTCAAGACGAAACTATCAGTGATGACTCCCACATCTTTTCCGTGCCAATCTGAATAGGTAATGTCCCCGTTTCGTTTAGCTTCTTCTGCGTATTGGTTGGATACATATGGTAAGAATCCATCTTGGTATCCTTTTTCTGCCAACAATTCATAGGCTGTTTTTCTAAACATGATGTCACCAGGTGCACCCTTTGGATTGCTAAGGGCCGCATAAATCGGTGAGAACATACTGATAAGATGATAGCCATTACGAGTATAGTCGCTCTTATCACGGTAAGCCCGACGGTTGATGATATCATTGTCAATCAAGGCATCCAGACTAGTTAGTTTACTTACTTCAGCATCTGTCAATGGGCGAACAGAGTTTCCAGCATGAGTTTGTTTATGGTACTTGTCCTCAATGTAGAAATTCTCTATTTTTCTAAACCATTTTTTCTTAACATCGTTAGACTTAGTTAAAATGGCATTGGCTTCCATAGCGTCCAAGGTGTACAAGACATCGTACATACCGTGAACATACTCTTGCAAGGCTGCCGCTGATGTAAAGCGGCTTGTCGGGTCATAAGTATGCAAGCGAGTTGGTGAATCCTTATCCCCTTTATAGAGGGTATTCAAGACAATAGCATCCTTATCTAGGTTGTCAGCAGATTGTAACAGACCTAGGGCATACAACTCTGCTCCCAATCCTTCACGACGACCTTTTCCTTCAAAGTAAATATGTCCGTCAGAATTGTGAACCATTTCATGAGTATAGACAGATGTTCCGTATTTATCCAACAAGCGGTCGCTGACATAGTGAACCTCAGAACCGTTGGCATAAGCTCCAGCTCCCTTACTTTCCCCATACCACTTACCAGTTGGTCCAAAGAAGTTGTAGATCGAATCAATGGTCTTATCAGACAGGGTAGCCCAATAATACTTGCTATTGCTATCTTTCATACCAAAGCCATCTGAAACCATGATCGAACGGAAGAGTTTTTCTTTGTATTCCGGTGAAAGGAGATGGTACCAGATATCGTAGTGGTCTCGTTGCCATTCAGCCGACTGGTTGACCTTAGCACGAACATACTGACGCAGTTCTTCTCCTGACAAGACTGTATTATTGACACGGTCACGATAGCGTTCGTAGCCACCAAAGGCCAAGGTAGAAAGGTTTGAAATCACATAAACATCCTCTTCTGGCAATGTAAATAGCGGTAGGAGCATGTTTTTTAATTTCCAACTTGGTGCCGTAATACGGTCATAGACTCCCAGTGTATATTTACTATCCGGTGTAGCTGACTCTTGTTTGGCACGCACTTCTGGAATAGCTGATTTGCTCTCTACAATATAGGCCTTGCTATTTGTCTTCAACCATTCATTATTGGTTTTAGTTGGTAGGAAGAGTTTTCTGTAAGACTCTAGTAAATCAGTCACTGTCTTACGTCCTTTTGCAGGGGCCAGGGTTGTTTCATAGGCACTTATATTATTTGATGCCTTGAGATTTTCCATACCGCTCTGACCTAGGGCAATGATGGTATCCAAGGTTGAAGCTGTGCTATTGCCATCAAAGTCAAACTTATAGGTATTGAGATCCTTGGTATTGATGTGATCATAGTTGATATTGTACCAGCGATTGAGGTAGGTCAAACCAAGCAAGAAAGCTTCCTTGTTATTCTTGATTTTCTCACTGATGTAGGTTGCTACACTATCTCCCATCGTATTGATAGACTTGTCCATGGCTAGCACTTTACGGAGATGTTCACCGATATTGGCTTTAACTTTTTCAAATTCTTTGTCCAAATATAGCGGATCAAGTGAAGCATCTGCCTCAATACCAAGGACTTTTCTCATGGCTGCTGAGTCATATTTGACCCCTTGCAAATCTGCTAAAACCTGATCGGTCACTTTCGTATAGTCAGATAAAAAGGCCTCTGGTGTAAATATAAAGTTTTTACCTGCTATACTGTACTCTGCAATTTGTGTATTTTTGAAATCTTCTTTGTAGGTGACATCCAGATAGCTGATTGTATTATCAGCAAAATGCAACATCAGTTTATTGATTGCTGCTGTATTGGCCTGAATATCTGTGATGATGTCATTGTCCTTCATTGGTACAACATCCAGCAGTTCTGTAGTATAGAGCTTATCAGTAGGATCTACTTGATTTCCATAGTGAACCACTAACTCTTTGTTGTAGAAAGGCATCAATTTCTCAATATTGTGATAAGCAACTTTTCGACTAGCTTGGCCTTGGCTTAACTGAGTATAGTCCACACTTCGTTGATTGTCCTTGAGTGTTTGACCTGTATCGTCTAGTGTCACTGTCATCCCATAAGACTGGACCTTTTCTCTAGCCTGGTCTTGGGTGATTGGGATCGCATAGAAATCGGCCTTCTTGTTCTCAACAACAGTGCTAGCATCTTTGATGTCCGCTCCCTTATATTGGTCTCCTGTGATGCCATAACCATCTCCAGTATTAACCATGCTAACGACATGATGGATACGGCCATTTTGCCATGTAGAACCTGCTATACCTCCGACACGTGGATAGGTTGTCGTATTGAGGATGGTTCCACTTGCTAGTGCATGAGAGACCAAAGCACCACTTTGAACTTTCCCTACAATACCTCCAGCAAATTGGTCATTGTTGCGGGCATTGCTAGAAATACTTGTATCAACAGCTACCTTATCAATCTTAGCCTTATTACCAGATAAGAGTCCTGCTATACCTCCCACATAGTAAGGAGAAGCATCCGTATGCTTGGCCTGAATGCTACCTGTAAAGGAACTATTAGTAATTTCTGTATCTTGAGCCTTCGCTACCAAACCTGCAACTGACTTGCTACCTGTCAATTGACCTTCTACAGCTACATTACTAATCTGACTATTAGTAGCTACTTTTGCTAGGCTGGCTGTGTCATCTTGACTCTTAATCGCTACTGCTTTAAGGTCAATATCTTGCACAGTAGCCTTGGTCAAATTATCAAACAAGGCTGTCTTCAGGTCATAAATCGCAAATGGCTTCCCATCACTCGTACCGATAAGATGACCAGTGAAATTACCTGTCACATAGCTGGTTTGTCCCTTAGCTAAGGATACCTCATCGGCTGTCATATCAGCCCCCAGTTTAAAGGTTCCAGCGAGATTGCCTTGCATGGCAGCAACCAGTTTCTTGAAGGAAGTATAAACTCCATCCTTGGCAAGTTTTTGCTTATCCACTGTGAAGCTATAGTTATCCTTGTATGCTGAACCTTCCTCTTGAACCAGTTCGTTGAAGGCAACGGTTACCTTATATTTCCCATCAGCTGTTTCCTTAATAGAGCTAACTGGTAACAACATTTCCTTCATCTTGTCTGATTTGACTTTGACAAAATAAGGTGACAAGTCGCTTGGTACTTCTGATAGGTTCAGATAACGACGGTAGTGACCATCTTCCTTACCATAGAGCCCCACTTCATCCACATCTTTGATTTCAATTTTCTTATAGTCTAACTGAAAATCTTTCGTTGATACTTCTGTACTTTCTTGATCAGATTGGCCTAGATTATAGGTCAGGTAAGTCTTCAGATTGTATGAGGTATAGTAGTCCAAGCCATCAATCGTTTGTTGGGCTGATGGATCTTTCAAGTTCACCTCTTTGACCAGTGTTCCATTTTGGTAAATTTGGGCCTTGGCCTTAACAAAAGCAGACGTTGGGTCATCTAAGTGATAGTTGACTGCTACTGCTTTTTTGCTCTCCTCTTTCACCAGATTAGTGATTTCAACTGTTGGTTTGGTTTTAACAAGACTACCAACCTTGACAATCTCTTTGGTTGGCTCTACTTCTGTACGTGAGATTTCCTTGCTAGCTTCTAGCTTACCATTTACGAGATAATCTTCATACTCGATTGTCCGTAAACCGTCTTTTCCTTCCTGAGCAATTTCTCGGCGATTTTTTAAGATGGTCGCATCTTCGATTTCTTCAGTTTCATGAGGAATGGTTTCTGTTACTGTACGATGATTACTTGTCAAAGGCAATTCAGGAAGAGCCTCTACTACAGCAGCCTCGCCTTCGTGACCAATTTCTTGAGTCCCCTTACTGCTAACAACTTCTGTAGACTCTGGCACTGTTGGATCAACTGGAGATCCCTCCTGAGGACCTGTGTAGGCTGGTAGTTCTGGTTGGACTAGAGCCTCACCCTCATGACCTGGCTCTTGAGTTCCTTGAGTACTGATTGGATCCGTGTACGCTGGTGGCACTGGTTGGACTAGAGCTTCACCCTCATGACCTGGCTCTTGAGTCCCTTGAGTGCTAATTAGGTCTGTATAGGCTGGTGGCGCTGGTTGAACCAGAGCCTCGCCCTCATGACCTGGCTCTTGCGTCCCTTGAGTGCTAATTGGATCCGTGTACGCTGGCGGTTCTGGTTGAACTAGAGCCTCGCCCTCATGACCTAACTCTTGGGTGCCTTGAGTGCTGATTGGATCCGTGTACGCTGGTGGCACTGGTTGGACTAGAGCCTCGCCCTCATGGCCCGACTCTTGAGTTCCCTTTGCTTGAATGAGAGTTTCATTGTTTTCCTGCGGTTGGGGCTCCATAGGAGAAGGTGTTCCCCCTTGTTGTCCCTCTGTTCTTGGTCTGGTCTGAGCTGGCTGAACTGGATTTACCTGTTCTCGATTCCCACCAGTTTGGCTTGAATTTGTTGCAGGAGCTGTAGCCGGTTCTGGTTTTTGGTCTGCCTCCCCGCCTTTGACAACATTAGTATCCTTGCTTTCCTGACTCTGAGGAACTTTCGTTTGCTGACTAGTATCCTCATTTTTAGAAGATGGAGCCGTAGCTGCTGAGATATCTACATTTTCTAAGTTAGACTTGCTGTCATTTGACTGCTTGACAAATTCAGTTCCCATCGTCGAATCTGCTGAATGAGTTGCAAGCACTTCTTGAGTTTGACTGTTTTCTGATTTAACTTCTTGATTTCCAGTAGATTCTGCTGGCTGGCTAGTTGTCGGTACAGAAAGAGTTGGTTTGTTTTCTACATATCCTAGATAAGTGTAACCAGGAATATCAACCGGAGCTGGCAAGGCATCTCCTGTCTGGACCGATAGTTGGGTATTATAAGCAGCTAGTGTCTCGCTCGTCAAAGCAAGAGCGGTT
>ERZ773005.1696-NODE-1696-length-10835-cov-3.403711_pt1 | contig 10835 bp, 9 predicted proteins | sample MGYA00580666_ERZ773005 | MGnify/ENA primary metagenome ERZ773005 (study PRJEB29015, sample SAMEA2737999) | human oral metagenome | biome: human oral; feature: human-associated habitat; material: dental | place: China | collected 2061 ... | reverse complement strand
TAAAGTTTTGCTTCTTCCCATTCTTTTTGCCAAACTGGTTCTTTGGTTGGAAGGCCAGCACGCATTGGAAATGCAGTTTTCCCAAGATTCAGGGTTTCTTTGAGTTTCATTTAGTCTCCTTATTCCATCATAATTTTCAAAATAAAAAACCACAAACTTCTCCGAAAGGACGAAAATTCGTGGTACCACCTTTGTTTAGACAGGAAAAAGCCTGTCCCTCTTAGCCTGTAACGTAGGCGGACGTCGTTTCTTACTCGATTCAGAAACGATGAAGCAGAATGATAAGTCAAACAAAAGGGATTACAGGTCTTTCACCACCACCTGCTCGCTGAAAATATTTTGTTTACCTTGTGTTTCTGCACTTATAAAAGATCCACTTGAACTTTAGAATCTTCATCCAAATCTGAAAGTTCTCCAGATTCTAAAATTTCTTTCTGTTGTGCTTGGATCAGCTCTTCATCTATAGTCTGAAGAGTCTGTGTTTCTGCCAAATCTCGATTTGCTTGCTCAATTCGTTCTTGCAATTCAGCTAATTCTTCAGGTGAGAATTGGCGCGTAACATCTACTTCTTCCTCTAGCTCGACTTTTTCTCCAATCGCTTCTTCAACCACTTCTTTAAAGGCTTCATCACTGGTTTGGAGATAGGCAGCAGTTGGGCGAAGGATATCTTCCCAATCTGGAGAGTCAACAATACTTAGTTGACTTTCAATTGTCGATTTGAGACGCTGATGGAAGACACGCGTTTTATTTTTCAATTCTTCTGTCTCAACAGCTACTCTTTTGGCGTTATCTGTAGCCTGACGAAGAATATCATTTGCCTTATACTTGGCTCTATCTAATAAACGTTGCGCATCTTGCTCTGCTTGCTGCACAATATTTCCTGAACGTTCTTGTGCTGCCTGTTTGACCCGCTCTGCTGTATCTTGTGCAATCAAAACAGATTGGCTGAGCGAATCTTTCATTTCATCAAAATAAATTAGACGTTCTTCAAGATTACGGATTTTTGCTTCTTTCTCACGATTCTCACGGATTAATTCCTCATAATCATTGACAATGATATCAAGAAATTCTTCAACTTCATCAATATCGTACCCTCTAAATCTGGTTGAAAAACCTTTATCTCTAATATCTAATGATGTTAGTGCCATGTTTCCTCCTTATTTACTAGGTAATAATTCAACTGTTAGTTTATGCTTCTCGTTTTTGGAAAAACCATTTTCTGTTAATATCTTAAATCTTCCATATTTCCTAACGCTAATCAAATCCCCCAGAGAGAGCTGTTGGCTAGGATTATCAATGGTTCTGTAGTTCTGCTTTACCTGCTTCCCCATGATTAGTTCCACAGCTTGACTACGTGATAACTTAAACACTGTCGCTACCAGCTTATCCAATCTGAGACTAGAGACCAAAACATCTGTTGTTTTAGTCGCCGGTGACTCTTGTAGCTGCTCTCTGAAATCAACTCTTCTTAGCCGAACTGGAACTTTAGCTATTTTAGAAACATTCGTAATGAAATATTCTTCTAATCTTCTATCCACAAATACCTGTGCACGGTCATCCACAACGATAATATCGCCAAATGTCCGCCTCTCAATCCCTAGCTGATGCAAAAGAGTTCCCATAATTTGTGAATGAGTCAACTTATAGAACTTACTTGCATAGGTAATCTCTAGCAAGACCACATCGAAATCTTCGAGTTCTAATTGATAATAGCTAGGTGCAATCAACACTTTAGCAAACTCACTTGGAAAATAATCTGAACTAGCAAATACTTGCACATCATATTGCTTACTCAAATTTTTGAGAATATTGACCTGATGAGGATTCAAAAAAGCAGTCGTCTCATAGCTATATTGATTTTCTACTCTTTGAAGCAATTCCATGCTTTTATCCAGAAAATCTTGATCATCCTGAGAAAAATGCTGATAGATCTTGTTTACCATAGCAATAACAAGGAGGCGAGGAAGTGTAGAAATAAAGTATCAAGCACTCTTAAGGCAAAAAGTGCCACCAGAACAGTAAAGTCTAATCTACCAAACTGCAAAGGCAACCTGCGGAACAAACGCAAAAATGGTTCAACCAGAGAACCAACAAGCCTTCCTAGGGCTGTTTGGTAAGCTCCAGGGAACCAAGACAAGAGTGCATAGACGAAGACGAGAAGGGAGTAAAGATCAATTAGATTAGAAACTAATTTTAAAATAAAGTAAATCATTAATTATCTGCTGCGTTTCATATCAAAATCGTATTCACTCAGATCCACATCGTTTGGAAGGCGAATATCTTCCACATTGACGACAACATTGATTGGAGTGAGCAAGTACATGGTACTAGCAACTTTTCTTAAGTTCCCAGCCAAAACATAGCGCGCCCCATCAAGATAATCCAAGCAACGTCTTGCTTGTACCTCTGTCATATATTGAAAATCAATTAAGATACTCTCATTCGCCACAAGTAAATCAACAACCTCTGTTGCTTCCTCATATTTTTTCGGATAGCGAACATCAATCGTAACCTTCTCACTAGATTTCACTCGATGCTGAGCCAGTTCTTGTTGGCGAGCATGCAATCTAGTAATATTTTCCGTTGCAGGCTTTTGTTGGACTTGTGAAGAAGCTGAACGAGTACGTGCGTTTTCCTTTGCCGATGTAGCCGGAACTGGCTCGATCTCTGCAGGCTTCAAAACAGAATCAGATTCATCTGAAGGCTGTACTGGTAAGTCAGACTTTTCTCCATCTTCTGTAAAGTATTCTATAAATTTATCAAATTTATCTTTAAATGACATAGTTCTTTCCTATTTAAAAAATGCTGTTCCGATTCTGACATAGGTTGAGCCGTTGGCAATCGCTTCTGGATAATCACGGCTCATTCCCATACTCAAATCAGAAAAGGGCATGTTTTTTAACTGTTTGCTTTGTAAGTTTTGTTGAAGCTGATGTGCCTCTAAAAAAATCTGATTCAGCTCTTGTTGATCGGCTTCGAGTGGAGCCATGGTCATCAGGCCAACAATGCAAATATTTTCTAAGGCTGCAAGCTCTGGTAAAACACTATCTAGTTCTTCAACTAAAAAACCGTGCTTGCTTTCTTCTTTTGAAATATTGACTTGCAAGAAACAATTAATCACATGATCTGCTCGCTTGTTGATTTCTTGAGCCAATTTGACAGAGTCTAAAGCATGGAAATAATCAACATAGTTGATCACATCTTTTACTTTCCTTCTCTGCAAACTACCAATCAAATGCCAAGTAAGGTTTTCTTCCTTTAAAGCATGATATTTTTCAAGAAACTTATCTACTCGATTTTCTCCAATATGTTTGATTCCTGTATCCACGAGTTTTTTCGCTGTTTTACAGTCAACATACTTGGTAACCGCAATAATGTTTACGGAGTCCTTCAATCGATTTTCTTTTTCAACTATTTGAGCAACATTTTGAAAAATTAAATCTTTATTTGCTTGAAAATCCATTTAATTAGCGATTTCTAAAGAATGGCGGTGTTTCAAGTTCGTCATCTTCTTCCTTAATATCTGTAAAGCGCTCTACACGGCTAGAAGGGACAGGTTCTGCTTGACGAACGATTGATTCACGACGTAAATCCCAGTCTCCAAAAGCTGAAGCTCTAGAAGTTTCTACAGTTGAGCGATGGGAAGGAGCTGGCATTTCTCTTGTTTCTGCCATATCGAAGTTTCGATCATAATGAGCAGATGATTGTGCTGAGCGTACTTGCTCAGCTCGGCTCGCAGGTTTAACACCTTGCAATCCACTTACCTTATCAACCTTATCTTCTTTAACACCTGTTGCAACAACAGTCACACGGATTTCATCCTTCATAGATTCATCAATAGAAGTACCGAGCCAGATATTGACACCATGACCAGCTGCCTGATTAACGATTTCAGAAGCTTCTTCTGCTTCAATCAAAGTCATATCTAGGCCACCAGTAACGTTGACGATCACGTCCTCTGCACCGTCAATAGTTGTCTCAAGAAGTGGAGAGTAGATAGCTTTGCGAGCTGCTTCGATAACACGTTCTTCACCGCTTCCGATACCGATACCCATCAAAGCATTACCTTTGTTTTCCATAACAGTCTTCACGTCTGCAAAGTCAAGGTTGATCAAGCCAGGGCTGGTAATCAAGTCAGTAATACCCTGAACCCCTTGGCGCAATACGTTATCCGCTTCACTCAAGGCTTCGAGAAGTGGAGTTTTCTTGTCAACAATTTCCAAAAGATTGTTGTTTGAAATGATCAAAAGAGTATCTACATGTTCACGCAGTTCATTGATTCCTTCAACGGCAAAATTACCACGCTTGCTTCCTTCAAAGCCAAATGGACGAGTTACAACTGCTACAGTTAGGGCGCCTACTGATTTAGCGATGCGGGCAATAACTGGTGCAGCACCTGTACCAGAGCCACCACCCATACCAGCAGTGATAAAGACCATGTCTGCTCCTTGAAGGGCTTCTGTCAAAACTTCTTCGCTTTCTTCAGCTGCTTTTCGACCAACTTCAGGCTGACCTCCGGCACCCAGACCACGAGTCAACTTAGGACCAAGCTGGATAACTGTTTCTGCTTTTGCACTGCTAAGTGCTTGCACATCTGTATTTGCTGCGATAAATTCTACGCCAGCAAGACCTTCATCGATCATTCGGTTAATAGCGTTTCCGCCGCCACCACCGACACCAATTACTTTAATGACTGCGCCTTGTGCAGCAGCCGCATCAAATGAAAATGTCATAATCTATTTATTCTCCTTACTCAAACATATTACCAATTAAATTGCGCATCTTATCTGTAAAACTAGCTTTTGGTTCCTCTTGTGGTACTTCATTTCTAAGCGGTGCAATTTCTGGTTCCACCTCTTGAACTGGTTGAACTGGTTCAACCGGCTGATGATCAAAGCGAGGTACTCTATGACTTGGACGTTCAAAGCTAGTTGCTTGGTGACGCAACTGCTCGTCTCCACGAACAGCAGCTTGTGCAATTCGATCCACTTCGGTCAGATTACCAGCATACTCTGAAAGACTAATCACGTGGGCAAAAGCTGGATTACGGATACCGATTTGATTTGGTACATATAATTTAGCGTGAACGCCAAATACTTCCTGAGCTAATTCTACAACGCCAGGCAAGATCGCTCCACCACCAACGATGACGATACCACCAGGAAGATCTAACACGTGTCTTCTATCTAAATCTTGCTTGATTTGTTCAAAAACATGTTTGATACGAGCAGAGATGATTTCAGCTAGATAGGTTTCTGTTATTTCAACTGGATTAACTTCCCCGATAACTTCAACTGGGAAAGATTCTGTGCCTGCAAATGGTACATAAGCTACACCATAGTTAAATTTCAAGCTTTCTGCCAATTTCTGAGAAGTTTTCAAGACTTTTGAAATGTCTTTTGTGACATAGTCCCCGCCTTCTTGATAGATATTGGTAAATTGTAATTCTTGATTTTTTACAGAAGCAACTGTAGTTTGTCCGCCACCCATATCAATGACTGTCGCACCAAACTCCCGTTCTCCTTCGTTCAGGATAGATTTTGTCATCGCTAAAGGAGAAATGATAATATTCTCCAATTTCACTCCTGCACGCTCCACTGTTTTACGGAGATTATGCAGGATTGTACGAGGACCAGTGTAGAGTAGACCCCGCATTTCTAAGCGAATCCCCATCATACCACGAGGATCACGGATCCCTTGGAAGCCATCAACAACAAACTCTTCTGGGATGAAGGTAATCACTTCACGGTCAGGAGTCATGCTCTTGGTCAAGGCAGATCTTACAACGCTCTCGACATCTTCATCGGTAATTTCTTTGGAGTCACTAGTCACAGGAATCATTCCTTGAGTTGGCTCAATTTGCAGTAGATTTGCAGGCAAGCCAACATTCACTAGTCCAATTGAAATCCCCGCTTTTTCTTCTGCTTGAGAAATTGCTGACTTAATAGCCGCTGCTGCTGCTTCAATATCGACAATAATCCCATCTTTAACGCCAGCACTCTTTGCATTGCTGACTCCAATAACATTCATTTCACCGTTGATGTGCTCTGCCACCAACACTTTAATTGTGCTACTTCCTATATCTAATCCAGTAAAAAAGCCATCTCTAGCCATTACATCAGTCCTCTCTGTCTTCCACGTTTCCATTCTAATACAAATAACTCTAGAAAATAGGGTTATCCAAACTTTATTATATCATAAAAATATGAAATTGGCGCAGTTTTTTATCTATAATAATTAGTTATTTTCAGAAATCTCTGGCTTTTCTGCCTGAGATTGAGCAGAATGCTCGGTAGATTGCTCTACATGCTGAGCCGAAGATTCTGTATCTTGCGCATCGTTACTAGCTTCATGGATAACTTCATTTTCTGTGCCTTGCGCATAGCTAAAAATACCAGCCTCCATATCGACCACGCTTGGCACTTCCAACTGAGGATGAATTCCTTCATAGTAGGGAAGTTTCTTAGCAATATGAGAAATAGGAACTAAAATTTGGTGTTCATCAGACATGGTGATGGTCACTAAATCTTCTGTCACCTTGCTAGGAGTTAAATCAACCCTTCTCATACTTTTTTTGATCGAATCAGGAACATTCTTCAGTTGTTGAACGAATTCCTTGATCAAACCTGCATCCGAGAAGGTCACATCCATCCGCTCTTCGGGCAAGGCATCAGCCGCAACCTCATTTTTTACGTATTCTCCACTGGTTAAAATAGGATAATACTTAGAATCTTTCTGTAAATACCCCAAAATATTGTATTCCTGAACATCGACTTTGAAAGTCAGTGGGAATTGATAGGTCATTTCTACATTTTCAATCCAGGGGCTAGAAGCTTTCAGATTTTGCTCATAATGATGGCGATTTTTGTAAACAGTAACAGTATAATCGCGCTGATCGATTTTGCTACTGCTTCTTAGCTCCTTCTGACTCACTACCTTGTTTCCAGTAAATTCAATGGTTTTCATAGTTGCAAGTGGCGTGAGGAAATAAAGAGAAGCTAAAAAGATCAGAGAACTTGTCACTAAAACTGGCAAAGCTCGATACCAATGGATTCTCTCAATTGGAGCTTTTGGAAGCTCAGCCTGCTCTGCTTCTACTTCTACTTCATCTTGCTCTTGTTCCTGAGCTTCGGCTTTATCTTGCTCCTCAACTTCAGACTCACTTTCAGAATCTTGAACTGCATCTTCTTCCTCACTTATAGGAGAGTCTGTGTCAATTTCTTCGGAGACTATATCTTCTTCGTTAGAAGGCTCCTGATTTTCCAGTTCCGCCTTCATTTCTTCTTTTTTCTGCTCTAGTTCAGCTCTTTTTTTCTCTAACTCAGCTTGCTTTTTTGCCTTTTCTTGAGCTCTTTTCTCAAGATACTCTTTGTTTCTGACTTGCCATTCAGAAAGAGAAAGTTGAGCCGTTTCTTGCTTGTCTTCCTTGCTTTTTTTCATTTTTTCCCTTTGTTAATATCTTGCTTCAAAATTTCATAAAAATCATCTACAGATTTTAATTCCGGCGCTTTTTCCATTCGTTGATAATAAGCATCCTTTTCTCTTAGTAAATCATCCACTGCTACTTGGAGATTGACCCGATTCAAGTTTTCTTCATTGATTTTAAGCGCATAGCCTTTTTCCAAGAAGTAGTTGGCATTTTCAATTTGATCTCCTCGACTTGCCCCCAGCCCCAAAGGTACAATTACTTGCAACTTCTTCATCGCCAGTAATTCAAAAATAGTATTGGAACCGCCTCGTGTCACGACGACATCTGCCATAGCCATCAGTGGCTGATACAGATCTGTCACATAGGACACCCGGTAGATACGATGGGAAAGCTCATCCAAGTTAGCATCGCCCGTCAGATTGATAATATTGTATTTTTCAATCAAGCGATCCTTATTTTTGGTAATAAAATCATTGAAAACTTTCGCTCCTCCTGAGCCACCAACAAAGAGCAAGGTAGGTTTTCCTTCTGTGAAATGGGCCTTAATTTTCTCAATCTCAGCCGGTTCCGTTTGAGGGAGGGCAGCGATCTTGGTCACCGCTCCAACATGTTCAGCCTTGCTCAAGCCCTCAGCTTGCTCAAAAGTCGTGAACATCTTTGTCGCGCATTTATAACCGATTTTATTGGCCAAACCAAGCGACAAATCAGACTCATGGATAAAGACTGGAACGCCTGTCACCTTCGCCGCAATCACTGGCGGAACAGACACAAAGCCTCCTTTTGAAAATAGGGCTTTGGGACGGACTTTTAACATGATACCCAGCGACTGGAGAATGCCGCCTGCCACTTTAAAAACATCCCAAAGATTCTGCCAAGAAAAATAGCGACGGAGCTTGCCAGTTGCAATCGAATGGAAAACAACAGGTAGACCTGATTTCTGAATTTCCTTGTACTCAATCCCATGGCGGTCACCGATATAATGGACTTCCCAGCCCTCTTCGATAAATTTAGGCATCAGCAAAAGATTGAGGGTCACATGACCAACTGTCCCTCCGCCTGTAAATACTATTTTTTTCATTTTATCCCTTTAATTCTTTAAATACCGCAAGGAACTCATCGCCCCGCACTTCAAAATTCTTATACATATCCCAGCTGGCATTGGCTGGACTGAGAAGGACAACATCCCCAGGCTCCGCCACAGAAAAGGCTTTGCGAGTAGCATCTCTGACATCTGAAGCATCCAGATAGCTTACTTCTGCCTGATCCGCAGCCCGCTTAACACGCGCAGCAGATTCTCCCAGAATCACCATTTTTTTCAGGCCCTTGATATCTGGAACCAATTCATCAAATTCATTACCACGATCCAGGCCACCAGCAATCAGAATGACCTTGCTATTGTCAAAGCCTGACAAAGCTTTTTGTGTCGCTAAAATATTAGTTGATTTACTGTCATTATAAAATTTGACTTGATTGATTTCGCCCACATACTGGAGACGATGCTTGACACCACCAAAATGAGCCAGAGTTTCTCTAATAACTTGATTGTCAATACCACGAAGTTTGGCTACTGCAATGGTTGCTAGAGCATTTTCTACATTGTGGCTACCAGGCACGCCTAGTTCAGAAGCTGTCATAATAGCTTCCCCACGGAAAGTCAGTACATCGCCGTCCAAGTAAGCTCCATCAACCTTTTCTTTGGTCGCAAAAGGAAGCACTTTGGCAGCCGTCTTCTTAGCCAATTCTTTCGCCAAGTCTTGATTAAAATTCAACACGACATAGTCAGAAGCTGTCATATTTTTTTGGATATTCCACTTGGCTGCCACATATTCCTCAAAAGAGCCGTGATAGTCCAGATGCGTCGGCATCAGATTTGTAATCACTGCTATTTCTGGATGGAAGGCTTCGATTCCCATCAGTTGGAAAGAAGAAAGTTCCATGACCAGAGTATCTGTTTCACCCGCATCTTGAGCAACTTGACTAGCTGGAAATCCGATATTTCCTGATAAAAGACCATTTTGTCCGCCTGCTGTTAGCACTTCCGCAATCATGGTTGTCGTAGTCGTTTTTCCATTTGAGCCAGTAATCCCAATAATCGGTGCATCCGAAATCAGATAGGCCAGCTCGACTTCAGTAATAACAGGAATCTTCTTTTCCAAAGCCCTCATGACCATAGGATTATTGTAAGGAATGCCCGGATTTTTCACCATCCATTCAAAATCTTCATCCAACAGTTCCAGAGGATGACCACCTGTCACGACTTTAATTCCTTCTTCTAGCAAAGATTGGGCTGCTGGATTTTCTTCGAAAGGTTTCCCATCATTGACCGTCACAATCGCTCCCAGTTTATCCAAAAGACGGGCAGCTGACTCCCCTGATTTAGCTAAACCCAACACCAAAACTTTCTTATTGGCAAATTTTGAAATAGTCTTCATCATGTACCTCTTCATTCATACTACCTTCTATTTTACCTTTTTTTGCGAAAATAAAAAAGTCATATCAGGCTTTTATTTTAACTGTTATCAGCTTTTAATAAATAAGAAGAAATATTATTCTATTTGAAACCTTTGAAAAACCTATTTATACAAGTAGTGACTATCCAAAACATTTAATTGCCAGTGACTTATCAAACCTGACCTACTCACTGATGGTCAACAGCATTCAAAAGAATCGGGCCTTCTTTAAATGAAAAACATCGGTAACTGTATTATATTTCTACTCAGCTAAAACCAGCATTGAAGGATCTCGCTTTAGATAAACAAAAGGAATTAGGCTACCGAAAGTCTACACGACCTTTGGAATCCTAATTCCTTCCTTATAGTTTATGAGTTTAAAGTTCTTTTGATTTCTGAGATGGTACTAGACGCTCGATGTCCATCAAGGCCCACACTGTAATAATAATCAAAAAGATACTCACAAATAATTCTCCAGGCAATTTAAAAATTTGAAAAATTGCCAAAGCAAGCAAAATGATCAAGGCAACCAGCAAAAGTACAAATGTCAAGACATTCAGCGTTCCCTTAATACTAGTTGGAATGGCAAATACATAGAAAAGCAGGATTAATATTCCAATAATCAGGTAAATCATGCTGCTCCTTTCTACCACCAGTCAACTCAATGATTTATTCTGCTGCTTGTTTTTTCTTGTTTTTATTAGCTTTTTCGCGCTCTGCCTTGTTGAGGATTTGCTTACGCAAACGGATTGACTCAGGTGTTACTTCCATGTACTCATCGTCATTTAAGAACTCAAGAGACTCTTCAAGTGTCAAGATACGAGGTGTCTTGATAACAGCTGTTTGGTCCTTAGTAGCTGAACGGACGTTGGTCATTTGTTTGGCCTTAGTGATGTTAACTGTCAAGTCGTTTTCACGAGAGTTTTCACCGATGATCATTCCTTCATAAACCTCAG
>ERZ773005.1695-NODE-1695-length-10836-cov-25.541972_pt1 | contig 10836 bp, 10 predicted proteins | sample MGYA00580666_ERZ773005 | MGnify/ENA primary metagenome ERZ773005 (study PRJEB29015, sample SAMEA2737999) | human oral metagenome | biome: human oral; feature: human-associated habitat; material: dental | place: China | collected 2061 ... | reverse complement strand
AAGAGTTCCGTTCACTCAGCGGAGATGAGCTCAAAGAAGCGATTATTTCCTTTGCAAATGAGACAACCCACGTTGAGTAAGAGTGTCCAACCAATTAATTATAAATAGAAAGCCAAGGTTCTGTTTGTACAGAACCTTGGCCTTTTTACTCTGTAATTTCAAATCGTTGTATTATTTATAGTTGCTTAATGATGTCGTCAATGGTATGGGCAATCCAGTCAGGTTGATAGTTGAGTAAATCAGCCTCTTCTCCAAATCCCCAAGTAACAGCGAACTTTTTAATGCTAGTTTCTTGGGCTCCAATCATATCAAACTTGGTGTCCCCGATGATGAGGACTTGGTCTGCAGGGAGTTGATGCGTTTGCAAGGCAAAACGGATGACATCCGCCTTGTGTGGCGTTTCAGGACTAGAGCCGTAAATGCCATCAAAGAAATGATGGATTCCTAGATTTTTAGTCATATCATGAGCAGTAGGAGTATTCTTTGTTGTGGTAATATAGAGAGGGTAGTTTTGCGAAAGCTCTTGGAGCAATTCCGTTATTCGGGGAAAGAGTTGGGCTTCGTGGATGCCTTTTTTCTTGTAGTAAGAGCGGTAGATTTGAACAGCCTCCGAGATTTGCTCCTTGGGGAGACACATTGCAAAACTACTTTCAAGTGGCGGTCCCATGAAACCACGAATGGTTTTAGCATCAGGAGTCGGAACTCCCAGTTGTTCAAAGGTATGGGTAAAGGAATTGTGGATCCCGATAGAACTGTCAACCAGAGTTCCGTCTAGATCAAAAAAGATTGCTGAGATAGAGGGCATAGTTTCTCCTAATAGATGAGTTTATTCGCCGAAGATTTCTTTTTGTAGGCGGCGACCAGTAGGAGTGGCAGCGAGTCCACCCTCAGCCGTTTCACGAAAGGCAGTTGGAAGGCTGGATCCGACCTGGTACATGGCATCGATGACTTCGTCAACAGGGATCTTAGATTCGATACCTGCTAAGGCCATATCTGCCGCTATAAAGGCAAAGCTGGCTCCCATGGCATTTCGTTTGACACAGGGAACCTCAACCAGACCAGCGACAGGGTCACAGATGAGACCCAGCATATTTTTAATGACAAAGGCGATGGCTTGGCTAGCCTGATAGGGGGTTCCACCTGCAGCCAAGGTCAAGGCTGCGGCACTCATGGCAGAGGCAGAGCCGACTTCGGCCTGGCAGCCACCTTCAGCACCTGAGATAGAGGCGTTGTTTGCGATAACCAATCCAAAGGCACCAGCAGCAAAGAGGAAATCCAGCTGTTCTTCGTGGCTAAGGTCTAATTTTTGGATAGCGGCAGTGAGAACGGCTGGCAAACAACCAGCACTTCCTGCGGTTGGGGTGGCACAGACCAAACCCATTTTAGCGTTGTGTTCGTTGACCGCGATGGCATTACGGGCTGCTGATAGGATGGTAAAGTCAGACAAGGCCTTGCCACTTTTGAGATGGCGGTCTAGTTTGGCAGCATCGCCACCCGTTAAGCCACTACGGGATTTATTTTCACTGAGACCGAGCTCAACAGAGGCTTTCATGACTTCTAGATTGCGTTCCATGAGGAGGAGAACTTCTGGCCGTTCTCGACCGGTTAATTGATATTCTGTCGCAATCATGAGTTCTGCGACATTTCCTTGGAAGTCTAGATCTGCCTGCTCGACCAATTCTTTGATAGAATAAAACATGTTTCCTCCTACTTAAAGAAATTGACATTGTGGAGATGAGGGATTTTTCGAATTTCTTCAATCGCCTCTTCGCAACTTCGACTATCGACTTCGATAATCATGATGGCTTTTTCTCCAGCTTTTTCTCGAGTCACATTCATCTGCGCGATGTTGATATCGAAACGAGAGAGGGCTTCAGTAACATGGGCAATCATACCTGGAACATCCTGATGCACGATGATAATGGTTGGTGTGTTCATGTTGAGAGAGACAGCAAAGCCGTTAAGTTCCGTAACTTGGATATTTCCCCCACCGATGGAAATTCCTGTCACACTGATGGACTTGTGTTCATTTTTCACAGTAATTTTAGTGGTGTTAGGGTGAGGAGCGTTGCTGTCTTTCTGAATGGTCCAGACAATCTTGATACCGCGTTTATGGGCAATCTCAAGGCTATTTGGAATGTCGGGATTGTCCGTATCCATACCTAAAATACCAGCGACGAGAGCAAGGTCCGTTCCATGACCACGGTAGGTCTTGGCAAATGAATTAAATAATTGGAATTCGACTTCTGTCGGCGTATCGTCAAAGATGGAGGAGACGATTTTTCCAATACGAACAGCTCCAGCTGTGTGGCTACTTGATGGGCCAATCATGACTGGTCCGATAATATCAAAGACAGATTGAAAACGAAGTGATTGCATCTGTTTCCCCTTATAAAGATTCTTATAACTATTATATCAAAGAATGGACCTCTGCGCTTGTTTCCCTTATCAAAAGCTCAAAATGATTAAAGATGGTATAAAATAAGGCCTTTTGTGACAAAAGCCTCCTTAAAACGATAAATATAAAACATTTTTGTAATATTTCTACATATAACCGTTAAACAACGGTAACATTTAAAAGGTATCATAGATATATTCAATGGAAGGAGAATTTTTAGATATGTCATTAACAACTAAAAAAATCAAAACAACTATCGCAGGAGTAGCAGCTTTGCTTGCTTTCTTTGCCCCGGCTCTTGCCTCTGCGCAAGAAACTGTAACTTACACTGTTAAATCAGGTGATACTCTTTCAGAAATCGCTGAGAAGTACAACACAACTGCTGAAAAATTGGCAGCAAAAAACAACATCAAAGATATCCACCTTATCTATGTTGACCAAGTTTTGGTCATCGAAGGGACAGCTTCTACTGCAGCTCCAGCAGCAACAACGGAAGAAACAGCTCCAGTAGCTACAGAAACAGTTGAAGAATCTCCAGCTGCAACTACAACTTATGAAGCACCAACAGCAGAAAGCAACACTGTCGCAACATCTACTGTAAGTGGTTCTGAAGCAGAAGCCAAAGAATGGATCGCTCAAAAAGAATCAGGTGGTAGCTACACTGCTACAAACGGACGTTACATCGGACGTTACCAATTGACAGATTCATACTTGAACGGTGACTACTCAGCTGAAAACCAAGAACGTGTAGCAGATGCCTACGTTGCAGGACGTTACGGTTCATGGACAGCTGCCAAGAACTTCTGGCTTAACAACGGTTGGTATTAAGAACTAGCTAACAGAAAAATATGTAAAAGTCGAGGAAATCCCTCGACTTTTTTATATTTCCTTTGGTTGATGATAGGTCTCTACTTCTTTTTTGAGATGAGATAGCATGGAGGTTTCATCGGTTAGTTCCAGAAGGGAGAAACCTTTTTGGATAAGTTTAGAATCATCCGTACAAATCCCAATACGGACATAGCAGATAGCAAGCCTATCGTAGCTTTTCTTGTTCTTGGCATCTTCTAGTAAAGTATAGCATATTTGTTTACACATATTTCTATCTTGATTGTATAAGTAAATGGTGGAGAGGTTGGGTAGGATTGCCATTCGCAAGTCATATAAATGTTGATAGTTTTTATAGACTTCTAAGCGTTGCAAGATTTTTCCAGTGATGAGATGGATATGTTCTATAGGAAAGGTAAAGAGAATGGTATTGAGAATTTTTAAGTCATTCTCGTACCAAGTGTCCTGCTTTTCTATCTTCTTCCATAGCTTCTTTACAGTATTGTTAACTTCGATTGACAGTTTTTTAGTCTCATTTTGGCGAATATAGATAACAATTTCTAGCATATCTCGTACCTCTTTGATGGGGAGGTCGTGGTGAGTTTTGAGGTAGTCTTGACATTTTTGAAATAGTTTTTCGAGTTCATTAGTCCCTAGGATTGAGCTCATATTGAGATAGGTTTGCATAATTTCTGTGCGTTGACTTGGTTGATAAAGTTGACAGATATATTCAAACTCTTCAAAGGTTATATTGACTTGCCGGAGAAGAAACTCCATATTTTCATATTTTGGGGTTGTCTTGCCACTTTCAATCTTTGATAGACTGGTTTTTGAGAGAACACCACCACAGAACAGACCTCCTCCTGAGTCAGTCCTTTTGACTCACGTATTTCTTTATAGACCTTTCCAAAATCGTAGCGCATGATCTTCTCCTTGTTCGTGAAAAAAGTTAACAGAAAATAGAAACTGATTAAAAATATTGTATCATAGTAGTATAAAAAGTAAAAAAGAAATCTAAAATAAATTTGTGAAAAAAGGGAACAAATTCTACGACTAAGATGATAAAGTACTAAGGAGGTACTTTTATGAAAAAAATCAGTAATTTCTGTATGTTACTCCTGCTTTTGTGTACCACTTTTTTTGTTTTTAATATAAACTACACACGTGAAGTGGTTCGGATTCGGGAAATGGGAAAGACTGTAGATTCTTTAGATTTGTATTTGAAAGATATTAATGAACCTGCAGTATCTGTTCTTCGATTTTTTGAGGATGTATCAAAGGAGTATAAAGTCTCCATCATCAAAACAGACAGTGGTGATGAGGTGATCAAGTCTGGTGTTTTTGATAAAGATACCTTTCCCTACCAAGAGTTTGGGATTTCTTCTCTTGATTTTGCCACAGATGGTGAAGGAGTCTATAGTAATAAAGATCTTTCCAATAAACTTGGCACGATTCCGACCTTTCTAAAAGCCAAGTCTATTCAGCTTATGACTTTTCAAACCTATATCAAGGATACATCTCGTAGTTTAAATGGTCGCTATACGATAACTTCTACACAAGAGATGGACAAGGATAGGATTGTACAGAAATGGAGTGATTTTTTCAAGATAGATCAGGCTACCTTGCTAGAGCCGACCTACAAAAGTGCAGTGGAAGTCATAAATCGAGATTTGCTTTTATCTGCCATTGTTTTTGTCTTGGCTATTTTACTTCTTGTGTTAGTGACAGTGTATCAGCCAATGATGGAGATGAAAAGAGTTGGGGTACAAAAATTACTTGGTTTTCAAGATCGGGCTGTTTTAGCTGATGTTGTGAAAGGCAACCTCTACCTCCTCCTAGGTGGGGCGTTTGTGATCAATCTAGGAGTGTGTTTTTTGCTTGATTACAAGCCAAAAGATTTGTTTCCTATGTTATGGTTGTCGCATTTTTTGCTTTTGCAACTTTATCTCTTTATCAGTTGGTTGACCTATCTCTTGATCCAAAAAATGACAATCAGCTCCCTGCTGAAAAGTTTTTCATCTTTCAAATTTGGTTTACTCTTTAATTATTTGATGAAAATTGGAACTACCATTTTACTGACAGTCTTGCTAGTTGGGGTAGGAAAAAGTTTGGAGCAAGAAAACAAAGAGTTGGATTATCAGAAACAGTGGATCAGTCAAGGAAATTATCTGACCTTAGAAACTTTCCAACTCAATGATAACCTGTGGCAAGAGCAGTTGGCAGGCTCAGGGCAAGCAGTGGATTATTTCTATCGATTTTATCAAGACTTGGTAGAAAAAACGCAGGCAGGCTATGTGCGAAGTAGCAGTCTTCCTGTACAAAATTTTTTCAAATCAGAACAGATTCAGCAATATCAGTTAACAGATACGGTGGATGTTTACTATGCTAATAGCAATTTTCTAAAGAGCAAGGGATTCAAGCTACCAGATACCGGCACTAAAAAAGTTATTTTGATGCCAGCAAGTACGAAAGGTGAAGAAGATAAAAATCAGCTCTTGGGGAAGTTAATTGCCTATCATTCGATGAAGTATGAAGAGCAGCAAAAACGAACGATAGAGGAGATGGACGTCGAGATTGCCTATTATGAAGGAGATTGGTCATTTTTCCCATATAGTGATAAGCGAAAGGAAAATCTCCACAATCCAATTATTAGCTTGGTCAATAATTCTGATATGATGTGGGATGAAAAAGCCTCCCTGTCAACAACTGGCTTAAATAATCCGATTAAAATTGAAAATACGGTTCAACATCAAAAAGAGATTACAGAGTTAGTTGAGAAATTGTCAGATGGAAATCATTTAAAATTTTCATCTATTCAAGCCATTCAACAAGAGAAGGTGGATAGTTATCGAGATGCTGTTCGGAATTTTAACCTACTCTTTGCTTTGTTTGGCCTCCTTAGTATGATGATTTCCTACTTCTTACTAGTAACAACTTTCTTGTTGAAGCGAACGGATATTATTACCAAGAAGTTTATGGGCTGGAAATTGATAGATCGGTATCGTTCCTTGCTGGGTCTCCTATTAGCCGTTTATAGCTTTCCTTTTATGGTTTTGTTATTCTTTGCCCATGCTCTTTTTCCACTTTTGCTTTTCGCAGGATTTACATGCTTAGATATTTTGTTTGTACTTTTCTTGGGTTCTAAGATGGAAAAACGAAATGTAGCGCAGTTATTGAAAGGGGACATCTTATGATAAAGTTGGAAAATGTTACGAAAACCATTGGGAAAAAAGTTATTTTGGAGAACTTATCTCTAAAGATTAACCAAGGGGACTTAGTTGCGATAGTTGGAAAGAGTGGTAGTGGTAAGTCAACCTTGTTAAATCTCTTGGGGTTGATAGATGGCGATTACAGTGGGCATTATGAAATTTTCGGTCAGCAAAATGTACCTGTCAATTCTGTTAAGTCGCAAGCGATTATCCGAGAACACATTTCCTATCTTTTTCAAAATTTTGCTCTGATTGATAATGAAACAGTAGAGTATAATCTCATGCTTGCTCTAAAGTATGTGAAATTGTCTAAGAAAGATAAGGTTAAAAAGATAGAAGAAATTTTAGAGAGAGTGGGATTATCATCAACCCTACATCAGAAGGTTTCAGAGTTATCTGGAGGGGAACAGCAACGAATCGCAGTTGCTAGAGCCATTTTAAAACCGAGTCAGCTCCTTTTAGCAGATGAACCAACCGGCTCTCTAGACCCTGAAAATCGAGATTTGGTTTTAAAATTTCTCTTAGATATGAACAAGGAAGGGAAAACGGTCATTATCGTTACCCACGATGCCTATGTGGCTCAACAGTGTCATCGAGTCATTGAATTGTGAAAGAGAATGTGGAGAGTTCGTTGATCTCTTCATCTTACTTGTAATTGGACAATTGTATTTTTAAAAAAATTAAATAGTATAAATAAGCTTATTATGTGTAAAAATATATCATATAATAAGCTTTTTCTTAATTTGAATGAAATAAAATACAGTTTTTCCTTGACAAACGAGGGTGAGAGGAGTATTATTTATACAATAATAAAGTATAAAAATAAAAGGAGGCTTTTCTATGAATAAAGTGAAGAAGGTGTTGATGACGATGTTTGGTTTGCTTATGCTTCCCTTATTATTTGCTTGTAGTAACACTCAATCCCAAGGTGTTGAAGCCATTAAGGCTAAAGGAAAATTGGTGGTGGCCCTAAATCCAGAGTTTGCTCCATTTGAATACCAGAAATTGGTCGATGGGAAAAATCAGATTGTAGGTTCAGATGTTGAACTAGCCAAAGCCATCGCAAAGGAACTGGGTGTAGAAGTGGAGTTCTCTCCAATGAGTTTTGACAATGTACTGGCTAGTCTTGATTCAGGCAAGGCCGATCTTGCCATATCAGGTGTTTCTAAAACGGAGGAGAGAAGTAAAGTTTACGATTTTTCAATTCCCTACTACACTTCGAAAAATAAGGTTATCGTAAGAAAATCTGAATTAACGAATTACCAATCAGTCAAGGATTTGGCTCAGAAAAAGGTTGGAGCGCAGAAAGGTTCTATCCAGGAAACTCTGGCTAAAGAAACCTTGCAGAATTCTTCTCTCGTTTCACTTCCTAAAAATGGAAATTTGATAACAGATTTGAAATCAGGGCAACTGGATGCGGTTATCTTTGAGGAACCAGTGGCGAAAGGATTTGTAGAGAATAATCCAGACCTAGCCATCGCTGAGTTTGATTTTGACAATGACAAAGAAGATTCCTACGCTGTTGCGATGAAAAAAGACAGTAAAGAATTAAAAGAGGCGGTTGACAAAACCATCCAGAAGTTGAAGGATTCTGGGGAGTTGGACAAATTGATTGACGATGCTTTTAAAGCCTCTATCGAAAAATAGAAAGAAGGATGAGAAATGAGTAAGGAAAAAGTCATTTTAGCCTATTCAGGTGGATTGGATACATCAGTTGCTATTACATGGTTAAAAAAAGACTATGATGTGATTGCTGTTTGTATGGATGTGGGTGAAGGAAAAGATCTGGAATTCATCCACGATAAAGCTCTCAAGGTTGGGGCTGTTGAGTCTTATGTCATTGATGTTAAGGAAGAATTTGCTAATGACTATGTTTTAGTGGCCCTTCAGGCTCATGCCTACTATGAACAGAAGTATCCCTTGGTATCTGCTCTGAGTCGCCCTCTTATTTCAAAAAAACTAGTTGAGATAGCTCATCAGACGGGGGCAACCACAATTGCTCATGGTTGTACAGGTAAGGGAAACGACCAAGTTCGGTTTGAAGTCTCTATTGCGGCTTTGGATCCCAATTTAAAAGTAGTTGCGCCTGTTCGTGAGTGGAAATGGTCTCGTGAAGAAGAAATCCAATATGCCAAAGAAAACGGTGTTCCAGTTCCTGCTGACCTTGACAATCCTTACTCTGTCGATCAAAATCTTTGGGGACGCGCAAATGAATGTGGTGTTTTGGAAAACCCTTGGAACCAAGCGCCAGAAGAAGCATTTGGAATCACATCTTCTCCAGAAGAGGCGCCAGACAGTCCAGAATTTATTGACATTGAGTTTAGCTGTGGGGTGCCCATCTCCCTCAATGGTGAGAAGATGAAAGTGGCGGCTTTGATTCAAGAACTCAATGAAATTGCAGGCAAACATGGTGTCGGACGGATTGACCATGTGGAAAATCGCCTAGTCGGTATTAAGTCAAGAGAGATTTATGAGTGCCCAGGCGCTGTGACTTTATTGGCAGCTCATAAGGAGATTGAGGACTTGACTCTTGTGAGAGAAGTGGCTCATTTTAAACCTATTATCGAAAATGAGTTGTCCAATCTCATCTATAATGCCTTGTGGTTTAGCCCAGCAACTCAGGCTTTGATTGCCTATATCAAGGAGACACAGAAAGTTGTCAATGGAACTGCAAAAGTTAAACTCTATAAGGGGAACGCCCAGGTAGTAGCTCGGAAATCTCCAAATTCTCTTTACGATGAAAATTTGGCGACTTATACTAGTGCGGATACTTTTGACCAAGATGCGGCTGTTGGATTTATCAAGCTTTGGGGGCTTCCGACTCAGGTTTATTCAGAAGTTCAGAAAAATGTTGAGTAGTGACGCGATAGAAAGGGACGACAGGATATGTCGAAAAATACAAAATTATGGGGTGGTCGATTTGAAGGCACTGTGGAAGAGTGGGTAGAACAGTTCGGTGCGAGTATTTCCTTTGACCACCAGCTAGCAAAATTTGATTTGATGGGTTCCCTAGCTCATGTTCAAATGCTAGGACAGACCGGCATTTTGAGCTCGGAAGAGGCAGAGCAGATCCAAGATGGTCTGAAAGCTTTGTTGCGAGATTTAGAGGCAGGAGAGCTTCATTTTGATATTGCAAATGAAGATATTCATATGAATATGGAAGTGTTGCTGACAGAGAAAATCGGTCCTCTTGCTGGGAAACTACACACGGCCCGTTCTCGGAATGACCAAGTCGCAACGGATATGCACTTATATCTAAAGGAGCAACTTGGCCATGTCTTGGATAAGTTGGCGAATCTGAACAGTGTTTTGCTGGATTTGGCTGAACAACATGTGGAAACCATCATGCCAGGCTATACTCATTTGCAGCACGCCCAACCGATTAGTTTTGCCCACCATCTCATGGCTTATTACAATATGTTTCAAAGGGACAGCGAGCGTTTTGCATTTAACTTGAAACATACGGACCTATCTCCCCTGGGTGCGGCTGCCTTGGCAGGGACAACTTTTCCAATCAATCGTCAATTATCGAGTGATTTATTGGGCTTCCAACAGCCCTATACCAATTCCTTGGATGCTGTGAGTGACCGTGATTTTATCTTGGAATTCCTGTCAAATGGCAGCATTTTGATGATGCATATGAGTCGTTTTTGTGAAGAAATCATCAATTGGTGCAGTTTTGAGTATCAGTACATTAGCTTGTCTGATAGCTTTTCAACGGGTTCATCTATCATGCCCCAGAAGAAAAATCCTGATATGGCCGAATTGATTCGAGGGAAGACAGGACGGGTTTACGGGAACTTGCTTGGACTATTGACCGTCATGAAGTCTTTGCCTCTGGCCTATAATAAGGATTTGCAAGAGGACAAGGAAGGCATGTTTGATACAGTAGACACGATTTTAAATTCTCTGGATGTGTTGGCAGGTATGCTATCGAGCATGCAGGTTAATAAGGCCAAAATGCAGCAATCTACAGAGAATGATTTTTCGAATGCGACCGAACTGGCAGATTATTTGGCAGAAAAAGGACTCCCTTTTAGAGAAGCGCATGAAATTGTAGGAAAATTGGTTCTAGACTCTATCAAGCATGGTAAAAATATCCAAGATTGGGATTTGAAGGAGTTGCAAGTCTACCATCCCTTGATTGAAGAGGATATTTATATCTACTTGCGCCCAGAAACCGCTGTTCAGAGACGGAATTCCTTAGGAGGAACCGGCTTTGAGCAAGTGAAATACCAGATAGAACAAGCGAAGAAAGAACTTAAAGGGGAAAATTGATTCATTTGCAAAGTAAGGAAGAGAGGTTGAGATGATTTATCAGCCTCTTTCTTGTCTTCTCCAACCAAGCGTGTTATAATGAATACTGCTCAAGCGACCTTCAATCGTTGAAGCACACACGACCTT
>ERZ773005.1691-NODE-1691-length-10864-cov-33.760570_pt1 | contig 10864 bp, 6 predicted proteins | sample MGYA00580666_ERZ773005 | MGnify/ENA primary metagenome ERZ773005 (study PRJEB29015, sample SAMEA2737999) | human oral metagenome | biome: human oral; feature: human-associated habitat; material: dental | place: China | collected 2061 ... | reverse complement strand
GCGTGCCCGTGGGCAGCGACCTCACGATGAACACGATGATCAGGATGGCAGCGGTACCGTAGAGCCCCTGAAGAACGCCCGTATGGAAGATACCTCCCGAGAAGCCCCTGATGTAGCCCACGCCCAAGACGGTTCCGGGAACCGCCATGGCCAGCATCGACACGGCCTCGATGAAGCCGCGGGAACGGAATCTGCGCTTGACCACGAGGTATGAGATGACCATGGAGAGCAGCGCCGTAATGGGTGCGGCAATGAGAGAGAGCAGGAAGGAGTCACGAAACGCCTGGAAGCCGTGGTGCATGGTGAACATCTGCTGGAACCACTTGGTCGTAAGCGTGAAGTCGTAGCCCCAGGTCTTGAACAGCGCGCCGAAGGGCACGCATATGTACATGAGCACGACGAACAGCGCCACTGCGGCGCAGAGGATCGAGAGCGGGATGCGCACGGAGTTGTCGGTGATGAGCATGCGAGCACGACTCGCCTTGCCCGTGAGCGTCGCCGTCGCGCGGGCCTCGAGCACGTACTTTTGGACGACAAACATCGCCAGGGTGATGAGAAGGAGCACCACGGCCATCGCGGCAGCTCCCTGCTTGTCATAGGCGCCGGTGATCTGCAGGTAAATGGAAGTCGCCAGCGTGTCGAAGGAGCCACCTATGAGCATGGGGTTGGCAAAGTCGGCGATGGACTCGATGAAGGTCACGAGAAAGGCATTGCCAATGCCCGGCAGGACGAGTGGCAGCGTGACGGAGGTGAACACCTTCCAGCGCGACGCCCCCATGTCGCGTGCGGCCTCCTCGAGCGAGGGGTCGATGTTCTTCAGGAGGCCCTTGAACATCATGTAGCACACCGGGAAGAAGGTCATCGTCTGCACAAGCGCTATGCCCCAGAAGCCGTATACGTTGTTGTCGTAGATACCCAACATATGACGGGTGATGATGCCTGCCTTGCCAAAGAGCATGATGACCGAAAGTGACAGCACGAAGGGCGGCGAGACCACCGGAAGCAGGGAGACCAGCTTGAAAAGCCCACTCATGAGCCGACTCTTGAGCTGCACGTACTCCTCAACATAGGCGAAGAGCAGACCGATGAGGGCGGCGGCCACGCTCACGAACAGCCCCAGGGACAGCGTGTTGGTGATAGCCGTGTCAAAGGTCGGCATGGCCAGCACACGAGCGAATACGTCGAGCGTGGGACCATGCTCGCCCACGACGCTGTCCACCATGAGGATGGCGAGCGGATAGAGGATGAACAGCGTGAGGAAGGCGATCAAAACCACGATCGTCGCCACCAGTATGGGGTCGGCCAGCAGCTTGCTGCGATCAAGCCGCGCCCCTTGGCTCTTTGCCACGAGCCCCTCCTTCTTGAGTCCTCGGACTCAGTTGCACTCAGTGTTGATCTTGCGCCACACCCCAAGCGCCCAGGCCAAGAAGAAGCTCGTCCGCCTGGCCTGGGCCATATACGATCATGGCACGTGTGGCAGGCGGACGCGCAACCCCAGCCGACGTGCTGTTGTAAGGCTACTCGGTCTGGAAGCGACTCGTATCGCCCGTGTTCGAGCCGGACTTCGCGAGCGCCTCCATGATGTCCTTCACGTATTCCTCGGTGTGCTCCTTGGCATCTGCGAAGTTATAGTCCATGACGTTGTTGGGGTCAAGACCGTACTCATTCACGACCTCGGGCTGCTTAGCGTCGTCGATGACGAGGAACTGGTAGGCACCGACCTTCTGAGCCTCATCCACGCACTGCGGGGAGAGTGCGTACTCAACCCACAGCTTAGCTGCGTCTTGGTGTTTTGCCCCTTTGAAGATGGCCGTGGCACCGACCTCATAGGACGCTCCCGAGGATGGAATCGCCAGGCCGATGTTGCCGTAACCGTTGTCCACTATCTGATAGACGGCGTCATGCAGAAAGCCGATGCCGATGACGCACTCGCCGGTGCCCACGTTCTTGGAGGGACCAGAGCCCGACTTTGTGTACACCGAGACGTTCTTGTCGAGATCGACGAGGTATTTAATGCCATTGTCCAGACCGTACTTCTGGATGACGGTGTTCAGCACGAGCTTGGCGGTCCCTGCGGTGTTATAGTTTGACATCCAGACGAGGCCCTTGTACTTCCCGTCGACGAGGTCGGGCCAGTCCTTGGGTGCCTCGAGGCCCTTGCGCTCAAGATCCTCCTTGTTGTAGAAGAAGCCCAAGATTCCCTTGTAGATACCATACCAGTTGCCATCGGGATCGCGAAACGTGTCAGAGATGAGGTGCGAGGCGTTCTTTGCCTGGTAAGGTTCCAAGATGCCCTTCGTGACGGCCACGTTGTAGGGATCGGTCGTCCCGCCAAACCACACATCCGCCGAGGGGTTCCCTTTCTCCTCCTCGACCTTGGACTCGACCTCGCCAGTAGAGAGACGCTGGAAGTCGGTCTTAATGCCAAAGAGTTCCTGGAAGTGCTCGCAGCATCTGGCAAGGTGCTGCTCCTCACAGGACCCATAGACCACCAAAGCCCCATCCTTCTTGGCGGCGTCGATGAGGTCCTGGGAAGCGACGCGGGATAGATCCTCACCACTACCGGAGCCCGAAGAGCCACCTTTCCCACCCGAGCCGGAGCAGCCAGCCATCCCAATCGCCGTGGCAACGGTTGCGGTCGCTACCAGGAAGTCCCTACGCGTGATATGTCTCATAGCATAACCCTTTCACTTAGCTGGTCTATGGAAACCGAACGAGGCCAGCTTCCCTTTCCAAGCATCGCATGAAACGCAGGTGTCCTCAAGAGGCAAATTTCCTCGAATCGGACGGACGGCAGAGATTGGGCCACCCAGAGGGCGTGGGGGGCGTTAGTGCCCGCCAGCCTGCGGGGCACTAACCCAGCGGCGTTTGCCCAGTTGGCGAGAAAAAGAAGGTACCCGAGAATCTGGCGGGTGGTTCGGGTCACATCGGGCGGGTGCGCAGGGCGAGTCGCCGTGGCGGTTCGGGCAAGTCGCCATGGCGGGCGCGGAAGCGAAACCGTTTAGTGCCCGCCAGCCTGCGGGGCACTAACCAAGCGGCGTTTGCCCAGTTGGCGAGAAAAAGAAGGTACCCGGGAATCTGGCGGGTGGTTCGGCCCGCATCGGGCGGGTGCGCAGGGCGAGTCGCCGTGGCGGTTCGGGCAAGTCGCCGTGGCGGGAGGCTGCCGTTCACCCCTCATCTCATACCGTCTGCCGATTACCCCTCAGCAAGTGCTCATATATCATCACAAATCATCACAAAGTATCATGTTTTGTAGGCGCGCTGGTACATCGCCTCCTTGTAGTGCGCCACGATAGTCCCGCCCGACAGCTATCCTGGTGTTTCACATACCCCGTTTGCATCCCACGTGAATGTTGCACAAAACAAGCGGCTAGCTGCGGGTTCTCTCTTCATGCCAGAAAAAGTAGCATAAGGTATGGACATCACATTCTCACATACCACGTCCCTTGCGCTCATTCGTGCCTGGAGGCGCAGCCACCCAAAGCAGGGGCCGCCACAGGACCAGACGTTCCATCCAACGTGTACCGGCCGCTCTCGTCCATGGACATCCGCTGAGCTCAAGAGGCGGATGCAGGCGATTGGCATTCAAGAGATACCCGGCGCATGGATGAAGCGTGGTCTTACGGTACTTTGCAGCGATAAGGCGGGAAGACCCAAGACACAGATCCTGCGCGGACGGGTTTCTCGCCCGAGGCCAAAGGGTCAGTACTTTCTTGAGCTAGCCCCAGCAACATATGTATGTAATGCCGCTCTCACGCTCACACAACTTACCGAAAGGCTCTCCCTGCCACAGCTCATCAGCCTTGCAACCGAGCTTGAGGGAAGCTATGCGTTGGGACCTTTTGGCATCGCAGGCGAGCAGGCTAACTTCAGTATCAAGCCTTTCGTAAACAAGGACGTGCTACTGCTCCAGCTCCTCCAGCTGCCACAGAGCAGGGCAACCCGCCTTGCGACCCGCGCGGCTATCCTCTCTCGCCCCAATGCATGGTCCCCTCAGGAGGCGGTGCTTGCAACAATGATCATGCTCTCGCCAGGGGAGGGCGGCTATGGACTCGGTCCCGTAACCTTGAATCCACGTATACAGTCGAGCGGCGGGCTTCCAATGACTCGCTCGTCCCGTGTACCCGACATCGTGTTTGACGACACGCCTCTCGCTCTTAATTACGATGGAAGTGACCATCTAAACCTCATCGGACTCGAGCGCGCGACCCTTGGCCTTGGCGCAGATCCTGGAAGTTCGCGCATGGCAGCGGTCGTCGAGCAGCTGCGTCAACAGGTTCGTAAGAAGTACGTGGACGATCGGCGACGGGACCGCGACCTGTTGGTTGCTGGACTGGAGGTACCTGTAGTGACCAACGAGGACATTTCTGGAATTGATGCCCTCGATCTGCTCATGGCACAACTCATCGCCCGCCTTGAGCGACTGGTTGGCAGACGGTTCGACACGCAGAGAACAGCTCTTGAGGATCCACGGCTCACGGCACTCAGAGCACAAACGCTGCAGGAGCTGTTAGCGCGGCACAAAAGCAGGTGAGGCAGATGAGCCGCCGGTCTGCAACCGCCCCTCTCTCTTGGCCGCCCGACGCCACCCGAACCGCCCGCCAGATTCCCGGGTACCTTCTTTTTCTCGCCAACTGGGCAAACGTCGTTGGGTTAGTGCCCCGCAGGCTGGCGGGGGGGATCTGGCGAACGGGGGCCTGGCGGGCGCAGGCTGGCGGGCCCTATCTGGGCGGATCCGGCCGGGGGCGGGGCAAGCCCCGCGCCGACCTACCTGCCCTTTGCGAAGAAGGCCACCGCTATGCCATCAGGACCTGCGTGCGTGCCGATGGTCGCTCCGATGGAGACCATCGGAAGCTCATCCACATGTCCTTCCCAAAGGCTGCGACTATCGCGGATATACTTGTCGAGCAGGGCCGAGCTCATGCCGGAGTAGCCGACGGCAAGCGGCAGCGAAAAGTCGACACCACCCGCAGCTTCGATCTGCTCACTCAGAAGATTGCGTCCGTTCTTGGATCCGCGCGCCTTACCCAAGAGGATCATCTCGCCACTTTTGCAGGCTAATACCGGCTTGATGGAGAGCATGGCCCCGAGCGCACCAGCAAGCCCAGACACCCGTCCGCCCTTGCGCAGGTACTCGAGGGTGTCGAGCAACGCGACCATCTGCACGTCACCCCGACTACCCTCGATTGTCGTGACAACCTCGTCCAAGCTGGCACCCACAAGCACCAGGTGCCTGGCCAGCTCAACCAAAATACGCTCGCCAAGGCTCACATTAAGCGTATCGATGACACGGACGCGCTCTCCGTACTCGTCCGCTGCCACGCACGCGCTCTGGTACGTGCCTGACAACTTGGAGGACACTGTCATCACGACGGCCTCGTCACCCTCGTCCAACGCGGACTCAAGCACCCGCGCAAAGCCGTACGGCGTAACCTGGCCCGTCGTGGGCAGGCTGTCCGACTCGACCAGCATCTCGTAGAAGCGATCGTGCGTGAGGTCAACGCCATCCTGGTAGGTGACGTTGCCGAAGCTCACAGACATAGGGGCGACGAACACGCCGCTCATTTCACCCTGACCGATATCAGCCGCCGAGTCGCAGATGATCTTGAGTGCCATGCTGATCCTCCTTCGAGAGAGCCATTGTCGGTTAAGGCCAGTGTAGCGCGACTTTAGGTCCAAGTCCCCCCGGCGGTGTCGTGCACATCCCCACCCCTCTACTCAATGCGCCCCAAGTTGCCGATAATGGCGTCAAGCGCACGATACATGGCATCGCGATCTTCGGGTGACACACCTTTGACCGCATGATTTACAACGTTGTCGATGACATCATCGAACTCGCGCATCGCAAGCATGCCCCTCTCGGTGAGAAGGATCGGGACGCGATAGCCTCTGCACCCCTTTGTCCCCCCGCTCCTCACGAGTCCGAGCTCCCCCAAGTGCGTGAGTATGCGCGAAACAGCCGCCCTGTCCACCCCGATCAGTCGTGCAAGTTCGGCGGAAGTAACGCCCTCTGGGTGCTTCTTGAGGTAATATAGGCACATTGTATCGCTTCCCTTGAGGCCAAGACGTCCCATCTCCTGCCCTTTGATGCGACTGATCTCCTTGTTTGCCAGCGATATGATTCCGACGAAGCTCTCGAATTGAGTGCTCATATGTCTCTTCTCCTATGCGATGATCCGATCCGCCCGATTGAACGAAACGCCGCTGCGTTGACCCACCAAGCCCTTATACCACAAATACTAACGCGAGACAGGAGTAAAAAGCGTAATGGCAGCCCACGCTAGCAACACCAGTCAGCCCCGCCCGCTCGCCGCAAAGCCGCGCCAGACAATCGAGCGGACACATGGCGCAGGACAGCACAGCGCGCGAATGGCCATGCCCAAGCCCAAATCACATGCCAAGGGTGCCGCAGGTGCCACCCCCGCACACGCCGCAAAGCCACACGAGGCGACCACTCACGCCTCATCCGACACCAAGGCCACGCACGCCAAACCCGATGAGGGATCCACCGCCGAGAGACCCAACCGTCGCATCGCCAGACGTGTTGCGACCTGTGCCGTCGTCATCCTCGTACTTCTCATTGCCTGCTATGGGGCGGGGTATGCCTACTTCTCCAGCCACTTCATACCGGGAACCACCGTCGACGGCATGGATGCCTCCAACCTAAGCAAAGACGAGCTCGCAGCCAAGATAAACCAGATTGCGGCGAGCTGGAGTTCCCACGTCACGGGAGACGGACTCGATCTCACGCTCGCCGAGGGTGACGTAGGGCTCACGGCAGACGGAACCCTCAGGGCCACGGCCGCCAGGGCCGAGGTCGACCCCAGGCGCTGGCCCCTGGAGCTCCTCTCGCCCAAGCAGATCGAGACGGGTACGGGCGTTTCGCTCGACGACGCGCGGCTCCAGGCGACCATGCAGGCCGCCATCGACACGGTCAACGCCACGGCAGCTCAGCCGACTGACGCCTACGTCACGTATGACGAAAACGGGGGCACGTTTGTGATCAAAGACGCCACCATCGGTGGCGTGATAGATGCGACGTCTGCGATCGGTGCCGTCAAAACAAGCGCGCTCTCCCTGAAACAGAGCCTTGAGTTAGGAGAGGCGCAACTGGTCAAGCCCCAGCTCACATCCGAGAGTCCCGACCTCGTCGCAGCCCGGGATGCCGCAAACAGGGTTCTCTCGCTCGAAATTCCCCTGACCAAAGAAGGACGAGAGCTAACGCGCGTTTCCAAAGACCAGATTGCGCAATGGGTCAGCGTTAGCGAAGACATGCAGCTTGACGTCGATGTGGACGCCATTGACGACTGGGCGAGCGAAAGCCTGAGCGATAAGGTAGCCAGCTCCGATGAGGTCCACGACTACGACGTCGACAGCACATCCGTGGCGTCGAGCATTGCTGACGATCTACATCGTTGTGCTGCGGACACCATCGAGATCCCCCTGGCCATCACAGGCGAGAGGCCCCCCGAATCCGAGGGGGCGCGTGGGCGTGGGCGCCACATCGACATCAACCTCTCGACGCAGTATGCGCGCTTCTACAGTGGCGATGGCACGGTCATCTGGCGCAGCTACCTTGTCTCGGGCAACACCAGCAAGAGGCATGGTACGCCCACCGGCGAGTATTCCATTCTCAACAAGGCAACTAACCAGACCCTCATCGGTGCCGACGAGAACCACGACAACAAGCCGGACTACGAGAGCCATGTGAATTACTGGATGCCGTTTCTGGGCAACGCCTACGGCCTCCATGACGCGAGCTGGCGCAGCCGCTTTGGTGGCAGCATATACAGCTACGCCGGAAGCCATGGCTGCGTCAACCTCCCGAGTGGGAAGGCGGCCGAGCTCTTTGACCTTGTGAATGTGGGTGACAAGGTCAACATTCACTGGTAGGTCGCCACAGCAAGGCGAGCGTGCTGCAGGCAGGCGAGCGTCACAGGTGGGTAAACGCAGGTCCAGAGGCATGCCGCCACAGCACGAGACCCGCACCCCCGTCGTGTCGACGGGGGTGACTGCCGCAAGAGGAGGTGGAGGCCCGCTCACCTTAGGAAACGCGGCTAACTGTATGCAAAGGCTGGCCTTGCCCCAAATGACGCACTCGTCCAGCTGGGATCCATGAACTCGCCGCACTGGGGCAGCTGCTCTTGGCGAAGTGTCCGCATTGCGCTGATAATGGCCGGAATATACAGTACGATCAACACAGAATACATCATGATGGTGGCCATAGCTGCCTTGCTGTCCGCTGTGACGTACTGCACCTCATCCTGATTCGGCCCGGCCAACATGTATGGAAGCACCATGAGGACGAAATCCGTGAACCCGTGGAAGACCGCCACACCCGTAAGATTGTGCTGGTGTATGGCACATACGCCAAACGCAAAGCCAAGGGTTCCGGTTTGGACAACCTTGAGAATGGCCTGGGTAGCCTGTAGCCTATCAGACCAATCAGTATCTTGTCCAACCAGATGCGCAGCACCAAAAAGAAACGAACTAATAAGAAGTGCCTTCAGAATCCCATCGCGCCGCTCTCCCAAGGGGGCAAGAAGCCCGTTCAGGATGATCCCGCGAAACGCTATCTCCTCGAACGTGCCGATCATCGTACAGAGTAGCAGGATGTGGAGAAAATAGAGGGGCCAGTTAGGACTGAGTGAATAACCTTCCGTTGCAAAGGCATACAGCTGCAACGCGACCTCAATCCCAGACACCACGACAAGCCAGCGCAATCTGCGAAAGGTATCGACAACGGAAGCAAGCTGTGGCCTCATGAGACTCGCCCCACCCAAGGCATGACAGGCGATAACCGCAGTAATCACTCCACCCAGCTCGAAGGGAAGCATCGTCAAAAGAGTTCCGTCATCAATTTTCCATAGATGCCACGCCTGACCCAGGGCGAACAGAAACCCGCCACCAAGGATGACCCCGTGAAAGTTTACCACGAAGCCCAAGATGAGGGCGGCGGCACAGGTACGTCCACCGTAACGCGGCGCTCTGTACGTGGCTCCGTAGGGCATGGAGCCACCATAGCCCACTGTGGAGCGTACCACACCATACCTGTTGTTAGGCGCAGGCACGCCAACATAGCCATTGGATGCAGAGGGACCATATCCACTGGGAATACCAGTGCCGTAGGACGCGCCGTAGCCGCTGTTGGGTGCTCCGGTGCCGTAGGGCGCAGCGGTACCGTAGCCGCCGGCGGGCGCTCCGGTGCCGTAGGGCGCAGCGGTACCGTAGCCGCCGACGGGCGCTCCGTAGCTTCCAGTAGGCACTTCGTAACCGCTACTGGGCGCTCCAGTGCCGTAGCCGCTGGTGCCGTAAGGCGCACCGTAGCTTCTAGCAGGTGCGGCGGCGCCGTGGGGCGCTCCGTAGCTTCCAGTGGGCGTTCCAGTGCCGTGGGGCGCTCCATAGCTCCCGGTGGGTACTCCGTAGCCGTAGCCGCTGCTGGGTGCTCTGGTATAACCACCGGCGGACGCTGGCGCTCCTCCGGAGGGCCCAGCCGATCGCCCATCGGAGAACCGAGCGGCAAGAAGGTCGATCGGGTCTGGTTGCCCAGATGGTCCCGACTGCTGCGCAACCTGCGTCTGCCCATCGAAGCCCATGGGGTGCGATGGGTCACTCGACTGTGCCATCTGAGAGGGCGGTATGGACCACACCTGGCTCCTCCGCCTCGTACGACGACCAGTGGGTGGCTCGGGTTGTGTCAGTTGCGTCATGATGCTCCTTGGTGTATGCATTCCCTCAAAGAGGATACCCGAACACGGTGTCTACTGCCGATGAGATGTGTCGCTTCATGCAGGGTCACCAAGCTCTTCACGGTACATACGTCATCGCAATCGCAAAGACAGGCGCTGACGGGCGACACGGACTTCGTATGACACAATGACAGCCTACGTAGGGCTCAGCCTGCGCAGGGCTCAACCAATCTCATCACCAGAAGGACTCTGCCCGCGCTCATCGGCAAGCTTACCTGCAACCTGCCCATCCGTCAGCTCGCACGCGCTGACCCCCACGACACCACCTGCGGCAGGGCGGCCCACCCTCTGTCCGACCACATAGGCACAGACGCATGCAGCGACCAAGACCACGCACGCAAGCGCCGTGCCCTCAATGCCAAAGCCCACGTTATATGCAAGGCTATCGGCTGCCCCCTTGTCGAGCTTGAAGATGGAAAAGGGAGCGACGCTACCGCTGTTTGGCAGCCCCAGCAGTATGTTCTGTGTAAAGTTCCACGACGTGTGTATCGCCGCCACCATCCAAAAGCTGTTGAAGTAGTAGACACACATCGAGAACAAGAGGCCCACAAGAAAGATATTGAGTACCGAGAGGGCGGTCACGCCATTGTTCATGAGGTGAAGCACCGCAAACAGCGCGGGGTTTCCCACGAGGGCCACGATCGGACGCGCATAGGCATCCCGAAGCCTCTGGTACATGAACACCCTGCACGCCAGCTCCTCGGCAGAGGACTGTATAAGCACGCCAACAAAGAGGATCACCGTGGGTAGAAGGTCAACGCCATCAAAGCAAAGACGGATGTCGCCATGAAGCAGAGCGACCAGGGCACAAAATCCGTTCAGGACAAAGCCGATGAGAAGCCCCAACGCAAACATCAAGGGCCGGTTTCCCTCTGCCCTCGAACCGAGCCAGCTCAGTATCGGTCGGTTCTTCTGCGTGAACATCATGTAGGCAGCAAAGACCAGCCAAATCCCCACAAACACGTAATACATGCGTCCGGTCTTCACCACTGGCGAGCCAGCCGGTAAGGGCAGAAGCCGCCAGATAACAAAACCGACGACTTGCCCCACACTCAACAGCGCGACCGTCAGGATTGCCGTGATGAAGAAGGTATCCGTAAAACTGCGCCTCTGCA
>ERZ773005.1690-NODE-1690-length-10869-cov-11.245515_pt1 | contig 10869 bp, 5 predicted proteins | sample MGYA00580666_ERZ773005 | MGnify/ENA primary metagenome ERZ773005 (study PRJEB29015, sample SAMEA2737999) | human oral metagenome | biome: human oral; feature: human-associated habitat; material: dental | place: China | collected 2061 ... | reverse complement strand
ACATCCAGATGCAGGCCACCCCGGGCGGAGCCACGGTGGACTGGGGAGACGGCACTGTGATCTGGTGTGCGACCATGACCTCCAAGACCCGCTACACCGACCCACTCCTAATGTCACCGGACTGCGGCCACAAATACGAACACCCCGGGGATTACACGATCACGGTCACCCAGCAGTGGATCGTCGACTGGGCGGCCCTGAACCAGCACGGCCAGCTTCAGCTCCAGTCGGTCGGCACCTACCCGAACCTGCCCATCCGTAACTTCCACGCCGTAGTCACCGGCTGATCCCCACACGACGGCGTGGGTGCCACGCTGACCGGCCGGCAAGCAGCAGCCCTTCCACCGAAACAACCCAATGGGGTGGCGTCCCACCAGCCAAGGGACGCCACCCCACCCCCGTCGGGCTAGCTGGTGAGACTTGACAGACTCGGCCCACCATACCGGTGAGGTCCAGGTGGTGGGTGGGTTGTTGGTTTTGTCGGTGGCATGGTGCACACTGGAAATCGAATCGAACACACGTTCGATCGATCACTGGAAGGGCATCATGACCGCGACCGCGCACCGATCCACCCCACACGCCAACCACCCAAGCCAGAAGCCTCTCACCCAAACAAGCCGAGGTTTCCCCGCCCGGAGTGGCCACAGCCTCTCATCAATCCCCGAACTACCTCCCGGCAGGGGCGCATGCCCGGTCCGAACCGATGCCTCCGGCGCGGCGATCATCGCTGCGGATGCCCATGCCGACAGCAAGTAGGGTTGTTCCCATTGCGTCGATCAGCCGGCAGAACCTCTCGGCGGCCCGGCTGGCCAGACAGAGCATTTCGAAAGGCGATCAGATGTGCATTGGCGGCCCGGGCTCGGCGGTGGGGTCGGGAACGGGTTCCCAGCCGCAGAATGCCGCCTCACCGGAAGCCGAAAACCGGACGGCCGAGACCACCCTGGCCCGGCATCGGGTGGCGTGCTGGTCACAGGGTGCCGAATTGATCGCTCAGCTGGTCCAAGACGAACCTGCCGGGCCCCTGGAACTGGACCTGCTGGTGGTTCCCTCGGTGGCGCATCGGCGACAACTGACCCAGTACCTGGCCGCTCGGGTGGGAGGTCCCGGCATCAGCGCAGGCTACGAGTTCTGTACCCTGCCCGAACTGCTGCACCGGTTGAGATCCTCGACCGGTGCACCCGATGGTTGGCGAGGGCGGGCGCTGGCACTGAGCATCCGCCAGGTGCTGGCCCAGCAGTCCACCAACCCGGAACTGGCCCCCATATACCAGCATCTGGGCTCACCGGAGCGGCATCCGGGACGCCTGCATAACACCACCCGCCGGATCGCCGCGTTATTCAGCGGATACCTGCGCCAGCGGCCGCAGATGCTGGCCGATTGGGCAGCCGGGCAGGCGATAGACCCCACCGGGCAGCCGCTCGGTGACCGGGATCGCTGGCAGCCGGCGCTGTGGCGAGAACTGATCGCCTGGCACGGCACGGATCCGGTGCGGCAGCATACGGAGCTACTTGCCCAGCTGCGCGGCGCCGCCGTCCCCGGCCTAGCCCGACGCATCCTAGTGAGCTCGGTGACCGAATTGCTCGACGCCGAGCTGGCGCTGCTGACAGCCCTGGCAGGTCACCATGAGGTGCATCTGGTCGAACTGAGCGGGATACGCATTCACCCGGCGCGTGCAGGTTCGGATTTCGCCCGTAACCACAGCCACCGGCCCGCAGACGAGCCCGCGGATCGGGAAGCCCGGCAGAACCCGGCCGATCAACGATCCCTGTTGGCGAAGGTGCAAGCCGAGGTGGCCAGCGATCTGGTGCCGACGGCCGGCCGGGTCGACGACTCCCTCCAAATCCACGCCTGCGCCGGCCCGAATCGGCAGGTGGCCGTGCTGCGTGAGGTGCTGTGCGACCTGTTCAGCGCCGACGCCAGCTTGCAGCCCCGAGATGTGCTGGTGCTGTGCCCGCAATTGGACGCCTACGCCGAACTCATCCGCGCCGCGTTCACACCCGACCCCTCAGAGACCAGCCGGTGGCATCCGGGGCATCGGCTGCGGGTGCAACTGGCCACCAGCGGCAGCCAATCGGTCAACCCGGTTTTGGTGCTGCTGACCCGATTGTTCGAACTGTACGCGGGCCGCGCAACCAGCGCGGATCTGGTCGAGCTATGCCGTCTCGAACCGATCGCCCAGCGTTTCGAGTTCGGCCCCGACGATCTGGAACGGATCGTCCAGCTAGTGGGACAGGCCCAGATCCGCTGGGGTATCGACCCGGCCCAACGCGAACGCAACCTGGTGCCCATCCACCAGTCCACCTGGCAGGCCGGCATGGACCGGCTACTACTCAGCCTCGCCATGGGGCAACGGCCGGCGACCCAGCTGGGCGAGGTCACCCCGGTGCCGGATGTCGGCGCCGGCGAAGCCGCCCTGATCGGCCGGTTGGCCGAGTTGGTGTCCCGGGTGACCGCGGTCCTAGCCGAGTTCGGCAGCCCGGCCAGCGTGGCCGGATGGGTCGAACGTCTGCGAATCGCGATCGACCGGTTGGTCGCGTTACCGGACGACGCCGGGCAGCTGGATCAAGCCCTCGACGTCCTCACCGGGCTGGTCACGACGGCCGGCCGCGTCACCGCCGAATACCGCGCCGGAGACTTCGCCGCCCAGTTGGCCGAAGCCGGACGCGAGCTACCGGGGCGCACCAATCACGGCAATGGTGCCCTGCTGGTCACCGAACTGGGCGACGCCCAGGCCATAGAGGCCAGGGTCATCTGCATCCTTGGCCTGGACGATGACCGTTTCCCGGGCAGCGATGTCGTCGACGGCGACGATCTGCTGTCCCGCCCGGGGGCCGGCATCGTCCGGCACTGGACCCAGGATCGCCGGGCGATACGCCGCCAGCAGCTACTCGACGCCCTGCTCGCGGCCCGCGAGCACTTCATCGTGATCACCCAAGGCAATGACGAGTTCACCGGGGCCACCCGGCCACAACCCATCTGCATCCTCGACCTGGTGAATGCGTGTGGGGTCGAACCCGCCACCGCCTGGCAGCCCGGCTCCCAGTCTCGTCCCCTGATCCGCTGGCATCCCCTGCACGCCCACGATCCAGCCGCCTTCACCGCCCACCCCGGTATCCCGCGCAGCTTCGACGAGCAGGCCTATCGGGGCGCCCGGCGGCTGCTTGCCCCGACGACGCCGGTACCCCCCCGCCGGCGGCTTGAGCATCCGGTCAGGCCTACCGTCGGGCCGGTCGAATTGGACGAGTTGACCGCCTTCCTGCGCCATCCGGCCCGGGAACTGCTCCGCCGCCAAACCGGCATCACCTTGCAGGCATCCCAACAAATCCTGGACGAGACGCTGCCCATAGCCCCCGATCCACTGACCGGATGGCAGGTCGGCAACGAGATCTACGCCGATCTGCTGGCTGGTGGCAGCCCCGGCCAGGCGTCCGCCTGCGCTGGACTAGGCGGACGGATCCTGGCCGGGCAACTCGGCAGCAGGCTGCTGAGCAGCCAGACCGCCGCGGCCCGAGCCGCCGCCGAGCGGGTACAAGCAGCCCGGCGCGGGGTACCAAGGTGGGTGGACTGCGCATTCGAGGCGGCCGACGGCCAGATCGTCGGCCGGATCCCGATGTCCGGTGCCCATATCGTGCAGCACGGCTTCCGCTATGCGAAGATCGACGACCTGCTCGGCATCTGGCTGCAGATACTGTTACTGAGTGCCAGCAAACCCGACCGCATCCCCAGCGGCTGCTTCGTGGGCCGCAACGCACTGCTATTGACCGCGCCACCGCCCGACCAGGCCCGTCGGCTGTTGGCTGGCCTGCTGCGGTTGCGGACGATGGGATTACGCCAGGCCATCCCCATGCCGCTGCGCACCGCCGCCGCCTATCTCGACTTCCAGAGCTGGCAGCGCGATCCCGATCCGGCGGCCCGGACCGCCACCGCCTTCGCCACGGAAGACGCGAACTGGCATTACTTCTTTCCCACGGCAGCCGATCTGCTGGCTGCCCGCCGCCCGGGCGCCACAGGCCGGAAGGACGCCATCCCCTGGTTTGCCGAATTGGCCCGCTGGGTGCTGAATCCGATCCGCAGGCACACCCACGCCTGGGCGCCCGGCCGGGAGGCCGAATGAATGCGCCCGAGTTCCAGCCGACCGCCAGCCTGCCGATCGCCGGCACCACCACCGTGCTGGAGGCCAGCGCCGGCACCGGGAAGACCTACGCCCTGGCCACCCTGGTCACTAGGTACGTCGCCGAAGGGGTGCCCCTTGGCCAGATCCTAGCCGTCACCTTCAGCCGGCGTGCCACGGCCGAGTTGCGCTCAACCATCCGCGGCCGGCTGCTGACCGACCGGGCGGTGCTGGCCGGCGAGTCGCCGCCCACCGACACGGTGGCCGAACTACTAGCCGGCGGTGACCCGGATTCCCGGGAGCTTCGCCGCAGCCGGTTGACCCGGGCGATCCAGGCCCTTCCAGACGCGCCGATCTGCACGCTGCACACCTTCGCCAATCGGATGCTGGCCGAACTCGGCCTGCTGGCCGACCACGATCCGGGCAGCAGACTCGTCACCGATCTGAGCGATCTCGCCCAGGAGGTGATCGCCGATTGCTACCTCGCCGACCCCGCGACCCAGGCCCGGCTGGAATGGCCGGTGGCCGAGACGATAGGCCGCGCCGCGATAGCCCACTGTTTCGAACCGCTCTACCCGCAATCCGATCCGGCCTCGGCAGTCGAAATAGGCTACGCCGGGCGGGTAAGAGCCGAACTCGACCGCCGCAAACGAACGCGTCGCCTGCTGAGTCATGACGACCTGATCGGGCGGCTGGCCACCACATTGCACGACCCGGCTCGTGGCCCCGCAGCCGCAGCCGCGCTTGCGGCCCGATTCCGCGTGGTGCTGGTCGACGAATTCCAAGACACCGATCCCCAGCAATGGGAGTTCCTGCGGCTGGCGTTCGGGCCGGGCAACCGGGGCTCCAGGTCCGCTCTGATCCTGATCGGCGATCCCAAGCAGGCCATCTACCGCTTCCGGGGCGGCGATATCGAGACCTATACCGCCGCACGTGCGCAGGCCGACCGGTTCGCCGTGCTCTCGGTCAACCACCGCAGCGACGAACCGGTGGTGCGCGGTGTCGAGGCCCTCTTCGGTGGCGTCGACCTGGGCACCCCCAGCTCTGCCGTCCCATTCCCGACCGTCGCGGTCCACCGCCAGGGATCCCGCCTGATCTGCGACGATCCATCGGCCGAGCGGGTGCGGCTACGTGCCCTGCGGGCTCCCGGGCAGACCCAGACGGCGCAGGTCCGGGACTGGGTGTGCCACGATGTCGTCGATCAACTGAACCTGCTGCTGAGCGGTGGTCACCGTCTGCTGGCACCGGGGCCGGATGGCCAACCGATCGAACGCCCGGTCGGTCCCGGCGATATCGCGATCCTGGTCAACCAGAATCGTTTCGGCGCCCAACTCCACCAACTGCTGCTGCAGGCCGGATACCAATCGGTCTTTTCCGGAACCAACTCGGTCTTCGATTCACCGGCCGCCGAAGAATGGCAGATAGTGCTGGCGGGGCTGGCGTCCAGCAACCGGCGACTGCAACGGCGTGCCATGCTCACCAATCTGATCGGCTGGGACTCCGCCCGGATGGCGGCCACCAGCGATACCGACCTGGTAGCCACCACCGAATTGCTCGGCCGATGCGCCGGACTACTGGCGGATCGGGGCGTGCAGGCCGTCCTGGAACTGCTGCTGGCCGATTCGGACGGCTACGCCCGGTTGCTGGCCCAACCCGGGGGTGAAACCTTACTCAGCGATCTGCAGCAACTGGCCGAGTTGCTCGACCAGGCCCGTCGCACCGATCTGCTCGATCCCGCCGGGTTGCTCGACTACCTGAGCCGGGCCCGGCAGCAGGCAGCCCCGGGACGCACCGAACACCCCCGCCGGCTGGCCAGCGATCGACCGGCGATCCGCATCCTGACGGTGCACCAGGCTAAGGGCCTCCAGTTCCCGATCGTCCTGCTGCCGCAGGCAAGCGACAACTACTTCGATCGCCCCGACAGCAGCCGTCCGGTAATCGGGCATCACCAGGGGCGCCGGGTCCTGGATGTGGCCGGTCCCCCGGCCCGGCGCAGACGTTACCCGGCCTATCACGCCGAGGAGCTAGCCGAATCGTTGCGCAGCCTCTATGTTGCCTGTACCCGGGCCGAATCCCTGCTGGTGTGTTGGTGGTCGGGAGCCGTCCACAACACCAGCTACTCGGCCCTGCACCGGCTGTTGCACGCCGACATCCCGGGCTCGCCACCGGCGGCGAGCTATCCCTGGACCGATGCCGGCTGTTTGCCGGTACCGCCAAGGGTGTCCCTGACCGTCTTCGAACCCGCAACCGGACCGCTGCCGCCGGCACCGCCGAACGCGAAACGCCAGGTCGATCCGGGCCCCGAGCTGGCCGCAGCCCAGTTCATCGACCATATCGACCAGGACTGGCGTCGCACCTCCTATACCGGCCTGACCGCCCTCGTGCACGAGCAGCCTACCCCGGCCGGTTTCGACGAAGCATCGGACGGCCGGATCCCCGGACCCGGCACCGAGCCACCGCCAGCGCCCACCGCCGCTTCCGCCCTAGCTCAACAGCCCGGCGGCGTACGGTTCGGATCCCTGGTCCACGAAATCCTAGAGGTGGTGGACCCGGCAGACCCGCAGGTCGCCGAGTCGTTGACCGCCCAGGTACGCGAACGGTCGCTTCGCCGGGCGATAGCCGGTTTGGAGATACCCGCGGTGGCCAGCGGCCTGCTGCAGACCATCACCACACCTCTGGGCGTGCTCACCGGCGACCGGTCGCTGCGCGATCTGGGCGCCGCCAACCGTCTCACCGAACTCGACTTCGAGCTGCCGCTGGGCGCGGCGGGGCACCTGCCTCGCCGCCGAGTGGCAGATCTAGCCGCCCTGTTCGACACGCTCCCACCCGACGATCCACTGGCTGGCTACGGTCGTCTGCTTGCCGAATCCCCCGCCGCCGATCAGGTGCTGACCGGTTTCCTCACCGGCTCCATCGACGTGGTCCTGCGGGTACCGGATGATCCGCAACGGTTCGTGGTGCTGGACTACAAGACCAACCGGATGCCCAACGCATCCCAGGCTGCCTTGGTGGCAGCCGACTTCACGCCCGCAGCCATGACTGCCGCCATGTTCCGGGCACACTATCCCCTGCAAGCGCTGCTCTACTGCACCGCCCTGCACCGCTACCTGGGTTGGCGGCTACCGGACTACCGGCCCGAGCTGCACCTAGGCGGGGTCGGCTACCTATTCGTGCGCGGCATGACCGGCCCCGGCAATCCCCAGCTGGGAACCATGCCGGCCGGGGTGTTCACCTGGCTGCCACCTGCCGGACTGGTGGTGGCCGCCGCGCAGATCCTCACCGGAGGCAGCCATGGAAATGCCTGATACGCTGCTGCCTGAGTCATCGGTGCCGTTGCTGGCCGGCTTCGCTGCCGCAGGCCTGATCGATGCGGCCGGGGTACACCTGGCGGAAACCCTGGCCCGGCTAGGGCCCGAGCCCGATGAACTGGTGCTGTTGGCTGTCGCATTGTGTCTGCGGGCCCAGCAAAGCGGCTCGGTCTGCCTGCCACTGGCCGATCTGCCCAGCCCCGATGAGCTGGCGGCCGCCACCGGGCAACCCGACGACCCGGGCGTCCCCGACCGGCCAGCGTCTTTGGACTGGCGCGCGACATTGTTGGCCTCCCGGCTGGTCACCGCCGGCGAACAGGCTCCCAGCAATAGGCGACCGCTGAGACTAGTGGACGACAGGCTCTATCTGGAGCGCGATTGGCTGGCCGAGGAGGCAGTCCGCTGCAAGCTGCTGGCCCGGATCGCCGAGCCGGCTCCGGCGATCGATCCAGATGGCCTGGCGACCGCGATCGCTCGGGCCTTCGGGTCGGCGGCCACGGCGGCAGATCGACCGCAACGAACCGCAGTGACCACCGCCCTGAGCTGCTGGACCAGCGTCATCGCCGGAGGGCCGGGTACCGGCAAGACCACCACCATCGCCCGGCTGCTGCAAGTGCTGGACGACCTGGTTGACCGGCCCACGATGGTGGCCCTGGCCGCATTCACCGGCAAGGCGGCCAACCGCATGCAGGAGTCCCTGGCCGCGTCCTTGACCGGTCGGCCGGACCAGCCGGAAACCTGGCGGTGGCTTCGCTGCCCGCCCGCCGGTACCCTGCATGCCCTCCTGGGTGCCCGCCCGGGCAGCGGTTTCAGCCGGAATGAACTGAACCCGTTGCCCCATGATGTGGTCATCGTCGATGAGATGTCGATGGTTTCGCTCGATCTGATGGCCGCCCTGCTGGCGGCGCTGCGGCCGACCACCCGGCTGATCCTGGTCGGCGACCCCGATCAGCTGTCGTCGGTCGACGCCGGGGCGGTGCTGGCAGATATCGTGACGGCCGGTCTGCCGATGCAGACCGGTTCGACACGCAGCGCCGTCACGCTGCTGCATCAGGCCCACCGTTTCTCGGGGCCCATCGGGCGGTTGGCGGCGGCCATCCGGGCAGCCGACGAGCAACGGGCCATCGAGCTGTTGCTGGGTGGGCATGCCGATTTGGAGTTCGCCGAGCTCGATCCGCGGCCCGGTGACTGGACTGGCCTGGCCGGTTTAGTCGATGACCTGGTTGGCCAGGGAGCGGCGTTGCAGGCGGCCGGGCTGACCGGCGATCCAGTGGCTGGGCTGACCGGATTGGCCGCGCATCGGCTGCTGTGTGCCCACCGGCGGGGCCGCTATGGGGTGACCGGCTGGTCGGCAGCCATTGAGCAGCTGCTCGGCCAGCGGGTGCCCGGCCATGCTCACTCACCGGGCGGATGGTATCCGGGACGGCCGGTATTGATAACCCGCAACATACCCGGCCTACAGCTTTCGAACGGTGACACCGGGGTGGTGCTGCGCCGCGATGGCGAATTGGTCGTGGCGCTCGGCAGCATCCCGGCCCCCCAACTCTACTCCTGCTGGCAGCTGGATGCGGTGGAAACCATGCACGCACTGACGGTGCACAAATCCCAGGGCAGCGAGTACGAGGCCATAACCTTGATCCTGCCGGATGCCGACTCCCCGCTGCTCACCAGGGAACTGGTCTATACCGCGCTGACCCGTGCCCGCCGCAGGGTAAGGATCGTGGGTGTCCGGGCCGCTTTCGAACAGGCCATCCGCACCCCGGCGCGCCGGGCCACCGGCCTGGGCGAACGGCTGGGTGCCAGCGTCCCAGCGGTCACCGGCTCACTCGGGGCTGGGTAGCCCGCCGGCTCGCCAGGCATCCACCACCCGGCGGGCTATCGAGCCGTGCCCCGGCAGCACCAGTTCTCCGCTGGCCTCGGCCGAGGCCAGTTCCGTCCGGGAATACCATCCGCCCCATTCGAGTTCGATACCGTCCACGCGGCCCACCGAGCCACTGCGGGCCACATATGCCAGCATCAGGGAACGCGGAAATGGCCAGGGCTGGGAGCCCAGATAGCGGAAGGCATCTATCTGCAGCGCGGCCTCCTCGGCGAGTTCCCGGAACAGCGCATTCTCGGCGCTCTCCCCCGACTCCACGAACCCGGCCAGTAGCGAGGCCCTGTTGGTGCCCCAGGCACCCTGGTGGGCCAGGAAGATTCGATCCTGATGGTCCAGCACGGCCACGATCACCGCGGGGTCCGTTCGGGGGAAGTGTTCCAAGCCGCACCCGGGGCATTGGGCTGCGAAACCACCCCTGGTGCGCCGCAGCCGGGTTCCGCAGCGCGCACAATAGCGGCTGCGCTCTATCCAGTTGAGAACCGCCAGACCCGCCATGAGCAGTTGACGTTGCAGACCATCAAGTTCGGCCTCGCGGATGGTGCTGCCCACGCTGATCGGGGTGCTGCGGCGCACAAACCAGTGTCGCTGGCCCGCCCGGCCAAGATAGGCTGCCTCCTCGTCCAGCGGCCCCTGGGTGGGCACCCCAAGTGGCTGGGGCCAAAACCGGCCGTCCGCATCCAATTCGATGATCCGGGTCCCGGGTTGGCGCCAAGCCGCGGCGATGGCTTGCGGGTCGCGGTTGACCGCGCGATCGAAAAGGTTAGGTTCGTCCCAGGGATGCAGTTGCAACTCAGTCCGGATGCGCTCACCGCTCATGGGGTGAGGCTACCCAACTCCGCGGTACCGCCATCCGGCAGACGTCGCCGTTCCTGCCCAGCCAGTGTGGAGTTCCGCAGGTTGACGAGCAGGTCGATCAGTTCGGCCTCGTCCGGCAGCGCAGTCGGCCGCTCCACCCGATCGGTCAGCACATGGTAGAAGACCGCATCGACCCGCGCGGGGTCGATCCTGACGCTGCGAGCCCAGGCATACCGGTACAGCGCCAGTTGCAGCGGATCGGCAGGGCTATTCGCGGTCTTCCAGTCCACCACCTGGTAGTCATGATCCGGATCGCGAAGGGTCTCGAAGACCGCATCGATCCGACCGCGAATCTGATGTGCCCCTAGGGTGGCGATGAATGGTTCCTCTATCGCGACCGGCACCCGGTCGGCATAGCATCCCCGTTCAAAGGCGCGGACGAGCCGGTCGAACTGCCGGTCGGTCATCGTATCCTCCACCAAGGGGTCATCCGGCAGGTCAAGATCGTCGAACAGCATCGGCGGGCCAAACCGCGCAGCCAGCCACTGGTGAAACCGGGTGCCGATGCCGGCTCGGCGGGTGACCGGTCGAGGCATCGGCCGGGCTAACTCACCGGCAAAGGCGCTGGGATCCCGATTGGCCAGCAGCACCGCCGAAGCCGACAGCGAGACCGGCAATGGCACCGTCTGCCGCCGTACGCGTTGCAGGCGGGCCTCGGCGACCAGCCCGGCCCCCAGCCGATGCCATTCGGCCTGCTGTGCGACCGCCGACGGGTC
>ERZ773005.1689-NODE-1689-length-10871-cov-100.654956_pt1 | contig 10871 bp, 12 predicted proteins | sample MGYA00580666_ERZ773005 | MGnify/ENA primary metagenome ERZ773005 (study PRJEB29015, sample SAMEA2737999) | human oral metagenome | biome: human oral; feature: human-associated habitat; material: dental | place: China | collected 2061 ... | reverse complement strand
CGTCGCGAGGCAGTTCTGCGTTCAGTGTCCAGGTTGCCGAAAAGCCGCTCTTCGGCAGCAACCATCCGGGTACGTCCACCGAAACGACCTTGCCTGCTACGGCCGCTGGCGATCTAGTGATTTGTGCTGCGCGGCTGGTGGCTACGGTGTCACTGATGGTCAGGTGAGCGATATCGGTGTTGGTGTAGTCGATGCTTAGAGACAGTCTGCGGCACGGCTGGGGTAGTTCAAAATACAGGCGGTGTCCCCATTTTGGTGTTACGACTCGGAACACCTGCCGAACCCGCACTGACTTGCCACTGCACGCTGCGGCATCGAGCTGGGCGCTGTAGGTTTGTCCGGTCTTGCGGGTGCTGCGACGGATGGTCTGCGGGCGCCCATCAACGGTCAGCTCTAGGAGTTCGTACGACTCGCGGCTGGCAGCATCGACGCCTGGGCGGTTCTGCATCAGCCACGGTGACGTAGCTGGGATATCCAAAAGAAGTTCACGGTATTCTTGCCGGTCTGACACGCACGCGAATCGACGCACACTACCGCTCGGAACAGTGGTGTACTCCCATTCCACAGTAACGTCGAAGAGAGGAGTACCTTCGGTACTCCTCTCTAGTATACTAGAGAGTCGAACGCGAACCTCGACATTATACCAACGCTCGGCCGCGCGGACGGCTTGGTCTCGGATGTCAGCGTAGATTTCACGAGCGAACTGCTCGTCACCCAGGCGCAGCGACATAACGTTGGCAGCGATATCGTCCAGCAGATCAGGGTTGGACACTCGTTTCAAATCCTCTGGATGGATAGCGAAACCCTCGATCACAGCATCGCGCATCGCCGGCGCCTGTTCGTGAATGATCTGGCGGAACTGCTCGACGGTAGCCTCCTCCTGTTCCTTGCGGAAGCTGTACTCGAAGAGCGTGGATAGTAGGCCGGCGCCGAACAAAGTGCCGCCGAGCTCGCCCAGCGGGATGGAGTGCAGCCACTCCCAGTCACCGAGTTTAAGATGCTCAATCCAGCCATTCAACATCATCAGCAGGATGCCGGCAAGCGTCAGGGAGATTGCGAGCAGCGCGGCTTTGAGTTTGCGGAGGCGATGGTTCAGATCTGTGGTTTTTCTTCGCGTCATTGCTATCTAATATTGTAGCAAACGTAAGCGCGATTGAATAGTTGAATGTTGTTTGTGGTCGGCGGTTGAGATTACTTTGTCAGCTACTTATTGACAATATGCGCCATGACGTGCACGTCCATGTATTGTCCGTTGCAGAGATATCGTTTCCTGAGCGTGCCCTCGCGGACGAAACCAAGTTTGCCGAAGAGTTCAAGCGATGCGATGTTGTCTTCAAGTATCCATGCTTCCAGGCGCCGCAGCCCTAGGTGGTCAGTCGCCCAGGTGATGATCCATTCAGCTCCGGCTCTGCCGTATCCGTGACGGCGATCTTCAGAACGCCAGATACAGATGCCGACCTGCGCGTGGAGGTTGCGCCAGTCGATGGAATGAATAGAGACTTCTCCCACTAGGCGATTCTCAGTAGTCAGGATGAAGGTGTAGGCGGTAGCAGGTTGCGGGCCAGCGGTATCGGCGATCTTGCGATGAAGTTCGGCGCTGCTACGAGGGCGCCAGTACGGCGGGCCATACTGGGCTAGTTCCTGCCAGTCCGAACAGGCGTCAAGGATAGCCGGGATGTGATGCTCGGCGAGAGCCCGAAGGGCGATAGTCACTCAGCATCCCTCCCTACCGTACTCTTTCGACCGTACCCCATGCTACTCATAAGTCTGTAGACTTGAAAGTAGCGCTAGATCACTCTTGGAGGCGTGGCTGTAGGTGACCTCCAGAAGGCAGTGGGCAGGAACCTTCGTGCCTACCGCATGGAGAGGGGACTCAGCCAGGAGGCCTTCGCCGAGGTACTGGGAGTCCACCGCACCTACATGGGCGGCGTGGAGCGAGGAGAGGATGGGACATTCTTCCAGGGCAAGGCCTTGAGTGTCCTACGCAGGGTCTTCTGGTTGTCCTTGACCGTCAGCGCGTAGTGACCACCACGCTGAGTGATCCACTGGGCGGTCTCCACCTGGGTGCGCCGTGGCGTCAGTTGTCACCACTGCTCCGCCTGGGTCGAGGGGCTCAAGCAGCCGCCTGAGCGCGGGGACCTCTGGTTGGATTTGTCCGCCACCCGCCTCTGGGACAGCACAGCGCCCGTGGCGTGGTCAAGGGCCGACAGCGAGATGAGGCGCAGGCGCATCGCTGGCGGGCGCGGGCGCCGCGCATGATCTTACCGTCCACGGCGATCACCCTGCGTCCCCAGGTGGTGCCGGTACGTGTGCACAACCATGACGCCAAGTGGGCGTCGAGGCCTGCGGGGTCCATATCCTGGAGCACCCTACGGATCGTTGACTCCGACGCAAGAGCCCGCCCCTCTGGTAGGCCCAGAGCCTCCAGCTCAGCAGCGGCCAGGTCGGTGGCGCGCTCCCATATCGCCGTCAGACTCCGGCAGCTGGCAAGCCCTCGATAGGTACCGTGCGGCACATGCCAAGCTGACCGGAGCCGTAGATACGCTGTTCAGGTAACATTCAGCCATGGTGACAGTGAACCTTGAGCAGCATGCGTGGGAAGTCGGCGACGAGCTCGGTACTGGTGGGTATGGAACGGTGCGAGAGGCGCGGCGGGACGGCGTCGAGCATGCGGTGGCGAAGTTCGCCCCGATTGAGCCTGGCGCACAGCGCGAACTCCTGATCGGAGCCTCTACAAACCTACCTCACGTCGTGCCCGTGCTGGACAGTGGTGAGCATGACGGCAAGTACGTCCTGATCATGCCGCGTGCCGAGTATTCTCTCTGCCAGTACGTTACAGATAATGTCTTGAATCTCGAGGAGAAGATTGCCATCCTCGCCGATGTCGCGCACGGGCTGAATGAGATTGAACAAGCAGGTCTGGTTCATCGTGACCTGAAGCCAGATAACGTGCTCTATACGGACGGCGTCTGGCAGCTATGCGACTTTGGCATCGCCCGCTATCGAAACGCCTCAACGGATCCTGCGACGCGCAAGTCTAGCTTCACCGCGCTGTACGCGGCTCCAGAGCAGTGGCGGAGTGAACGGGCAACTTCAGCCACCGACATGTACGCCTTCGGAGTCATGGCTTATGAACTGCTAGAAGGCCACCTGCCGTTCCAGGGACAGACCCCCGAAACACTACGAGAGCAGCACCTTCACACCGCTCCGCCGAATTTGAGCATCGAGGCGCCTCGACTACAGGTCATGATCAGGGAGTGTCTCAACAAAGCGGCCGGAGCGCGCCCCACCGCCGATTGGGTTCTGCGGCAACTTGCCCACGCCACAGACGCTCCTGCAAGTCCTGGCATACAGCAACTGCAGCAAGTCTCGCAGCAGTATTCGGCTCAGCGCTCGCAGGCACTAGCCGAAGATGAGCAGCGCAGGACGTTACTGGAACGACGCAAGGAACTATTCCAAGACGCATGCCGATCGTTCGAGCATTTCCGATCCACGCTACAGAACACAATCGTCGATAACACGCGTCTCGCAAAGATCGAAGAACGGAGTGAGCAGACAAATCTCGGCGACAAGATCACGATCTCGATCGTGACATTGGTTGCGGCTCGTCTCAAGTTTGTGGGGCCGCGAATAATTCAGCCGGAGCGATGGAGCGGGCCATTCGAGGTGATTGCTTGCGCCAGTATCGAGTTGCTGCAAACGTCGACTCACAACGACTATCCTGGTCGTTCACATTCCCTATGGTACTGCGACGCACTGCAGGAGGGACGGTTTGAATGGTTTGAACTTGCGTTTATGGATTCTCCACTATTCGGTGGCCGGCGACGTATGGAGCCATATGCTGCGCAGCCAGAAGGGATCTCGATCGCGTTTGACAGAGTAATTGGTGCTACTCAACTTGCCTGGCCCCTCGAACAACTTGACCGCGCAGACCCGAAAGAATTTGTTGGTCGTTGGATTGGCTGGTTCGCAGAAGCGAGCGATTCCAAGCTGTTTAAGCCATCGACCATGCCGGAGAAGCCTGTAGAGCGCAACTGGCGGGAATGAAAAGTATCACAAGCACCCCTACTACGAATTTCAGTGAATGTTATACATCACGCCAACTTCGACTACTTCAATTTTCTATAGAGACACGGAATGACAGTAGATTCTATCCTTGGGCTTACTGGTACCATCCTGTCCGTCGTTTCGTTGACTTGGCAAGTGCGTTCATGGCGTGCTTCTGGAGCGCGACTGAAGGTGTCCTGCAACTCCAGTTTTCCGCTGGGAGACGTAGTACCTGAGATGGAGCTACTCGGTATTAAAATTACTAACTCTGGTCGTTCTAGCACCATCGTCAACGATGTTGCGTTCAAACTTCCCGACGGTAAAGTTTTTCAAATTATCGAGGATGCAGCTAACGCTGTAACATTGCCGTGCGAGATCCGTCCAGGCGAAGTGATTACGATCCATTGTGTTCCATTTCAACTTAAGGAGTCAATGCAGAAGCAAGGATATCCACGCAATACGCGCATCGTTCCAAGGGTATCGTCAGGCCACGGTGATGCTACGGGGAAGGCTATTCGACTTGATTAAATTATTACTGCATACACTGAGGTTTTCTCGCCGGGGGTGGTGGTATTGGTGGCCTGGGAGCTGGGATGGCTGAGAAGGGGGATGGGGCTGGGTGTGTCGGAGCGGGGTGCGCGCGGAGCCGCATCAATAAGGATCGGCGATGGTCTATGACCTTGACACCGACCCGTATCTTGACCTCGCCACTGGCGTGACGTACAACCGGCTAGGCATAACCGATCCTGGCGCACTATTTTAGTGAGAAGAGAAAGAGATAGAATCATGAACAATCAAGAGTATCATGATGTTGAGCAACGACTTCTTCAAGAAGAGGTCATCTTGTAGTTGATTATAGTCAAGAGGTATACTTATTTATATGAAACCCGTATCTGATCCAGAACCTTCTCGTAAGCTTATCCGCAACTCCACAGCTGAGTTCCTGATCTTCACCGCACAGGACGCCGGTGCAAGCATCGAGGCCCGCTACGAGGACGAGACAGTCTGGCTGACTCAGAAGCTTATGGCCGAGCTGTTCGGAGTGGACGTGCGCACTATCAGCGAGCACCTGGGCAACGTCTACAGCTCCGGCGAATTGGAGCGTGAGGCAACTATCCGGAAATTCCGGATAGTTCGGTCTGAGGGGTCGCGCCAGGTGACGCGCAGCCTCGACCACTACAACCTCGATGCCATCATCTCGGTGGGCTACCGCGTCAACTCGGTACGCGCCACCCAGTTCCGCCAGTGGGCCACCAGCGTGCTGCGCGACTTCGCTATCCGCGGCTACGTCATCGACCGCCAGCGTATGGAGAACGGAACCTTCCTCGGCGAGGACTACTTCGAGCGCCTGCTCGACGAGATTCGCGAGATCCGCCTGTCCGAGCGCCGTTTCTACCAGAAGGTCACCGACATCTACGCCACCAGCGTCGACTACAACAAGGACGCCCCGACCACCAAGCGCTTCTTCGCCACCGTCCAGAACAAGCTCCATTACGCCGTCCACGGCCACACCGCCGCCGAGCTCATCGCCTCGCGCGCTAGAGCCGACCAGCCCCACATGGGCCTGACCACCTGGGCGGGCAGCCCCGAGGGCAAGATCCTGCGCGGCGACGTCACCATCGGCAAGAACTACCTCATCCGCGACGAACTCGACGACCTCGGTCGTCTGGTCAGCGCCTTCCTCGATCTGGCCGAGTCCCGGGCCCGCCGGCAGATCCCCATGACCATGGAGGACTGGGCCACCAGACTGGATGCCTTCCTCGACCTCGACGACCGTCAGATCCTCGATAATGCCGGCCACATCTCCAAGTCCCAGGCCGACGAGCACGCCCTGAGCGAGTTCGAGAAGTTCAGGGTGGTACAGGACCGCAAATATGTGAGTGATTTTGATAGGTTAGAAGATGCTCGCATCGAAAGGAACATAGAAAATGACGAAAGAGACGATTAAAGATGAGAAGTCTAGTCTAATCAAAGTTGTCTACTTCGATGAGGAGTCGGCTTCGGACTACCTAGATATATCCGCCGGCGGTAAAACCGAGTCCACGAGCGAAGACGTAAGAGAGCGGACCAATGAAATGCATAGTAAGGTCGAGGCTGGCCTCATCGCAAAGTTCAGCTGGCTGCCGTTTTTCGGCACATCAGGCGAACTGAGCGCAGGCGCCGGAGTATCCGCGGCCGGCAAAAGTATCCTGAGCAAGACACTGTCGAACACGATCCTTACCGACTACCTCGTCAAGGCGGATAGCGACCCTCGAGTGGTCCAATTGCGAGATCTTCGCGTGACCGCACCTGCGGGATCCATGGCGTACACGAAAATGTTCACGCCTTACATGGTGCTACTCAAGCTGGACGACGCACCTTTCGACTTGGCGCGCATGGATGAAGTACTTGCCGACGCGAAGGGATATTATGAGCTCCTCGGTGAAACTAAAGACGGCTCCAAGCGCGTGCTACGCTTCAATCTCAAGGCGTTCCGGAACAACTACGGACTCACAGATCTCGGACGTATGCGCCTCGTCTTCCACGGCGTACTCGTCGGACAGACGTCTGAACAAGCACTCAGCATGAAGGCTGAGATGTCCGGCAGCGCAGGCGACGCGACCGTCACGGCGGTCGAACTCGTAGACGGCGTGGACATGCAAAGCGACGACCTCCTGGATGTCTACGACGTGATCCTTGCGGGAGTTGAATTCAAATATGCCGCGTGATACGAAGGTCACCATCTACTACGGCCCACAGTCATGGTTCAAAGAACAGCTGAGGAAGAAGGAGCGTACGGGCCTTCTCGACATCGTCTATGAGCGCGACGAAGCCAACCGGCGACATACCCATGTCGTTGAAGGCCAAGAGAGACCACCGTCCGAGGAACCTGCGCTGAGACCGAAACGAGTGGCAGCCGAGTCGAGCGACTACGCCAGCTTGAACGAACACGTCATCACCAACTTTGCTGGCCTCATACGGTCGATCAACCCCAAGCACCTTCACCTGCACAACCCACCTGCCCACGTTCACTCACAACTTGAGCGAGCCTTCACAACCGAGGTGAAACGCTATGAATACCCGGCGGTGACGCGGGACACGCTCGTCAGCTTCCGTGACGGCTTCGCCGGACATCTCGTGGGTCAGGCCGAAGTGAAGGAGGCGCTGCTCGCAGCGTTGTATCCACTGACCACGGCACGGCTGACGAAGCCAGTCGTTTTAATGTTCTACGGCCCGTCCGGTGTCGGTAAGACTGAGACCGCGCAGTTCATCAACGGGCTACTCGGAGGGACGCTGCTGCGCAAACAATTCTCCATGTTCCATAACGACAAGTTCGCGTCATACTTGTTCGGCGGGACACACTCCGAGGCATCCTTCGCACGCGACCTGCTAGACCGCGAATCCGGCGTCATCCTTATCGACGAGTTCGACAAAGCAAACTCGGTCTTCCACAGCGCCTTCTACCAGTTGTTCGACAGTGGCGTGTTTGAGGACAAGAACTACAGCGTCAAACTTGGCCCGTCCTTGATAATTTGCACCTCGAATTACGCCGCCGAGGACGAGATCCGCAAGGCTCTCGGCGACGCCCTCTACTCGCGGTTCGATTCCCTAGTTCACTTCAAGCCACTCTCCAAAAATGAGATCCGTCAGGTCATCGACAGGCTTGTTGATGACAACTTCTCCAAGCTCACACCCGACGAGCGAACACAACTGGAACCCGAGAAAATCAAGGCTATGTTGTATCCGCTGGCTGACAAGGGCGGCAACGTGCGCAAGCTCGGCAAGCTGGTTGACGAGGTCATCTCATTGCTATTGGTGCGCGCCTTGCTGAACGACACTAGTCAGACCAACAGCGGCCCCAATATTAAGGATCCGACATAAACTGTCTGATGCATCAGCCACACAACGCTCCTGTCACAACATTGTTGTCTCGTTCGGTCCTTGTTGATTTGCCCTATAACCCAGATGCTTCCGCACCGTACTGCGGTCGAAGCCTAGTTCCAACCCGATCTCGATGAGGGTTCTCCCCTGGGCAAGCAATGCTTCGGCACGTTGGCAATCCTCCTCAGTGAAGCGGTGAGGTCCTCGCTGCTTGGGACGAGGGTGCTCACGCCAGATAGCCCGGACCGTGTTCTCATGAACACCATAGCGATGAGCAACCTTCCGAGCGCCGAGCCCACTGTTCGCCTGTTGGCGGATGGCAGCACGTGTCTCAGGCGGCAGGGGACGATTTTTGACGTGGATGATCTGGTGGGCCACTGTCCTGGAAGAAATTTCGTGTGCGGCGCCCGGATTACCGGTCGCTGGCTCACTACCGTCTGTGACTGTGTCGCTCCCTGTGCCGTTGGTTGACTCACCACTGCTCGCCGTGCTAGTACCTTCGCTATTTGTAGTTACGTCCAGATCTGCTTCCCGAAACTGCTGACGGAACCGCAGCAAGGACGCCCAATTGTTCGTATTGAGTGTGCCGAGGCGCACCACGAGGTTCGTATACGAACCTCGTGCCAGGCGTGTCATGGTCGGGGCTCGTGCCGGACGATGGGGAACGCTCATCCTCATCGATTATACCTGCCCGCCGGCGGGAGGGACGAGTACCGGCTCTGGAACCTGACGGGGCTCCGACGGGATTCGGAGACTTTCGGCGTGGTCGCCACGTTGAAGCCAGGGATTTCGTATGCCATCTTCGGCGCTCTCATGTGGACGTCCATGGGCATGTGCGTTCTGGGCTTCTCAAGTATGGACTTCTCGACCAAAGATCGATCGTCGTCGTGGGAGTGCGGGCGATACCAATTGTTGTCACCCTGTCCACCGCCCTCAGCGAGAAGAAGAAATGGTCCGGATCCGGAGAATATCCCGGAGGCTGGGACTATGCCGGACGCTTCTCGGGCTCGGGCTCGTCGGGCGGCTCCGGCGCGCGCACGGGAGGCGATCAGATGTCCAGGTCCTCGACGAGGGGCCGGGACTCGACGCTCCTGACCGCCTCGATCAGCTCGTCGGGCAGCTCCCCCTCCATGTCGTCGACTGCGGCGAAGACCCGGAGCTCCCGCTTGCCGCTGCTCCACCAGTCTCCGTGCCATGTCCCGGGGTTCTCCCAGACCGGGTCGTCGTCCTCCGGGCTGGACAGGACGTCCCAGTTGGGCTCGTCGCGCAGGTGCACGGCGTACTGACCCTTGGCCGTCCTGTACACGCGAGCGGTGAGCGAGCGGATACCGCCGTCCTGCTGCCTCCAGCGCAGCAGGCGTCGTCCCGAGAACCGCTTCGTCACCGCAACCGGGCCCTCGTCCACCGTGAGCTCGATGGTTGCCATCGTGTCCTCTTTCTGTCGTTCGTCGTGCTGCGCCAGGTACAGACGCAACCCCGCCGTCACGGCGGCCGACATCCCGCCCGCAAGTGTCGCAGCGCGATCGAACAGGGGCAGGTCGGCCTCCGAGACGTAGACGTTCTTACTGGGCATGCGCATAAACATATGCATGTCTCAGCCCGGGACGCAAGGCCGACGTGCAGGATGCGATCCGCCTTTCGGATCGCGGAGCCGACGGGGGCGGGCCGGCCCCGATCGGGCTCAACCCGCCGCCGCCCAGGCGCGCAGACGCTGCATGGCCGCGTGGGCGGGGGAGCCGGCGGACGGCGTGAAGACGACGACCTGCGCACCGTCGTCCTCCGCGAGCATGCGGAAGGGGATCGTGACGGCGCCGATGAGGGAGTGGAAGATCCTCTCCTCTCCCTGGGACGAGCTGGGCGGCAGGTCCTGGTCGATCCACATGCGGCAGAACAGGCGGCTGCGGGCGCTCAGCGTGCCGACGACGCCGATGAGCTCGGGGTCGTTCGGGTAGGCCTCGAGGGCCGCTCTCAGATCGGCGACGGCACGCGTGATCACATCGCCCCAATCGGGCCAGAAGCTCTGCGCCGCCTCCTGATCGAAAAAGGCGAATTCGAGCAGGTTCACCGTCTTCTTCCGAGCGCCCGCCCACTCCAGCACGGGGGCGTACAGAAGGCGGCCCGGCCTATTGACGGCCACGAGATCGAGCGACCGGGAACGCAGGTAGGCGGGCATGTCGAAAGAATCGAGAAGCTGCCTGGTCGGAGCGGATACCGCGCCGCGCTCCGGCCCCCGACCGGATTCGGAGGCGCTCGTTCGCTGCTCGGACGGAGCGGCGGGAGCCCGCTCGCGCGACACCGCACCGGCGTCGGGATAGGCCGCGTCGAGCAGAAGATTGAAGCGATGGCGGTCGTTCGGACTCAGTGCGAGCACGTCGCTGATGAGATCCTGCAACGACGACTCCGGCGCCGTGGGCAGCAGACCCTGCTCGAGATCCACGTAGTAGTCGGTGGCGACACCCAGTAGCCTGGCGATCTCGTCGCGGCGGAGGCCGGGCACGCGGCGCGGCAGACCTTTGGCGGGCAGGCCGGCCATGGCCGGGGTGACTGCCGCGCGATGCTCGGTGAGGAACGCGCGCAGGTCCGTTCGAGCATTCTTGAGTCCTCGAGGCATAACAACAGAGTAAAAGAAAGCGATGGGTCGCGTTACCCTTTCATGATCTTTCGCTCATTCCTGGATATTAGCGATCGGTTAATTTATATCCTCGTCCAGCGCGTGCGCACCAGGCTAGCCTTCACTCATGAGCCAAGCCGATCTCGCTTCCACCGCCGCCGGCATCCAGCCGGTCTCCCCGCAGGACGCCGGTGCGCCCTCCGACGCGCCCCCGACCGTCGCCGACGTCGTCGGCATGCTTCGTGCGGCGGCCCCGCCCGAGCTCGCCGAGCCCTGGGACTCCAATCAGCTCATCTGCGGCGACCCGGCGGACTCTGCCGGCTCGGTGCTCCTCGCTGTCGATCCGGTCACC
>ERZ773005.1684-NODE-1684-length-10910-cov-10.373929_pt1 | contig 10910 bp, 8 predicted proteins | sample MGYA00580666_ERZ773005 | MGnify/ENA primary metagenome ERZ773005 (study PRJEB29015, sample SAMEA2737999) | human oral metagenome | biome: human oral; feature: human-associated habitat; material: dental | place: China | collected 2061 ... | reverse complement strand
GGCTCGTATCGACCGTTCTCTAGTGAGACGATCGTCTGCCGTGACACGTTGATACATTCGGCGAGGTCGGCTTGGCTCCAGCGACCCACCAAACTGATGACCACCATTACACTTAGTGCCGTATTGCTCTGCCAGATCCTTAGCATTTGGTTCACCCTTACCTCATTTTTTATCGTTGAGGCAGCGAGTGTCTTTCGGGCCTGTCCGCGCTGCGATGCGAGGACGAGATCTTCGGGACTGTAACCACCGAGTCCAGGCCCTATCCCCGCCCACTCATGAGGGCGAGCGCCATTTCGAGGGGGCCGCGCTGCTGAATTTTCTCCCACAGGGTGCACAGCATCATCGCCAGCACCCACCATACGAGCAGGAACCCGAACCAAAGCGCATATCCATAGACGCTCCCCTGCTGCGGGGCGCGATAACCTTCACCAGCGACCATCGTCACAAGCCGCCCGCCACCGTAGAATGCCAGCCCCAGCATCACAATGGATACGCTCAGGCTCATGCGCCCCAGCCGCCCGAACGGTTCCAGCACACCTTTTCCGGCGCTGAGCCGCGCAAATTCGCCCCAGGTGCAGACGGTTCCCACCACTCCCACGACGGTGAGTACGATCGGCCACGTGAGCGGTCCCAGTTGGGCATGCGGATACACCCACAGGTAGATGCTCACAGCAAGAGAACCCAGCGCCACCGGTATGCCCAAGCGTGCGCCAAGTTTTTCGTATCCTCGCCACAGCACCATGCCCAAGCCCATAAGCCAAATGAGTTTGAACCCATCCTGAAACATGGTTCCCGCGCTCTCGTTCACGATTGCTGGGATTGCACGATGCAGCCAGTCGTCGGCAGTCCACCCGCCCACACTCAACCGCTCGTAAGTGAACGGCACGGCGGGGCTGGCGAGCACGGTCACGGCAAGCTGCACCCAAAACGGCATGTACACCAGCCCGATGCTCAGCAGGGTCAGCACGGCTAGGGGCAGAAGCATATCGAAACGGATGGGGAAGTCTTTCCACCCGGACAAAGCTTGATCCGCAAAGGTGCTGTGTGGAAGTTGGGCGAGAATCCAGCCGAGCACGCAGAACGCCAGAAAACGCACGATACTGCTCGCAAAAAACTGCGGAAAAGCCACCTTGCGGGAGTATAAATATGCAGCCGCGCCCAGAATTACAGCGAACAGGTTCAATGCCTGCGGAAGCACCTGTGAAAGCCAGCTCAGATGTTTGCCGGGCACCAGGTTAAGGCTTACGCTCACAGGAATGAGCATGAGCAGAAGCGCAAAAGCGCGAGCGCTGTCTAACCCGGTATCTCGCCGGGTGTTGGTTTCCGGTAGCATGCGTCTCCTGCTCGCTCGTGCCTGTGGTGGTGGTGCATTCTACGGTACCGTGTTCTGCGGGCGGTTTCTAGCGGTGCCTGATGCTGTGACGGTTCGTGTTGAGGCTATGCCGCATCACGTGATGTCAAATTGTTGTGCCCCAGCTCAGGATGCAGATGTGCGGGGTGGGGTGCAAGATACCGGATTGTTGTGTGCGGGTTATCCGCTGACTTCGGAACGTCATGTGATACCTTGGGCAGCTGGAGTAGATTTCCTCGCCCGCTGTACTTACGCCCGACCTCCTTGAAGCCCCTCCTATGTGAATAACCCGAAGTATCTAAGGTATGCTTTCTTCCACTATGAACGTTCTGGATGTTTCTCAGCTTGCCCAGCCCCTCGCCGCCGCGCACACGCATATTCTTGCTGCGGGTCCGCACGAGGCGTCCGGGGTTGAGGGTACCGCGCAGTATGTCTCGATTTTCTGGGTGACCTTAGCGGCGCTGCTTTCGCCCATCATGTCGCGGCTAACGGGCAAGCGCATCCCTGATGTGGTGTTCTTGCTGATCTGCGGTGTGCTCATTGGCCCGAACGTGCTGGGGCTGGCATCCGGCAGCGACGGCGGTATTCCGCTGCTGAAAGAGCTGGGCTTAGGCATGCTCTTTCTGATTGCCGGGTTTGAGATTAACGTCGATTCGCTGCGTAACCGCCAGGGTAAAAGCGCAATCGCAACCTGGTTCGTCTGTTTTGCGCTGGGCGTGCTGGGGGCGGCGCTCATCACCGGTTTCGCCAAGGGTTTTAACACCTATATTGCGGTGGGTATTGCGCTGAGTTCCACAGCTCTGGGCACGCTGCTGCCCATGCTCAAGTCGCATGGCGCGGCGGGTACTCGGGTGGGTAATGCGGTGCTGGTGCACGGTGCCGTGGGAGAGCTTTTCCCGATTTTTGCGATGTCGCTGCTGCTCTCCTCGTACTCGCCGGGTTTGGCGATTTTGATTCTGCTGGGGTTCATGGCGATTGCTGTGGTGACGGCGATTATTCCGCATCGTCTTCTGCAGAAAGTACCCGGCCTGCGCCAGATTATGGCGGCAGAAACTAACACAACCAGTCAGCTTGTGCTGCGTCTTGCTATGTTTCTGCTGGCTACCCTCATCATGTTTACGGCGCTTTTCGGGCTGGATGCGGTGCTCGGCGCCTTCGCTGCGGGTATTATTATGCGCTCGCTCACCCCGGTGGGCGCACTTCATATGATCACGGCACGGTTAGAGACGGTCGGGTTTACGTTCATGATTCCGCTGTTTTTCGTGGTCAGCGGCATGGGGATTAACCCTTCTGTGGTGGCTTCTTCGCCTCTGCTGCTGGCGATGGTGGTTATCGGTATTCTGCTGGTGCGCGGGGTGCCAGTGTTTATTGCGGAACGGTTCACGAACACGGGTTCGGGTCTGCAGTCGATGAGCGAGAAGGTTGAGTTGGCGCTGTATTCGGCGGCGGGTCTGCCTATTATTGTGGCGGTCACGAGTATCGCCAAGAGTTCGGGGCTGCTTGAGAGCTCTACCGCATCGCTTTTGGTGGCTGGTGGTGCCCTCACGGTTCTGCTGTTCCCGCTGTGGGCTGCGGCCATTAAGCGGGCTTTTAGGTCGCAGACAGCTGAGGATGAGTCCGGTGTTTCTAAGCGTGCCCAGATTGATGCGCTGAAGGCGCACCGCAACGCGACGGTGAAGCTCACGACCGGTATGATTCCGGTTGTGAAACCGACAAAAGAAACGCACAGTCCTCTGCAGGGCAACGGCTCTTCGGGGTCATCCAAAACCCCGAAACCGCCGGAGGACTAGCTGGTACCCCAGGCTGAGGAAGCGTATTTAGGTCAGGGTTTTGAGGATAGCCAGCGCGTGTTTTGCCGCCTGCGAGGATCCTTTAAAACCGCCTAACCATGCGGTCATCTCGGGGCTTAGCTGCGGGGAATCATTCGCGCTATGCTTCGCGCCGTGAGCACGCACATATTCCTGTACATATACTCCCAGGAGTTTCCCCATCCCGTGCTGGGTGCGCTCACAATGCGGCAGCAGACCGTCTAAGAAACGCAGGGTGACGTGCGGGTCTATAGCCGCCATATCCTCAAAGGTATGCGCCCACCGAGTGAACATCAGCGCCGGAGCAGCCTGCGAGAACCCTGTAGTGGCGTCTTCGTAGGAGAGCCGACCACCCAGGGTTTCTACCAGCAGCTCGGCGGCTCCCGCACGGTCTATATGATGCTTTGAAGTAGCCAGCACAGCGAGCGCCTGCGCGGTGACGGAGTTCCACTGTCCCGGATGGTTCCTGAGGGTCTGGACCATATCATGCATATAGTGGTGCCCATCTTCTTCGTCGAGAAAGACCCATCGTTCCAGCAGCCCTACCGCCACGGGTACTGTGGAAGAAGGGCAGAGGTGCGCCAGTTCTTCGCAGCTCGTTGCCGCATAGTGCAGGGTGAGCAGATGTTTTTCATCCGGCGTATGGTGTGGTTCTGCGGCAGGCAGGTGCACGGTGGGGCTCCACCATACGTTTTCGGGCTTGCCGTTGGGGCGTTTCGCCTCGCTTTCACGATAGTCCCAACTCACTCGGATGCTCTCAAGAATATTGGGGACTTTCCCCGTACCTTTCCCGGAACGCACACAGTCAGGATGTGGGGCATTGTGATCCGTGCCCTCGGCGGTTTGCTCGACCTGCACTGGGGCTTTCAAGGCTGTCTGCTGCGCGGTTCCCTCTTCTGTACGTTTCAGGAGTTCGGCATCCTCTAATTCCTGCCGTGCAACCGGGTTGAGATTCTGCACATGCTGATACAGCGTTTCAGTCGCTTTGGCTTGATGCAGCAATTTTGCGGCTGCTACCTGCACCTGTGGATGCGCGTGGTTCAGCCCCGCAACAGATGCTTCGGCAACCGGCGCATCACCGACTATACCGCGCAAAGAAGCCAAGAGTTTAAGGATCGACAGCGCATTCGCCTTGCTCGTCAGTAGCGCGGGGGCGCATCCGCGAACGAATCGGTCACCGTCAAGAAGCCCCGCCCGATGCACCGCCGAAAGCTGTTTGACTGCTAGGGTGACGGTCGTGCCCACCGGCGACCCCAGCAGGTTCACAAGCGTATCCTGCCGTTGAGCGGATTCTGCGGCGGTGGGTTTGAGCGCGGCATACATGCGGGAGAACCACCCGGCGCGGTAGGCCGCGAAGTCCCGCGCTAACGATGCCAGGCACGCATCCAGCAGATGTTCCCGGGGAATCAGCCCCTCGGCGGAAGCGTCAAGCAGTTCTCTCTGCCAGGTGTTTCTGAACGTATTTTTATCTACCGTCGTGAACGACCTTTCGGGGGTTCCCTCGATGGTGAACAGGTGCCACAGCAGCTCGTCACGAAATTGCTGGTCGTGGCACAGCAGGCTCTGCCGAAGCGAAACGTTCAGGTTCATAAGCGCCAGAAAATAGTCGTCGTCATGGTTCAGCTGCAGCCCATCGTAGAGCTCGGCTAACCGAAAGAACCCCTGATCGCACCAGTGAGGTGCGGGACTGGCCATTCGTTCGATTTCCTCGCGGAACCCGCCCGCGCGCAGGCTGCCGTAATTCTCGGCTTTGTACAGGGCATATACCTGTTCGGGGCCTCTATCCGCGAGAAGCTGGGGTAAGTCCTGGATGAATTTCTTATAGGAGGTGCGAAGATCCATATCATTGCTCATCTGCTGCTCCTGTAGACTTGACGCAAGGCATTGCTCGTTCGGCGTTTATGGTTCATTGTAGGGATTTTCCCGCGCGGATGCGGCACATCCGAAAAATTATAAGGTTCAGACGGTCACACCGGGTTTGAGGTCTTAGCGGCACGGAGTCTCGAACGACTTCGCAGCCTTCTCGCTGGTATCCCTCCCGAGGTATTCTTCTACTCACGCTCTAGGTACGGGCGGGGAGATACGCCCGACCGAGCCCCACCTGCTGCGTTCGCGTACATCGTGCATACTCCGGTTCTTAGAGCGCCAACGAGTTGAGGTGTCTGAAACCATAAAATAAGAACATGTAATTTTGGTTTAATCGCTCTAAACCCACAAAAAGGGTATCCTAAGTTTTCATACATATAACCTCTTAAATTCCATAATTTACCCGTCACGTAATCGTTATCCGGCAGCATTACTTAAGGTCATTAACACCCTCAAAATTCCGTAATATTCGGTATTTTTACGACAAATTTTCGGCGTGTTACGACTCTTATCTTTTGCGAGTGACACTGTGTCAGCTAAGATGAAATAGATATAGCAGGGCTCCTCATAAATCCCACAGAATCCAATATCTCATGTGGGGTTGCAGGTTAGTCGAGACATGACTCTTCCGGGTAGTCCCGCGTTGACAGACGAGCTCTACAGGGACGGAGAACGATATGGACTCAACCTCTGAATAGCTCATCAGAGCATCTCAACTTTACGGCCTCACACACTAATTCCATACGCACACACAGTCATTCTAAGGAAGACAAATGCACCAAACACTCATGATGAGTGCCGGTGGTGTAGCACTAGACTTTCCTGCCTGGCTGCGCATCACCCACTTCATTAACTTTCTGATGATTGGACTTCTCATCCGATCCGGTTGGGAAGTTATTGCCTCACATCCGCGTTTTTACTGGAACAACCACTGCACCCCCGGGTCTGAGTGGCTCAAGTTCACGAAGGATAAGGTTTCAACCGTCCCTGGCGAATACACCGCCCGCGACGATCAACGAAGCCTCTCCCCTCTGATCTCGCTCCCCGGTAAGGCTCAGATTGGCTTGGGACGTGCTTGGCACGCTCTCACTACCGTCATCTGGATTGCTAATGGTCTGGTTTATGTGAGCCTACTCTTTATTACGGGTCAGTGGCGCCGTATTGTTCCTACCTCCTGGGATATTTTCCCCGAGGCATGGCAGTCCATCCAGATTTACGCGGGTTTCCAAATCCCCTCTATTGAGCATTTCCAGCCCTACGATGCGCTTCAGAAGCTCATGTATTTCACCGTGGTTTTCATCGTGGCACCGCTGATGATTGCCACCGGTCCTATCATGAGCCCCGCGTTCTGCGGTCGCTTCCCACGCTACGTGCGGTTGTTCCGTAACCGCCAGACCGCCCGCTCAATTCACTTCTTGGGCATGGCGTTCTACTGCGTTTTCACTATCATGCACGTGGCGCTGGTACTCATCGTTCACCCGCAGTACAACATTGCGCACATGATGCTCAACAAGAACTATAACGAGATTGATGCGGCACAGTTCGCCCAGGCGGTGACCATGCTGATCGTTGGCGTCGTCGTGGTTCTCGCGGTCTGGATCGGTGCTTCTTACTGGTCGCATCGAGACCTGCGCTTCGCCCAGACCTTCGTTTGGGGCCTGACCCAGCCGGTTCGCAACCTGTTCCTGGATCGCATTTCCTCACGCCAGGTCAAGAAGCAGACCTTCACGGATGCCGATATTTCACCGTTCCACTGGGTTAACACACGCCCGCCTACAGAGCGTGAAAGCACCGAATGGAACCGACTGCGTGAACAGGACTTCGTAGATTATCGCCTGGAGCTGGGCGGTTTGGTGAAAGAGCCGAAGTCGCTAAGCATCGACGATTTGAAGTCCTTGGGCAAGGAAGTCAATATTACGATGCACACCTGCATGCAGGGGTGGACGGGCATCGCCAAATGGGAAGGCGTTCGCCTGCGTGATGTACTCGCCCTTGTCGAAAAGGACGATAACGCACGGTACGTTATGGTGACTTCCTTCGGGCACGTGGGTCACACTTACGATGGTCGACCCACCGAACCCTACTACGAATGCTTGGATATCTCCATGGCAATGGAGGACGAAACCATTCTGGCTTGGGGTATGAACGATAAGCCCCTCCCAGATGTTTACGGTGGTCCCCTACGCTTGCGTGCAGATTCCATGCACGGCTACAAGATGGTCAAGTGGGTTCAGAAAATTGAATGGATCAGCGATTACCGCGATGTTGGCGACGGTCAAGGCGGTAGCCGCGAAGATTCCGGTCTGCAGCACTTCGACGCTCGCGCGTAAAGTTCTGTAGCTTGTTCCTAGAAGCCCCTGCTGGGCACCGGGTACCCTCCCGGATGCGCGGCGGGGGCTTCGCCGTGTTCGTGCTGCGGGCCGGCTGCGCTCCAGCTCGTGATGTGCGTGCTAGTGTGTGGCTGACCTTGCCTCTGCACGCCTGCCGTATCCACCTCCGTGCTGTTCTCATGCTGCCCGGGTGGTGCGGTGGCATTGCATACGGGGTATGCAATGCAGCAGGCTTCTTCGACTACCTCTGCTTCCCTTGCCTCCATTACCCTGCTCGCAATATAGCTACCTACCACGTAAACCTAATACTCCCCCATGCGGTAGAGTAAATACACTAGCCATAATGCGTAGAAAGCGAGACCCGATGAGTTCTGTACACCTGCCCACACGCCGTACTTTCCTTACTCTTGGGCTCGGCATAGGAACGCTCGCACTTGGCGCATGCGCGCCCACTACACGAAGCGCGCCTAAGGCAAGATCCACATACCCTAAGCCCACGCAATCTTTCGATATTGGCAGTAAATATGACTACGATGGACCCGTTCGTCTTGATACCTACGAAAAACACGGTAAATTCATTCCAGCAACCACCGAACATCCAGCACAAAACGTCCCTAAACCCCTCATGCCCGATTACATCAACGAATACAGCAACAATGGATTTTACGCTTCCATAGCTTATTGGGTAGAAGCAGTTAACTACGCGTACCTGACTGGAGATCTTAAACCTCTTAGCCAAATCACTGATGCTCGACTCACTCTTAATTCTGAAATTATCAAACTCTACGAAGAAAAAACCGGATGGGTTATAGGACCACAGCATCCCTGCAGCGTCGAATTTGAAACAGCAGGGTCAAATAATAACCTAAATGATCCCTCGATCCGAGAATGGCAAAGTATTATACGAATATCTCCAGAAACCAAAGTTTATAACTCTACCACTGGAACAACTACACCATTTCTAGAATTTTCAGATCAAAAAGCTGAGAAAAAGTCCGCAATCGGCTTACGTTATTCAAATAACGAATGGTATTTCGTCAATGACGATGGTTCTAATATCGAGAAGAAAAAACTCTAAAACCTCTCACGAAACCTGATAAACAACATCATAAGCAGTCTCAGACCTCCACTTACCCTCCACATACGCAACCTGGAGCTGAATCTCACCCGAACGTAACCCCAGAGCCTCAGCTAAAGGACGACTCTCCTTCGTGTCCGCATAAAACACCGAAGCACTGGCGTCTACACTTAACCGAGCACGCCACAGATAATTCTTCGACCCCTCAGGAGTTTCAACAGGTTTAGGATCCAACAACTCTAACTTTAGCGGCGACTCCATAGGCGATAAATGCTGACTGATCACCCACCCAGTCTCATCCTCATACAGCTTCACAATATCAGGACGAGCCGTCTTCAACTCAGGATCAATAACCTTCAAAGGCTCTACCTCCCCCGTGAGCAACAAATAATTCAGAGCAGAAACCCAAAAACCTAAAGCACTCCAGACATTAGAAACGATATATTCGTTACTTGACTTATAGGTCTGCGGAATTGGAACACCCCACGCATGATGCTCCCGAGTCCCAGGAATAAACTTACCAACCGCCTGAAACTCCCAATACTTTGTAACGCCTGACTGGTCTTCCTCATCCCAAAATGGCTCCTCCGTAGGCGAAGGAGAAGATGAAAAAAACCTCAGTTCTAGAAGGAGTTGGCCTAGAAACAGCGCATGAACTCAACACCGAGCCAGCAACAAAACCCCAACCACCAACAAAAACCGACCGACGAGAAAAGTACTTTATACTACGAACCAACATACCTGTCGTACCCCTTAGAAAGTTCGTTCATTCCCCTACTCCAAGAATCTTCGTCTGCCGTATTTGTCCCAGTATATAGCTTTGTTTCAGGTTGCTTATTAGAACCGTCATCAGGAATTTAGTTAGGGGCATTTTAGCGCTTGATTTCGCACTGCACATTGCTGGACTTCTCATGCCATACCCTAGACTCTTGGCGCGGCAGTTTCCTCACCTGCTCGCGGAGAGTACGCCGCGCACAATGAAAGGGGACGGAAACCACGTTAGGTTCCCATCCCCTTTCTATTGCGTCAGCAGAGCTCTAGACTCAACCGCCTAGGCACACGCCTGCCGCACCTACTATTTGCCTTCGAGAATCACCACATCCAGGATGCGCGGTCCGTGCACACCCTCCACGCGAATCAGCTCAATATCACTGGTCGCAGACGGCCCGGAGATCATGGTCACCGGGCGCTCATAGGTGATGCGTTCAATCGCCTCCGGCACCAGCTCCACAATCGTGGATTCCGGCACCACACATACATGGTGGTCGGGCACCAGGGAAATCGCACGGCGGCCTTCCTGCGGGGCGGAGTTCAAGAAAATGGTGCCGGTCTCAGCGCACGATACGGTCGAGGAAGTGACCACCGCATCCACGGCGTCAAGCTCGTGCACCGAAAGCGCGCCGGGTTCGAGAGTGCTCCCCGAATCGGTGACATGCACACGGGTTGCGGTATCCTCAGGCAGCCATTCGGGGTTCAGCCCGGTGGGAACCACATAGCGCGATTTCTCTCCCAGACGCTCGGCAATAACCTCAGCGATATTCGACTCGGTCGCGTTAAAGACGTTCGCCTTATAGTCAATCAGACGATCCACCAGCATCTCAACAGTCTGCTCGCGGTTCAGCTCGCTCACGCGGCGGTAGTTACGCACGGGGGTTGGTGCCTCGGGGGCATCCGACAGGGACTCACGAATACGCGTGAGAATATCTTCCTTCGCAGAGGACATTATGCGTTCTCCTTACCTTCACGAGCCGCCTGAGCTTCGGCCGCAGCCTGTGCATTCGCTGCGGCTTCTGCAACCTTACCCTTATTCGCTTCAATGAGAGCGGCAATATCCACGCGCTCGGCGCTATCGCGAGCGGGTGCGCCAGACTTTTCCTTCTTCCACCAGTTGCGGAACGATTCTTTGGGAGGCTCAGGAATATCACGGTAGTCCGTCCAACCGCCGATAATTCCGGGCACCTTCGTAATCTTATGTTTCTTGCCGCTAATCAGACGGGACATCGGCAGACCACGCTCGGCGACCGCCATCATCTTGCCCGAGGAGAACAGCTTCTTAGCGCCGTACATCATGGCGTCCATCTGGGTGGGTGCATGTTTCTTCGCGTGCTTCGCCTCAACATCCTTACCGCGCAAATGCACCAGCACCTCGGGGAAGTTGATCTTCACGGGGCACACTTCGTAGCAGGCACCGCATAGCGAAGATGCGTATGGCAGCGAGTTATTGTGCGCCGCCTCAATACCGGAAAGCTGGGGCGAAAGAATTGCACCAATCGGGCCTGGGTAGGTGGAACCGTAGGCGTGACCACCGGCACGCTCGTACACGGGGCACACGTTCATGCAGGCAGAACAGCGGATGCAGCGCAGCGCCTGGCGACCCAGTTCATCGGCCAGCACAGCGGTACGACCATTATCGATAAGGATCACGTGCAGGTTCTGCGGGCCGTCACCGGGGGTTACGCCCGTCCACATGGAGGTGT
>ERZ773005.1677-NODE-1677-length-10937-cov-2.760614_pt1 | contig 10937 bp, 16 predicted proteins | sample MGYA00580666_ERZ773005 | MGnify/ENA primary metagenome ERZ773005 (study PRJEB29015, sample SAMEA2737999) | human oral metagenome | biome: human oral; feature: human-associated habitat; material: dental | place: China | collected 2061 ... | reverse complement strand
CGAAGCCCGGCCCCCGCAACACCGCCCCTCAAAAAGGAGATGGAGGCTATGACCTTGAAGGCTTTGAAATGTAAAGTAACAGACCCCAAATACACCCCGACCCGCGCCCATCCTGGAGATGCCGGGCTGGATCTGAGGGCTGCCGAAAACGCCCTGTTGTTCCCCGGTGATCGCCAGGCCGTCGATACCGGCGTAAGCATGGAGATCCCAGACGGATATGTCGGCCTTGTCTGCGCCAGGAGCGGGAACGCGGCTCGGCGTGGACTGGGCATCGTGAACGGCGTCGGGGTGATCGACTCCGGGTATCGGGGCCCCATCAACGCCATTCTCATCAACCACGGACGCGACAACGTGGCAATCAGCCGCGGGGACCGCATCGCTCAACTCCTGATCGTTCCCATTGAAACACCGAGCGTGGAGATCGTGGACAGCCTCTCGGATTCCGAACGCGGAACCGGAGGGCTTGGCAGCTCCGGGAGGTAGAAGATGGGCTACGCGTTTGAAGGCTGGAAAGTAACGTATACGCGGAGATACGACACGGACTACGGAGAGTATGGGACCGTTACCAATGTCACCATAGGCGACACGAATATCCCTATTGGGTATCACGGAATATTTTCAGACGGTAAGGGCAACGAAAATTCCCTTGCAACGGAATCCATCGCGCGCCTGATCGCCGCCGCGCCGAAGCTACTGGAATGTCTGGAACATATCCAGGGAATTGTGTCTGAGTCCCAAGGCGTTGCAGGCTGGCACCAGAATGGCCAAGTTGCTAGTTGGGATGAGCTGGGGCTTCGCGAGGAGATTGATGGCGTCCTCGCCAAGGCGCGGGAGGGACAGTGCCAAGAGTCAATCCAGACTGAGGGGGACAAATAATGAAAATCACAAAAGTGCCGGATAACGAGATACCCGATTTTCTTCATAACCCATGGACGGACTGCTACAGAACCAGCTCCGGCCTGTCAGTTATCGTCTCCGAGGACCATGACGGGAACGTCCCCCTGCTGCACATGAGCGTGTCGCACGCCGATAGGCTCCCCACATACGAGGAGATGAAAACGCTGCGTTACGAGCTCTGCAAGAAGGCGAAGTACATGGCCATGATCTTCCCGCCGGAGGAGGAGTTCAAAAACGTCCATCCGAATTGCCTTCACCTCTTCGAGCTCCGCCCGGACGAGATAGCCAGCTTGGCACGGTTTTTGTGCGTCTGAACTGCACTTGAAAAAGGTATGGTGAGGACATGAAATACCTTTATTTTAAGACCTCGCAAGATGCCCCTGCATTCAGTGATTTTCTAAAATCCGTCATAAGTGCGAGGAAGGAATTTGAGGAACTCCGGGACGCACAATGCCATGAGCTTGGAGCATACGGGGTCGACATCTGCCCACCAGATCATATCAACGGCTGGCTATTTGAAATTGTCGAAGGAATGCGCGCAAATATCCCGTCTGGGCTAAAAAAGCACGGACGTAGGGAATGTGATTACGTGCATGACGGCAAGGCTTATAAAACGTACTACCCTAGCCTCACCAGGCAGGGAGAAAAGTATCGTTCAAAGCTGAAAGAGCTTGAGGCCTTGTTGCGGGCGGGATGCATTGAGGTCTTAATTCCTCAGCACTTTGGCCTTCCTACCAAATTCAGAGATCATGTTTTGGGAGGTTACGGAAGGGTCGAGACATATAACACCGTTTTTTGCAATAGAGGAGATATTTGGTACTTCAGGGTCCCCGTATCAAAAGGTGAAAAGATGACATGGGATGCTCGGCTTGAGCGAATCAAAAAATCGGAGTTTTGTTTGGCATTGTCCTCGTCTGGAGGGGGGGGACAATCATGAAAGGCTACAACAAGGTAATTCTCCTTGGAGGCCTCACCAGAGACCCCGAGGTTCGGTATGGACAGAACGGCGGCAGCGCATACCTCCGCTTCAGCCTGGCGTGCGGGTACTCCGTAAAAGATCGTGGCACTGGGGGATGGAGGGAAGCGACCGACTATGTGCCTTGCCTGGCGTTCGGGAAAACTGCCGAAGTGATCGGGAAATATTGTGTGAAGGGCTCCCAGCTGCACGTCGAGGGGAAAGGCCAGACCTCGAAATACCAGAAGAACGGGCGCGACATGTGGGACACGAGCGTCCTGGTGTCCGGCATCATCCTGGCGGGCGGAAAACGGCGGGAAGACGGGCAGAGCAACAGCGGCGGGTATCGGCCTGGCCCGGAGGACTTCCCGATGGATGGCGGACCAGAGGCGGATATTCCGTTCTGACATGCCGGTACGCCGGTACGTACGCCGTACGTACATGTACACCAGTAAAGCCTATTCTAAGGAGAGCTCGAAAGATGGCATGGATAAAATCCCAACAAGCGTTACGGGACCATCCAAAACTGAAAAAATTGGCTCGCAGCCTGGAGGTATCCATCCCAACCGCATTGGGGCATCTGCACATGCTCTGGTGGTGGGCGATGGATTACGCGCAAGATGGGGACCTGACGCCATTCGACGCCTTGGATATAGCCGACGCCGCCGGATGGGAGGGAGACCCGGAGAGATTCGTCGATGCCATGGTGAATTGTGGTTTCCGGGGATCCGGGTTTCTGGAGCGTACTGAGGATAGCGAACTCCTGATACATGACTGGGACGAGCATTGCGGAGACGAATTTGAACGCAGGGCGAAAGAGGCCGAACGTCTTCGTGTCTACAGGGAAAAGAAAAAGAAAAACGCTGGAAAAGTACGTACGACGGACGAACCCGAAGCGTACGCCGTACGTACGGCGTACGAAACGAGTACGCCCGATGTACGTACGACGGACGAACCCGGTACGTACGGTGTGAGAGGAGAGGAGAAGAGAAGAGAGGAGAAGAGAGGAGATACCCCCCCTATATCCCCCCCACGGGGGGAGGCGGGGGAGGAAGCGGAGGCCGAAACGTCCCCGGACCTCCCGGACGACGGGGGCGTCAAGGTCGCGGAGGTCGCAGAGCTCTGGAACACGGAGCTCTGTCCTCTGGGCTTCCCCAAGGTCTCGAAGATCACCCCGGATCGCCGGAAGCACTTCAAGGCCCGGCTGAATGCTGGGGCCGAGCGCCGGGAGCTGGCATGGTGGCGTGACCGTATCGCCGCCATAGCCGGGAGCGAGTTCATGCGCAAAAACGCCGCGGAAAAGGCCCCGTGGCTGACTTTCGACTGGCTCCTGAACGAGACGAACTTGGTCAAGGTCTCCGAGGGCAAATACGGGCGTGTCCTGAATTTGCCACGCGGACAGCCGCCGGGGCAGTCGGGGAAAAGCATGGACGAGTACATGCGGGAGCTGCAAAAAGACCCCTTCTGGGGCGGTTCTGGAGGTGCCGAGACATGACCGAACGAGACAAGTCCGAGTTTGCGGCCTGCCTGAAAGTGGCCGCAGACCTGTACGGGCGTCCGCCGCTCTCGACGGAGGCGCTGAAAATGTTCTTCCTGCTGCTGCAAAAGTTCAGCTTGGAGCAGGTAAAAAGCGCCCTGCAGGAGCACATGGCGTCGTCGCCGTACATGCCCAAGCCCTGCGACGTGATTCAGCGCATCGAGGGCCGCCCCGAGGACCGGGCAGCCGTAGCTTGGGCTCTGGTGCTGGGGGCGATATCCCGGTTCGGGCATGACACGAGCGTCCGGTTCCCCTCCCCGGCGTTTCACTACGCCTTGGGGCAGATGGGTGGCTGGGCAAAGCTGTGCATGAGACTCACCGATGCCGAGCTTCCCTTCCGCGCCAGGGACTTTTCCCGATTCTTCGCGATGGGCGAACGCTGCGCCTCCTGGAACGGGGCGAACGGCACGGTGAAGGTCCCGGCGTACTTGGCGGGAACCTGTGAGCTATCTAACCGGACAAACGGCTACACTCTGCCTGCGAAGGTCTACGACGCGGAGACGGGCGAAGTGCTGGAGGGGCAGGCGCTCCCGACCGGGGCAGGGAAGGTTGTGCCGTTCATGGCGGCACTGGCCGAGAGACTGCGTGCAGGAGGTGCGCGATGAAAGCGAGACTACGAAAGAAGCCAAGAGTGCAGTATCCCAGCGTGCAAACCCTGCTGCGGAGCTGGGGGGAGTTCTGCGAGCTGTCCCTGGACCGCGACGCCGGCTGGGTCGTGCTCCCCAAGTGGCAGCGGCGATACAAAGCCCTGCGGCGGTCGGCACGGAACCACGGGCACAAGCTAGAGACGATCGACGCGCTCATGCAGGTCCAGCGCGAGTGGGAGGCAAGCGAGCTGGAGGCATTCAAGTCCAAGTTTTTGCTGTAGCTGCGCAGGGAGTCGATTCTAGGGCGTCGAATTGGGGGGGCTAGGGTATTCCTACCTGTTCGAGATTTGACGTGTCGTTTATAAGCGAACGGCCAAGCGCCACGGTCAAAACGGAGGTGTTTAGGGTGGACAGAGAACGCTATTTTGCGAGGGTCACAAAGGGGGCCAAAAAACAGGGCAAGCAATTTCTGCTTGCACACCTGAACGGCGAGCCTATATCTCCGCGGCAGGCTATTGCTGCCTATTGCTATGACTGCACCGGTTTTTATGACGCTGGGGGAAAGGACTGCGGCAGCGAAACTTGTCCGTTGCATCCCTTCATGCCCTATAACCCGAATAGGCGCAAAGGGGGGGCTGGCGGCCCCGGTAATCCCGAGGCTTTGAAGGCATGGATGGCAAAACGAGGCGAAAGCGAGGACGAAGAATCCGACTCGGAGGAGGCTGGCGAATAATGCGCTTCACGATCCCCGGTGAAGTCATCCCCCAAGGGCGCCCCCGATTCGCCAGGACCAGGAACGGGGTGCGGACCTACGACCCCGCCAGAAGCCGGGAGTACAAGAGCTTCGTGCAGTGGAGCACCTTCCAGCTTTGGCCGACGGAACCCCTCGACGGCCCCCTGGCCGTGCGCATCGTGGAGTACCGCGCTATACCGGCAAGTTGGTCGAAGAAACGCAGGGCTGATGCCCTGGCTGGGATCATCCGCCCCACCGGACGCCCGGACTTGGACAATGTGGTCAAGGCCATCCTGGATTCGCTCAATGGCCGCATGTGGCGCGACGACAGCCAGGTGGTGTCCCTGCACGCGGAGAAACGCTACGCGGAGACAGCAAGAGCGGAGGTCGAAATCGAGGGGGTGAGGTTGTGACGAGAACTCTTGAGCTCAAAATCAACTGCGGCGAGAAAACCTGCGCATCCAACCCCGGAGAGTTTTGTGGATTCTTCCTGCACGGTTTTGGTCCCCCATCGTGTTTTTTGTTCGGGAAGCTCTGGGACGAAGAGAACGGGTGGGTACGTCGACATGAAGACTGCCTTGCCCTTGAGCGTAAAAATTCCTAAACACCATGTTGTTGAGCCGTCACTCCATGGGGCTCAGGGTGCTAAAGAAACGAGGCCCGATATGACCGAGCGTGAGTACCCCTTCCGTTTCGCCGAGCGGTGCCTGTATGGCTACAAGGCAAACGTCGCCAGGCTGGAGGTACTGAGAACCGACCTGAGGGTTCTGGATGCGGCCTCGTCCGTGAAGGTCCAGAACTATGACGGCATCCCTGGATCGGGATACCCCTCCGATCCGGTCTCGGAACGCCTCCAGCGCATCGAAAGGGTCGAAGAGGATATCCTATACCTCGAACGTCGCACGTTGCCGATTAGACGCCTCTACGACGACATGCGAGAGAGTTATGTTTTGGCGGATTCTTCCAAGATGCTCCTGCGAGGAATTCTGGAGTTGTTTTACTTCGGGGAGAACACCTGGCAGGCGACAGCGCATGAGTTGGGCTTGGGGAAATCATCTTTTTTTGAAAAACGGAAGGAGCTTGTAGAACTGACCATTCGATATTTGGGGCTTTGAAAACTCGTTCAGAATGCTTCCAGAAGATTTGTGGACTGCTGGCGGGCTACTGGTGGACTGCTGGCGGGCTGAAGGTCCGTTTCCTGTGATATGTTTATAACATCGAATTTATGGGCGCCCGCAGGCGTCCTTTTTTTATTGCTTATTGCTCCCCGAAATATATGTATTGCATTATTTAATGCAATATGCTACAATCATGCTAAAAAGGGGAGTGGAGGCATGGGCAAGGAAAGATCTATAACCATTCGTGTCGAAGAGCAGTTGTTTCGGCGTTTTACTGCTCTGGTAGCCCTCAACGGCACAACGATAGCTGCCGTGTTGAGGGGGTACATGGAGCGGTACACAGCAGAGAACGCCCATCTGTTTGCATCCGAGGCAAGGGGCGACAGAGAGGGGGCAACGAAATGAAGGCACTGTCTGTGAGGCAGCCCTGGGCAAGCCTGATTGCCGGGGGGCATAAGACGATTGAGTGGCGTTCATGGAGAACGCACTATCGGGGGCCACTGCTGATATGCGCGGGAAAAATCCCCGATGAGGTCTATTTCGATTTTGACCCTGTAGAGGCGGGCCAAAACTGGCCGCTGGGAGTCGCTGTCGCGGTGGTCGAGCTGGCAGATGTCAGGCCGTTCAACCCCTCGAAAGACATCGAGGTGGCGATGCTCGAGGACGACTTCAGACCGCCCCGGCCGGGTTTCTCTTGGGTCCTCAAGGCCCCATTTGTGTTGCCCGAGGTTATTCCCATAAAAGGGCAACAGGGGATATTTGAGGTGGAGATCGGCAGGTATTAAGCCAGCTGGCACGTAGGCCCTATAACGTAAGGTGGTATCCCGTGGCGCATGGCCACGGGTTTTTTATTACCGCAGGAGGAGGGGAGAGAGTATGGCACGAGAGACGCTGGCGAGTCGCATCAACCGCGCCACTGGAGTCACGCGTATGCGCAGTGGTGGACGGGCGGCAAACGCACGGTCTATCGCAACCGCGGCACGGCGTAAGAGCCGGGGTGGGGCAGGTGGCTAAGACAGCCAGGACCACGGCACTGTTCGACCCCATCAAGGTAGCGTCGTTTATAACAGACAGAGTCCTTGTCGGCATATCCGGCGGCAAGGACTCTGCCGTTGTTTTGGAGCTGTGTAGTCAACACTTCAAACACGTCGTCGGCTTCTTCATGCATATCGTCCCAGGGCTTGGCTTCCAGGAACGCATTTTGAGGTACTACGAGAGCCGGTACGGGATCGAGATCATACGCACTCCGCATTTCATGGTATCGGAGTTCTATCGCTACGGCACGTTTCGTCCCATGGACCTTGACGTCCCCATCGTGAGCACGCTTGAAGCCTACAACTACCTCCGTGAGAAAACCGGTATCTGGTGGATAGCTTGCGGCGAACGTATCAGCGACAGCATCATCCGGCGGGCGATGATAAAGTCCAGCGGTAGCGTAGACAAGAAGCGAGGGCGTTTTTACCCTATAGCTTATTGGCGCAAGGAAGACGTCATGGACTATATCCGAGTCAAAAAGCTCAAGATCGGGGAGGAATCGTCGAAGCTGGGCTTCTCTTTTCGCTCTTTGATGCCGCAGGAGATAATCACGATCAAGGAGCATTATCCAGCGGATTATGAACGCATCAAGCAGTTCTTCCCGCTGATCGAGACGACGATAGCCCACTACAAATACAACCCGGCATTCTATTCCCACAACAAAAATAATGGGGGAACAACCTCTGATGGCGAATAAACAGGAAGCAGGCAGCAAGAAAAGCAAGTACCAAAAGTTCGAGACGGAGACCGTGCATCGGTCCGTTTTGAAGGGCGCCCCATATAACCCTCGAAAAATCTCGGCTGTCGCCAAGCGCAAGCTGGCCGCAAGCCTGAAAGATCATGGGTTGGTCGCCCCACTGGTCTGGAACCGACGGACGGGAACGCTTGTATCCGGGCATCAGCGCTTGCAAATCCTTGATACCCTGGAGGGAACGGACGACTACGAGATGACGGTAGCCGTCATCGATGTTGACCCACGGGAGGAGAAAATCCTCAACGTCCAGATCAACAACGAGAGCTCTATGGGGGATTGGGACATCGAGGCGTTGGGGGCCCTCAATCTCCAGAGCGGGATCGGGTTCGACGAGATGGGATTTATCGAGGGCGATATTGAACTTATGTTCGGTGGGGACGAGCGTTTTACAGAGCTCTTCCAGAGCGAAGAAGCTCAGGGCGAGAAAGACAAGCTCGCCGATATCAAGAAGGATCGTAAGGAAGTTGCCGAAAAGCTCGCACAAGAGCAGTCGGCAGATTTCTACTTTGTCGTCGTCTGCAAAGACCAAAAGGATAAGGAAGCCCTGATGCAGTCCATCGGTTACCCGGCCTATGAGGAGTTCGTATACAGCGACGCACTGCGCAGACTGAATACAGCCGCAGAATAGCTTTTGACCTTGCAAAAGGGAGGGAGGGACCATGAAGACAACAAAGGGCGCAAAGACGAATATCAAACCAGGGAACTGTAAACCCCTAGAGCGACAAAGCAGGCTCGTGAATGGCCGTGTACAGGTTGAGTCCCAGGTCGCCTTTGATGCCTTCATGGAATACTGCAAGTTGGCCTCAGCCCCTGGACAAAAGCGGACCATGCTTAAAGTCGCCCAAAAGCTACAAAAACCCCACGCGCTGATCAAAAGATGGTCTGTAGCCTGGAATTGGCAGGAGCGAGCGATCGTTTATGACAATGAAATGGCGGCCTCCATAACCCAGGCACTCAAGGACAGCAAAATTACAGCCCTCCAGAACCAGGCCGCTATCGCCAATAACATCCTACTTCGCGCTGCAAAGGCGATCGAGAGCATAGACCCCAAAGACTTGAGCCCACGCGATATTGCCATGTGGGCCGATTTGGGAATAAAAATTCAACGCCAGATATACGGCGAGCCAACGGATATCGTATCGCAGGAGATTTCCGGAAAGAACGGGGCGCCCTTGCAGGTGACGATCGCGGATCTTATCGTCAAGGCTAATCGCGTTTGGGAGAAGGGAGCCAAGTCCGGCACAGACGCGGGGGGCTCCAGCCGTGAAAGCTGATCTGGACGGGGTTGAAAACTTTGGGCTATTGGTCAAGCAAGACCCCGTATTTTTTACCGGCGATATTCTTGGCAAACAGCTCTGGAGTATCCAGGCTGAAATCTTGAGGTCCGTCTGCGAGAACCCCCGGACCGCCGTGCGCTCTTGCCACGGCATTGGGAAGACCTACACGGCGGCTCTAACGATACTCTGGTACCTTTTTTCCCACGAACGGGCGATAGTCCTATCTACGGCGCCAACCTGGCGGCAGGTCGAGAAGCTGATCTGGAAGGAAATCAGATCGGCCTACCGGGAGGCGGTGTTCCCTCTGGGCGGTGACCTGATGCCGAAGTCCCCTGAGTTGCATATCACTCAGGACGAATGGTATGCGGCGGGGCTATCAACAAACGAGCCGAGTCGCTTTCAGGGGTTCCACGAGGAGTACATCCTCGTGGTGGTGGATGAAGCCGCCGGGGTCAATCCGCTCATTTTCGAGGCGATCGAGGGCGTGCTTACCTCCGCAGGAGCCCGGCTTCTCCTGATCGGCAACCCGACGGGGATTGGTGGCCCGTTCTATGACGCTTTTGCCAAGCCCGGCTACAACGCAATCCACGTCAGCGCGTTCGATACCCCGAATTTTACGACGTTCGGCATCACGTCAGACGATATCACGTCTGGAGAATGGGAGAGCAAGATAACGGGGCCGTTGCCCTTCCCGCGCCTTATTACTCCGGCGTGGGTGGCGGACCGCTATAGGGCCTGGGGGCCGGATTCGGTCCCGTACCAGGTGCGTGTCATGGGGAACTTCCCGACGCAGGGCGACGACACGCTCATCCCACTGCTCTGGATTGAGCTGGCGATGGAGCGCTGGGAGGAGACAGAGCCGGGCGAACCTGTGGAGATCGGGGTTGACGTTGCGGCCTACGGCACGGACAAGACGGTGATTGCCGTGCGCCGTGGCCAACGTATCGAGGAGCTGGAGGTCTACAGCAAGAAAAGCACGACGGAGACTGCAGGGCTGACGAAGCGTGCGGCCGATGGGTACGATACGCGAGCACTAAAGGTTGACGAGATCGGGGTAGGGCGCGGGGTAGTCGATACCTTGCAAGACGACGGATTTGAGAACGTCGGTATCAACGTTTCCGAGCGATCGAATGACCCGGAGCGTTTCTTCAACCTGCGGTCCGAGCTCTGGTGGAACCTGCGGGACCGGCTTGACCCTGATACGACTCAGAACCCTGATCCTATCGCCCTGCCCCCAGACGACGAGTTATTGGCAGAGCTTGCGGCGGTGAAGTACAAGCTGACGGGGCGCGGGCAGGTGCAGATCGAATCCAAGGAAGACATGAAAAAGCGTCTTGGGCGTTCCCCTGACAGGGCGGATGCTGTTGTGCTGGCGCTGGCCCCGCACAACAGGGGCGGGTTTGTATTCTCCGGCGGGACGACGATAAGCTCCGGGCTTTTTGAGAAAAACGGGAACGGCGGTGGTTTCTCATGGCGGTGAAGGGTAAAAAATACAAATCGTTGTCGCCGCGTGAAGCGACAAACTCCGTAGGGTACGGGTACTCCGCGATCATATCGCAGCTCCTGAGCTCGCTGGACCAGCCCATTCGCAACACGGATCAGTTCCGTCAGTTCTACAAGCAGATGCTTGAGGATGACGAGAGCATCGGCACGGGCCTGGAGTACCTGTCTGGACGCGTGGTGTCCAAGATTGGAGAGTTCTCGCACGACGACCGGCGCATCAAGGAGCTCGTGGACCACTGCATCGAGAGCGTTCGGGGAACGATGACGGAGATTCGCAAAGATATCCTGCGCAACTCGTTCGCGTTTGGCTTCGGCGTGGCGGAGTTCACGATCAAGGACGAGGGCGGGGTGTGGGTTCTCTCGTCCATGCCGGTGTACGACCCCTCTACGATCTTGTTCAAAATGGCTAGGTTCCCGGACAACTCCTACGGTATAGGGGCCGTGATGCAGAGGTCCGGCATGGGGCAGGATATCGAGATACCCGCCGGGAAGTGCCTCATCAAAACCCATGGGAATGGAAACTCTCCCTATGGGCAATCGC
>ERZ773005.1664-NODE-1664-length-11000-cov-7.272636_pt1 | contig 11000 bp, 9 predicted proteins | sample MGYA00580666_ERZ773005 | MGnify/ENA primary metagenome ERZ773005 (study PRJEB29015, sample SAMEA2737999) | human oral metagenome | biome: human oral; feature: human-associated habitat; material: dental | place: China | collected 2061 ... | reverse complement strand
CCTTGCCGATCCGCAGGCGCTTCAAGTAGCGACCGCCGCCGCCCAGTCGGTGGCGCTGGTTGGTATGCCGGAGGCGCGTATTATTCTGTCGCAGGCGGTGATCTACTGTGCTTTAGCACCCAAATCGAATGCGGCATATGTGGCTATTAATAAGGCAATAGCGGATGTGCGCGCCGGGCTTTCGGGGCAGGTTCCGGTTCATCTGAGGGACGCCCACTATGCGGCCGCAGCCGACTTGGGACACGGTGACGGATATATTTATGCGCACGATGAGCCGGGGCATGTGGCGGCTCAGCAGTATATGCCGGATACCTTGCGGGGCAAGGTCTACTATGAGCCCACACCGCACGGGTTTGAGCGAACCTTGACTGAACGGCGTGAACGTATCCGTGAAATTCTTGACCGGGCGAATGGTGCAGGTGCATAAGATACGCCTACAATAAATGCATGAAACTGCCACTGCCGCTACCTCCTGTTACCGCCTACGAGCTCATTAATAACTCTGGTGGGGCCAGCACATGGGGTGAATATCAAAATACTTATGCCGGGCGAAAAGCCTACTGCCTTGCCCACCGGCCAGCACTCTACTTTATGGCCGAACCAGAGATACAGCCGGGAGCTAGTTTTCTCATAACGGTAAGCGATGGAACATATGAGGCGACCGTGTATCTTATGCACCAGGAATATGTGGGGTGGCATATTAGGAGCAGCCCGCTAAGGTATACGGCCACCGGTCAGGTATCCGCATTAAAGGTGGTTTTTGGCCCGCACACTCATGTTTTTACCCCGTATTCATCACTTCACCCCACGGTCCCCGACGGGTGGACTGTCTGGGGTGAGATGGTCGATCAGGAGCTACTCGCCCACAGGATACTCCATGTGGATGTGACAGATAATATGGTTGGGGTTTTCCGCAGCTTGCCGACCGTTATAGAGATGTTCAGCGTTCCCTTAGATGAAATAGCACTATTCGTGTTCGATATTGGTCAGGATGATGGTTCTGCCCCGCTAACCCCAGAAGAGGTAACCACTGAACTTCTTCACCCGAGCCCATGTACGGCCGCCGCATTAAACGGCTGCACATTTACGGTGTAGCTTTTGCCGTTGAGACCGGAATCGCACGCTAGATTAAACATGGTAATACCGGTACACTTGATGGGTCTGGCAATTTCTGTGACCGCATCCACCTGCAGCTATATCAGGTGCAGGCGTGCGCCAGAGATGTAGCGCCGGGGTACTCTGCCCCGAGCTCTCCGCCCCACCACCTGGTGCGGGTAAACCGAGGAGGCCAGAACCAAACGATTAAAGGGGCCAGCTCTTAAAACAGTTGCGCCCCGCACTATGAAAGGTAGATTGTGGCTAAACACAACCGCACCCGCCGTACCGTGCGTCAGTCCCGTGCTTTGGGCATCGCACTGACCCCGAAGGCAGAAAAGTACCTTGAGCGCCGTCCTTACGGCCCCGGCCAGCACGGCCGCGCCCGCAAGAAGGCTGACTCCAACTACGCAACCCAGCTGAAGGAAAAGCAGCGTCTGCGCGCTCAGTACAACATCCGCGAGGCACAGATGCGCCGCGCATACCTTGAGGCAAAACGTGCTGAGGGTCAGACCGGTAAGAACCTGGTTGAGCACCTCGAAACCCGTCTCGATGCCCTGGTTCTGCGTTCGGGCTTTGCTCGCACCATTGCGCAGGCTCGCCAGATGGTTGTACACCGCCACATTATGGTTGATGGTGTTCGCGTGGATCGCCCGTCGTTCCGCGTTAAGCCCGGCCAGCTGATCCACGTTCACCCCAAGTCCGAGAAGACCACCCCCTTCCAGGTGGCTGCTGCGGGCGAGAACCAGGCTGTTCTGCCTGAGGTTCCGGCATACCTGAACGTCGAAATTGAGAAGCTGCACGCGAAACTTGAACGCGCCCCCAAGCGCGAGGAGATTCCCGTGGTCTGCGACGAGCAGCTGGTCGTTGAGTACTACTCACGCCTGGCATAATCTCGATATTTTTCGAGAGTCGGCCCGCGCCGTGGTTTATACCACGGGCGGGTCGTCCCGTTTTAAGCGAACCGGGCAATAAATTTTAGGGCGCGACTTATAGGTATCGATCCAGATAGAGCGCGTTAAGGCCGCCTTGGGCAGCCCGAAAAATCTACATGCGAACAGGGCGCAGGCGGACGAGGCGCCTAATTTCATTTAGAATAGGGAAGTGGCCGCACGTTCGGTTCCTTTACCGCGCACCTGCGGCCGCCTTGACCGCTAAGGGAGCACCCAACCAAGAAGAAACGAGGTATCTATGACCGGTGGAGACATCGCGGGTCTCATCGCCGCAGGGGTTTTCGCAATCCTGGTGGCCCTGTTAGCCGTACCAATTCTTCGTCTCACCAAGGTTTTCGATGAGCTCATTGTTACCATCCGCTCCCTCAACCAGAGCACCAATCCGCTCATTGAAGAAGTCACCAAAACGGTGGTAAGCACCAACGAGCAGCTGGAAAAGATGGACGACATCACCTCAAACGTTTCAGACGCTTCAGCGAACGTTTCGGCGCTGTCTTCTCTGGTGACCTCAACTGTGGGTCAGCCGCTCATTAAAGTTGCCTCGTTCTCGTACGGTGTGCGTCAAGCATTCCGCGGCGGCTCAACCAACGCCCAGAACCCGAAAACCCCCGGCCCCGAGAAACCTCAACAGGGTGGTGAAAACTAGTGGGTATTTTACGCTCAGCTCTACTTCTAGGTGCCGGCGCAGCTGTCGGCTACCTCGCCTCCAGGCGTGCCGCCTACGTCAAAGCAAACCCGTCCAGCGCCTCCCTCATTAAATACCAGTCCGGTGCGCTGGAGTTAAACCCGGAGTCTCAGATGGGAAAGTTTTTTGATTCATCCCTGGGTAAGCCGCTGCAGCCTTACGCCCTGCGGGCGGTTGAGTTCGCCGCACGGGTACGCCAAGGCATGCAGGAGAAAGAAGCCGAACTGCACGCCAAAGTTGAGCGGCAAAAACAGGACGCCCGCCCCGGCTCTCTCGATCTGTGGGACCGGGATATGAGCCCGAATGAGGCGTCCGAGCTGCGTCGAGCCGTTGCCGAGCGTGAGCTCATTGAGGTTGAAAGCGAAATAGCCCACCTTGAGGAAGCGCGTCAAGCTCGCCTGCGCCGTGACCGGGAACTTGGTGAAGATTTCTTCAACTAAAAGCGTAATACTATTTCATGTCGTATGATGTAGTTAACGCGCTAACCAAAGATTTATTGTATACAAGACCTACTAAACACACGTATTCACTTCAGAGGAAAAAATGCTCTCACAGGAAATTTCAAAGCGCTGGGTTGATTTTTTTGCTAAACGCGGGCACACCGTGGTCCCCTCAACATCGCTTATCTCAAATGAGCCCGGCGCTATGTTCACAATTGCGGGCATGGTTCCGTTTATCCCGTATTTTTTGGGACGTGAAACACCGCCGTTTAGCCGCGCAACCAGCGTCCAGAAGTGCATCCGAACCCTTGATATTGATGAGGTAGGCAAAACCGCCCGACACGGCACATTCTTCCAGATGGCCGGAAACTTCTCATTCGGCGACTACTTCAAAGAGCAGGCAATACCGTTCGCCTATGAACTACTCACCACCAGCCAGGACGAAGGCGGCTACGGCCTGGACCCTGAGCGGCTGTGGGTGACCATTTACGAAGGCGACGATCAGGCGTTTGACGTGTGGACCAAGATCGTTGGCTTCCCCGAAGAGCGTATCCAACGCATGGGGATGAAAGAGAACTACTGGTCAACCGGCCAGCCCGGGCCAGCAGGTCCGGACTCCGAGATTTTCTATGACCGCGGCCCGGCCTACGGCAAGGAAGGCGGCCCGGCTGTTGACGACGACCGCTACATTGAGATCTGGAACCTGGTGTTCATGCAGTACCAGCGTGGCGAAGGCATCGGCAAGGACGACTTCGAGATTCTGGGTGAACTCCCTCAGAAAAATATTGATACCGGCCTGGGCGTTGAGCGTCTTGCGATGCTGCTGCAGGGGGTCGAGAACTTCTATGAGACCGACCAGGTACGCCCGGTACTTGATGCGGCATCGAAACTATCCGGTAAAAAATATCATGGGTCTGAATCCCCCCAGGATGAAGGGTATGTTGACGATGTGCGGATGCGCGTGGTCGCTGACCATATCCGCTCTTCACTCATGCTCATCGCTGACGGGGTGACCCCTTCAAACGAAGGACGCGGCTATATTCTGCGTCGGCTCATGCGCCGTGCAATCCGTGCGATGCGCCTACTGGGTGTATCTGAACCGTGCCTGCCGGTTCTGTTCCCTGCCTCCCGCGACGCAATGGCCGGTGCATTCCCGTACGTTGCAGACGATTTTGAGCGTATTTCGCGCATTGCCTACGCCGAAGAGAAAGCGTTCCTGCACACCATCGAAACAGGGACTGAGCGGCTGGAAGAAGCAGTGGCCAGCGCCAAGAAGAACGGCTCTAACTCCGTCTCCGGGGCTGAGGCGTTCACGCTCCACGATACCTACGGCTTCCCCATCGACCTCACCCTTGAAATGGCTGCTGAGGCCGGGGTGAAGGTGGACGAGAAGGCGTTCCGTGAGCTCATGACCCAGCAGCGGGAGCGTGCCCAGGCCGACGCTAAGGCCAAGAAAGGTGCATTCGCTGACCTGTCTGAACTGCGCAGGCTGCTGGATGAGCGTGGCTCCATCTTCACTGGTTACACTGAGCTGCGCACCGAGACGCAGCTGCGTGCAATCCTGGTGGATGGTGTTTCCGTGCCCGTAGCCAAGGCCGGGGATAAAGTTGAGGTTGTTCTTGACGAGACCCCGTTCTACGCTGAAGCCGGCGGGCAGGCCGCCGACACCGGCACCATTACCGGTGACGGTTTCGTCATTGATGTTCAGGACGTGCAGCAGCCGGTGAAGGGTCTGAGCGTGCACCGGGCGGTAATTCGTGAGGGTGAGGCCCACCCCGGTGTCCCGGTGGTGGCTCAGGTGGATGTGCAGCGCCGTAAGGACGGCGAGAAAGCACACTCCGGCACCCACATTATTCACGCCGCACTGCACCAGGTGCTGGGTAAAGAAGCCACTCAGCGTGGGTCGTTCAATAAGGAAGGTTACCTGCGTTTTGACTTCGCCTGGGGTGAGGGGCTGAGCGAATCCGCCAAGCGTGAGGTTGAGGAAGTATCGAACCGTGCGATCCGCGATAACTTTGAGGTGGTCACCCGTGAAATGCCTCTGGCTGAGGCCAAGGCTATGGGGGCGATGAGCCTTTTCGGCGAAAAATACGGTGATACTGTGCGTGTGGTCGAGATCGGCGGCGAGTTCTCCCGCGAGCTCTGCGGCGGCACCCATGTGGGCTCTTCCGCAGAGGTTGGTTCGCTGTCCCTGCTCACCGAGCAGTCCGTCGGTTCGGGGAACCGTCGTGTTGAGGCGCTTGTCGGGTTGGACTCCTTTAACCATTTGGCTGCTGAACGCACCCTCGTGAACCAGCTGACCAGCCTGCTTAAGGTGCAGTCCTCCGCTGAGCTGCCCGAAAAAATTAATCAGACCCTCACCAAGCTGAAGTCCGCCGAAAAGGAGCTTGAGAAGCTGCGGCGCGAAAAGCTTCAGGCTGAGGCTGCGAAGCTTATTGAGACCGCTCAGACTATCGGTCAGGTGCGTGTGCTTGCGCATCACGCCGGGGAGCTGGATGCTAACGGGGTGCGCTCACTGGCGCTGGATCTGCGTTCCCGCTTCGGTTCTGAGCCCGCCGTGGTTGCGGTGACCGGTGTTGCGAATAACCGCCCGGTAGTTATTGTTGCCACCAATGAGGGCGCCCGTGAGGCCGGGGTGAAAGCTGGTGCGCTGGTACGTGTTGCTGCCGGTGTTCTTGGCGGCGGCGGCGGCGGTAAAGACGATATTGCCCAGGGCGGTGGTCAGGATGCTACGAAGGTAAACGAGGCGTTGGATACGATCCGCACCACGATTGCGCAGGCATAGATTCAGATGAGCGGTTTTCAGCCAGGAGTGCGGATGGGTGTCGATGTGGGCAATGCCCGTGTCGGCACCGCCCTGAGCGACCCGGATGGTATTCTTGCCACCCCACTCAAGACGCTCCGTCGAGATCATAAAAAGAATTCTGATCGTCGCGTATTGCGTAAACTCGCGGAGGTTAATGATGTAGTTGAGATTTTTGTTGGGCTGCCCAAAACCATGCGCGGTGGCGAGTCCGCATCAACTGTTATGGCGAAAGAATATGCAGAAAATTTGCGGTCTGAACTTGATGCAGAGGGCAAGGAGCATATACATATATGGCTGGTTGATGAGAGGCTAACCACGGTGAGCGCACAGCGCTCGTTGCATGAGGCAGGCGTTTCGTCCCGTGATTTCAAGGCTATAGTGGATCAGGCTGCTGCGGTCAACATTTTGCAGTATTGCTTAGACACTCTGAAGTCAGGGTATGCTATAGCCGGGTATAAACTGAGCAGTCCAGCCTACGAAGAAGCCCACTCTGAGGAATGCCCCTTAGACGGCACGCCCGTCAACGAAACGGAGACCCTTCAGTGACCGAAGATTCGAAAAAGCGGGTAAACCGCACACCTAAGAATAAACAGCCCCGCAAAACGGGTTTAAGAGATCTGCTGTCCCCAAGCTACGAGGAGGCACGCGCCGGTATTCGGGGCATCACCTTGGAGCAGGAAGTGGTGAGCGTTGAGGAGCTGAAGGCTCGTAAGCGCCGCCGCACCGCCATCATGGGGGTCGCAACGATCATTTTCTTGGTGACGGTAATTGTTCTGTCATCGCTGCTTATCGCCCGTTTGGATCCGTTTAAAAAACGTGACTTCGCCGGTGACGGAAACGGCACCGCTGTCACGTTCGTTATTGAACAGGGCGAAACCCCGCAGCAGATTGCGGAATCTCTTCAGCAGCAGGGCATTATTGCTGATGCTGATAAGTTTGTGGAAGTATACCAGTCTGAAAGCAAGGGTAAGTTCCTGGTGCCGGGCCGGTACGACCTGCAGAAAGAGATGAGCAGTTCAGCTGTTGTGTCCACGCTGATTGGCGCCACCAGCAATGTTATCTACTTTGCTGTGCCGCAGGGTAAGCGTGTGGGGGAGACCCTGGACATCATTGCTAAGCAGGGTGAGCTGAATCGTAGTGAGCTTGAAGAAGCTGTTAAGAACTACGAGCAGTACGGCGTGCCCAGTAATTTCCCGTCGATTGAAGGCTGGCTGCACCCGGGTGAGTACCGCTTCCCGAAGGGAACGGACACTAAGAAGATGATTCAGGCCATGGTCGATAAGACTAAGGAAGATTTGAAGTCTGTGGGTGTCACCACCGATAAGCGTGCCTTTGAGGTTCTGACGAAGGCTTCCATTGTGGAGCTGGAGGCTCAGCCGAAGGACTACAACGCGGTTGCTGGTATTATCGAGAACCGTCTGAGCCACACGGATGGGGAGACGAGCGGGCTGATCCAGTCGGATGCGACGGTCACCTACGGGCTGGGTATCCGCTCATACCACCTGACGGAGGAGCAGAAGGCCGATAAGGGCAATAAGTACAACACGTACGCGCATCAGGGTCTTCCTGCCGGTCCGATTGACTCGCCGACTTTGGCGTCTATTCGGGCAACCGCAAGCCCCGAGAAGAACCCGTACTACTACTGGGTGACGGTGGACCTTGACTCGGGTGAGACGAAGTACTCGAAGACCTACGAGGAACACCAGCGGTACGTTGAAGAGTACAACCAGTGGTGCTCGAACCATAAGGGCCGCTGTAGCTAGGTTCTGAAGGCCCCGCGTTTGGGCCTGCGGCGGGTGCTGTTTCCACTGTGGTGGAGGCGGCACCCGCTTTTTGCTGCCCTGTGGTTGTTGTGTCCCAGCTATAGAAACGGGCTTGTCTTCCACTAAAATGGAGGTGCACCCCGCGCAGATCAGGGGTGTTCAGGCGGGAGAACGTGGAGAGGCACAGTTTACGTGAAACAAGAACCGTACCGGGAAGCCCCTTACGCGCGTCGAGCCTACGTGTTGGGGCACCCTATTGGGCATTCTCTCTCACCCGCCCTGCACCGTGCGGCTTACCGCTATGTGGGTGATGATGACCTTGACTATCAGCGCCGGGACACCGTCCGTGAGGATCTTCCCGGGATTTTTACTGAGGTCAATAACCCCGCTGGCACGCCTGAGGCTCCTTACATTGCTGGGTTGTCGGTGACAATGCCGCTCAAAACTGCCGTGATTGAGTACTGTGACGAGCTGACGGAGCTGGCGCGTATCACCGGGGCGGTGAATACGGTGTACGTCAACGGGTTGAAAGTCATTGGGCATAACACTGATGTGGCTGGTATTGTGAACGCCCTGCTGCAGGCTGGGCTTGACCCCGCGCCACAGCGTGAACGGCCCGCTGTTGTGGGCGGGGGAGCGACAGCCATTTCGGCACTAACAGCCCTGCACCGGCTGGGGTACGGTGGTGTGGATCTGTATGCGCGTTCTTTGCATAAGCTCGCCGATGTGCATGCGGTAGCCGACCGCCTGGGGGTTCAGGTGACCCCTCAGCCTTTGGCGCAGTTCCCGGCTGCAGTGTCGGCTTACAACCCCGTCATCTCGACTTTACCCGCACGTGCGGCAGATGCGTGGGCGCAGAATATGGGAAAGCTTGCTGCGGGTTCCCTCCTGCTTGATGTTGCCTACGACCCGTGGCCTTCACTGCTTGCCAGTGAGTGGGAAAAACGCGGTGGCACGGTGGTTTCCGGTTTGGAGATGCTTCTCTACCAGGCTGTGGAGCAGGTTCTTATTTTCACCCGATGCACCCCAAACGATACGGAGAAGCTTGGGATGCTGAACGCCATGTGCGCCGCCGTGGGGCTTGCCCCGCGTGAACATCTGCCGCAGACATTCGTCTAATACCCGTTCGACTTTATACACTTAAAGCACTAATAGTTATGCCGCGCACCTCAACACACCGGTGCGGGTGATTGAAAAGAGGTAAACCTTATGGCTCTGCGCTGGCTCACCGCCGGAGAATCTCATGGTGAGGCGCTCGTCGGCATTATTGAGGGCGTTCCTGCCGGTGTTGAACTGACGAGCGAGATGGTGCGTGACGCGTTAGCTCGCCGCCGCCTTGGTTACGGGCGTGGTGCCCGCATGAAATTTGAGGAAGATAAGGTGCGTATCCTCGGTGGGGTGCGCCACGGGGTGACTCAGGGCGGCCCGGTCGCCCTTGAAATCGCCAACACCGAGTGGCCTAAGTGGGTTGATGTGATGAGTTCAGACCCGGTGGATCCGGCCCTTATTGAGGGGCGGGCACGTAATGCGGCGCTCACGCGCCCCCGCCCTGGACACGCAGATTTTACGGGCATGCAGAAATACAACTTCGCGGAGGCCCGCCCGGTGCTTGAGCGCGCCTCGGCACGAGAGACCGCAACCCGCGTGGCGTTGGGGGTTGTGGCGGCGCAGGTGCTTAAAGCGTTGGGGGTTGAGCTGGTCTCGCATACTGTCGCTGTTGGCGGCGTGCACGCCCCCGACGGGGCGCCTGTTCCCACCCCAAACAATGTGCAGAGTCTTGATGCTGACCCGCTTCGTTGTTTTGACGCCGCAACATCGCAGGCCATGGTGGCGCGTGTCGATGAGGCGCATAAGGATGGTGAGACTCTCGGCGGTGTGGTTGAGGTACTCGCGTACGGTATGCCTCCCGGGTTAGGGTCGTATGTGCACTGGGACCGTCGTTTGGATGCGCGTCTTGCTGCTGCTCTCATGGGTATTCAGGCGATTAAAGGTGTTGAGGTGGGCGATGGTTTTGCAACCGCCGACCGCCCCGGTACTGCTGCCCACGATGAGATCTCGGTGGGGGAGCACGGGGTGAAGCGGGATACGAACCGGGCCGGCGGCATTGAGGGCGGTATCTCCAACGGCTCCGATGTGAGGGTACGGGCCGCTTTCAAGCCGATCTCCACGGTGCCCAGGGCACTGCGCACCGTCGACCTGGCCACGGGCGAGCCCGCCGCCGGGCTCCACCAGCGCTCCGACGTGTGCGCGGTCGTCCCCGGGGCGGTCATTGCACAGGCCATGACCGCCCTGGTCCTGGCCGATCTTCTGCTGGACAAGACCGGAGGAGACTCGGTTGACGAGGCCCGACGCAACCTGCGTTCCTACCTGGACCGCATCGCTGAACGGACGCAGTGGCGAACCGAGCGGTGAATCTTGTGGCAAGTCGGTCTGCTCGGGCGATACTGGTACCACCCACAGCGATCTCGACGGAGAGGGAGTCACGATCATGACCTGGAAGCGTGTTCCGACCATCGCTCTGCGCGACGACCAGCTGCCCCTGGTTCTGGTGGGGCTGCCCGGCGCGGGCAAGACCACTCAGGCCAGGCTCCTGGCCCAGGCCCTGGGCGTCCAGGTCACTGACACCGACGCTGAGATCCGCCGGCGCGCCCGCATGACGATCCCAGAGATCTTCGCCGCCGAGGGGGAGGAGAGCTTCCGCGACCGCGAGCACCGGGCCATGCGGGCAGTCCTGGACTCCCCGGCGGCCGCTCAGGGTGTCATCGCCCTGGGCGGGGGAGCGGTGCTGCGCCCTGAGAACCGAGACCTGCTGCGCGGTCACACGGTCATCTACCTGTCCGCCTCTCCGAGCACTGCGGCCAAGCACGTGGGGGACGGGGCCGGGCGCCCGGTCATGGCTCCGGACGCGGACTCGGACCAGGCCCGTGCCGCTCAGCAGCGCTGTGAGGAGCAGGGCGAAAACGCGGGCGTCCTGGCGCGGATGGAATCCCTCCATGCTCAGCGCTCGCCGCTGTACTCCGAGGTCGCCACGCTGACCGTGCCCACTGATGGGCTCAGTCCCCAGCAGGTTGCCGCTCTCATCCTGGTGGCGCTGGGGGTCCAGACCTCTCAGGCAGTCGGTGTCCTGGCTCCCATGGCCGAGACGCAGACAGACTCGCCCGCTGCCCCGGACAGGGCCGACGCCTCGCCACGGCGCGTCCGCGTCCGGCCCGTGGCAACCACCGAGGCCAGCAGCGGCGCACGGAGGGTCACCGTCGG
>ERZ773005.1659-NODE-1659-length-11031-cov-41.694789_pt1 | contig 11031 bp, 9 predicted proteins | sample MGYA00580666_ERZ773005 | MGnify/ENA primary metagenome ERZ773005 (study PRJEB29015, sample SAMEA2737999) | human oral metagenome | biome: human oral; feature: human-associated habitat; material: dental | place: China | collected 2061 ... | reverse complement strand
GTAGTAATACGGCGTGGTTATCGTTGAAATCGATATGCTGGTAGATCTTGGCGAAGCCGCCCCGCAGTCTGGCGTGCGTTTGCTTTGATAGTGCCCCGCAGGCTGGCGGGTGGTTTCCCGGACGCATTTGCCCAGTTGAGCCACTTTTGATAGTGCCCCGCAGGCTGGCGGGTGGTTGCCCGGACGCACTCTGGGAGCAGACAGGCGGTTTAGCCCAACATGCGCCGCGCGTCCTTGACCCTAGACATGCCAGAGGTCGCCCTCTTGGTGGCAAAAGCCCTCCTTTTGCAGTTCTTCCAAGAGGGTCTCTACCTGGGAAGGCGACAGATCCCCCCTGCCCGCCCGACGCTCGGCATCCGACAGCTCCCTGGCAAGCGCGTCGCAGCTCACATGCGCCTCTCCGCAGGCACGATGGGCCAAGAGCAGGCGAACCAAGGCTGAGCGCTTCTGGCGATGCGAGCCCTCGAACTGAGACTGCCGCGCATGCGTGGCAGAGCGACGCGAGGGGTTTGGCAGGGTCCTCTTGAGATGGGCGCCATAGTCGAGAAGAGCATAGTACCAGCTGCGCGGGTCGTCTGAGGGATCGATCGCGTCGGGAGGGCAGGTCTGCGCCACCAGCGGCGTCAGCTCCCCGTCATGTACCCCGCGCAGCCCGGGAAAGAACTCGTGGAGGAATACCGAGCGTACGTTCGTCTCTAGGTAGATGCCCGGAAGGTCGAAGGCGAAGGCGCGGATGCCCGCCGCCGTCGCAGGGCCGATGCCCGGAAGCCCAAGCAGGGCATCAAGCTCGTGCGGGAGCGCGCCGTCGGCACGCACGAGCCGCTCTGCCGCCTGCCAGAGCTGAAGTGCCCGGCGATTGTAGCCCAGGCCCTGCCACTCGGCAAGTACGTCGGCACGCTCCGCAGCCGCAAGTACCTCGATCGTGGGAAAGCGCTCGAGCCAGCGCTGCCAGCGACCGTCGACACGTGAGGTCTGCGTCTGCTGCAGCATGACCTCGCTGACCCAGATGGCATAGGGATCACGCGTCTGCCGCCAGGGCAGGTCTCGGTAGCGGTCGCGACCATGTTCCAGCACCAGCTCGCGAAAGGTTGAGAGCGTCGGGCCCAGGCCAGCGATCCACTCCTCGCGCAAGGCGGACCCACTGGGCGTGCTAGACCCCCTGTGCCTGCCCTCTCGCATGCTACTCGCCGTGCGGACTCACGAGCTCGAAGGTGTTGCCCTTGGAGAGCGCCGGATGCTTATGCTCCACAACGACATCGTAGATCGTCATGGCGTCAAAGTAGTCGCGCAGGATCTTCTCGGCCTCGCACCACACGGGATTGAAGTGACAGTCCGGCATGAAGGGACAGGGCCCTCCGTCCTCGCCTGAGTGGTCGCAGGCAGATATCTTGATGGGACCCTGCAGAGCCTCGACGACAGATCGAACCGTGGTCTTCCTGGGGTCCATGAGCAGCCGCATGCCTCCGCGCGAGCCTCGCGTGCTCTCGATGATGCCCGCATGCGCGAGGTCACGCTGGATCGAACGGGCAAAGGAGTAGGGCACGCTGCGATTCTCCGCCGCCACGCGCACCGACACTATCTGCCCCTCATGTTCGACAAGCTCTGCTACCATACGTAGGGCATAGTCGGTCTTTCTCGAAAGGTCCATCTGTCTCCTTCCAGACAGGTCGGGTCTAGCCCCAGTTCAGAACTTGCCAATGCCGACGCTTCGCCTTGAGCCTGAGCGCCTTGCCCGGCGTGACGGCGTAGGCCTTCTCGGACGCAGCCAAGAGGTCGGCATCGCTGTGGTGGTCGGCATATGAGTAGGCGATCGTCCATGCGTCCACGCCAATGTGCTCGTTGGCCCATCCTATGACCGCCCTGGTCTTCTCGGGACCCGCTATAACGGCGCCATCGACGTTGCCGGTATAGTTACCGTTGGCGTCAAGTTCCATACCCGTCGCCACGAAGTCGTCTGCCCCCGTGATCCTGACCGCCCTCTGTGCGATGTCCTCGAAGGTTGCCGAGACGAGCAGGATGGTGCAGCCCTCGCGCTTACGCCTCCCAATCTCACGGATGGCCTCCTGGCGGTAGCGCCTGAGCAGCACCTCGTCATGGAAGTCCATCATGAGGCGATGGACCTCCTCGGGCGTATGCTCGCTGAGGGCAGAGAAGACCTGCTCGCGCGCCTCACCCTGCCGATAGGGCAGGTGCAGGACATAGCGGACTCCCCACCAGCCCAGGCGCAAGGCCCGAGCAATCTTCAGGTAGCCATGAGAGAAGAGATAGCTGGCGAAGAGGGCGCCAGACTGGCCACTGATGATTGTGCCATCGTAGTCAAAGGCCGCGATCCGGACCCTCTTGTCGCGAGCCAGCTCATCGCCTGACCTCTCGATCTCGCCCATGCCCTTCCCCTCAGCGTCTGGCCACACTCAAACATAGCGTAAAGAGTATGACACAGGTATCATTTGATAAAGCCAAAATAAACTAGATAAATTTATTCTACACCATTGCGCCATGTATATATGCATGGCTTACTCTTGCCGTCAGGGCGTACCGCCGCGAGGCAGCTAGGCTACCTTGTGAGCGCGCATCAGACAGCTTGGCTCACAGTGCTCGCGTCGAGCACGAAGGGCCTTGGCCAAAGCGAAGAGTCGCGGCGTACCCTCCTTCTCCGACCGACTTGGCGTAAACTCGACGCAAGGTAAAAGGAGGACTCCCTCAGAGGAGCCCTCCTGCATCTACAATGGCGGGATGTAAGGGACTTGAACCCTCGACCTCCGACGTGACAGGCCGGCGCTCTAACCAGCTGAGCTAACACCCCATACGCGTTTTGCAACAGTTATTCTACCTAGAAGCCAAAAGTTTTGTCCAGACATCTCTTGAAATAAATTCCGTTCACCTGCACTCCATAATTTTGGCATACTGCAGCAGCCCCTCCCCGCAGCACGCCTACGACATTTTGTTTCGCCGACAGGGGCGTCTCGTCCTCAGCGCTTGTCCGACGAGACCCCGCAGATCATGGAGACGAGCCTCAGGAAGGACGTCTCGACGTCTCTTCCGCCCTTGAGCTCGCGCTCGCAGCGGGCACAGGCCACGAGCGAACGCTCGAGCTCCCCCGAGCCAAAGCGCCGCGCCCACCCTAGATGACCCCTGAGCGCCCAGGGGGGTCTGCCGAGCGTCTTGGCAAGCTGCGAGGCCTCCCCGCGCAGCTCAAGAGACCTCGCGCAGGCAAGTTCCCTGAGCCTCACCTCAAGGAGGGAGACGAGCGCAATCTGCGAGGGCTTGCCCATGAGGCCGTAGAGCTCAATCGCCCGGGCAAACCCACGTGCGCTCACGGCATCGAGAAAGTCCCATGGCTTGACCTCGGCAGTGCGCGCGATGTGCTCCCTCACGTCCTGGAGGGTGATCTCACCTGTCGACGCCTTGAGAGCGGCCAGACTCCTTACCTGGCTCTCGAGCATGGTCGTCGACTCGCCCACCCTGCCCAAGAGCTCCTCTGCGGCCTCGCCGCCCATACGCATCCGCTGAGACTGGGCCATTCTCTGGATGACGGGCACGAGTCCCCTGCCCTTTTTGGGAGTGCAGTCGATGACGGCACGTGGCCCGACGGCCGCAACGGCCTTGTAGAGCCTCGTCGACTTGGCGAGTGCCGCCGCCACGAGGCAGAGCACGCAACCAGGGTTAGGGTCCTCAAGATACTTGATGATCGCCTCGGAGGTGGGTTTGGCGAGCTGCTCCGCCTCGGTCACGAAGACGAGCCTGAGGCCGCCGCCCACGGGAAGGGTGTTGAGTGATGACAGGAGCTCTTCCGGGGCGAGATCTTTGTCCGCCACGCGCTCGTCCAGGTTGAACGCCTCGTATCCTTGCTCGAGCCGACCCTTCAGCCGCGTCTGGGCCGCTCGGCTCTTAAGCTCGTCGGTCCCCACGACAAGATAGGCTGACAACAGCTCAGACCCTGCCCTCGCACCCATGCGACCCTCCCTCGCCAGGACCAGATGTCAAGCCGCGACGCACGGGCGGCGCGGCTCGTCGCCTACGCTCACGGACGATAGGCTGCGGCAAGCCTCTCCCACGCAGGCATCGAGTCCACGATGGTCTTGAGGCTCACGCAGTAGCTGACGCGCACCCACCCGGCGCAACCAAAGCTATCCGACGGCACGGGCAGAAGCTCGAGCGCCTTGGCCCTCTCGAAGAAAGACGTCGAACTGGGCTCGAGCGACCTAAGCCATAGGTAGAAGGCGCCTTGGGGCTCGATGAACTCATACCCCAGCCTCAGGAGACCCTCGGTGAGGGTGGCGCGATTTTTCGCATAGGCCCCTACGTCGCAGGGGACGTCAACACAGTCGGCCGCCACCCGCTGGAAGAGCGCCGGCGCGCACACGAAGCCAAGCTTGCGACCGGCACCCGCGATGGCGGCCAGCAACGACTCGTGGTCAGGATTCGTGTTTGGCACCAAGATCCATCCAATGCGCTCGCCGGGCAGGCTGAGGCTCTTGGAATACGAGTAGCACACGATGCTTCGATCGTAGATCGAGGGTATCCACGGGACCTCGGCCCCGTAGCTTATCTCACGGTAGGGCTCGTCAGACAGCAGGAAGATGTCTCTCCCCCGCTCGCGTTCGCACTCATAGATGGCCGTCGCCACCGCCTTGAGCCTCTCTCGCGAATAGATTGTGCCCACGGGGTTGTTGGGCGAGTTGATGATGACGGCCTTGGTTCGCTCGCTGAGCGCTGCACGAAGCTTGTTGGTGTCTATCTGAAATGTCGTGGCATCGGCCAGCACCTCAACACAGCTGGCACCAGCCGCCTCGATCCACACACGGTACTCCGGAAAGTACGGGGCGATAACGATGACCTCGTCGCCAGGGTTCACGATGGCGTTGAGCGTGATGGAGAGAGACGCGGCGGCCCCACAGGTCATGTACACGTCGGCAGGGTCGTACGACGTGCCGAAGCGACGATTGAGCGAGTCGGCCACGGCCTTGCGCGCAAGGGGCATCCCGGCCGCAGGCGTGTAGCCGTGCAGCTGCGTCGCAGGCAGGGCGAGAGAGCGCTCTATGGACTCGCGCACGGCATCCGGCGCAGGGACGGAGGGGTTGCCCAAGGAGAAGTCGAAGACGTTCTGGGCGCCTATCTGAGCCTTGCGTGCGGCGCCGTAGGCCGCGATCTCGCGAATCAACGACTTGGAGGCACCATACTCATAGCTTTCCTGGTTGATTGGCATCACCTTCGCTCCCCTCTCGTGCATGCGAGATGCCACGCCCATCCCTAGCCCTCGCCTGTGATCTTTCCCTTTGGCAGCCCGCCCTCTCGCTCCCTGGCGGTCCGCCTGGCCGCATGCGCCCGCTCGGCTGCGGCAAGGCCTGCGGTCACCTTATCGTCCTCGGGCACGACGACCGAGTCATCAACGCCATCGTGGTTGAGGTCGACCCTCTCCGTGGGATGTTTCTCGACGAACTCAGCCCACCTGTCGTCAAGCAGCGCATCCACGACCTCGCCCTCCACGGTCTCGCGGTCAAGGAGCACGCGAGCCATGGTCGCCATCTGCTCGCGCCGCGCGTCAAGGACCCTGAGGGCGCGCAGGTGTGCCTCTCGCATGATGCGCTCCACCTCGTCGTCGATGCGCTTGGCGGTCTCGGCGGCATAGTCGTTGTGATTGGCGTAGTCGCGGCCCAAGAAGACCTCGTGCTGAGCCTCACCGTACACCTGGGTTCCCAGCTCCTCGCTCATGCCGTACTGCGTGACCATCTTGCGGGCAAGCTTGGTGGCGCGCTCGAGGTCGTTGCTCGCGCCGGTGGTGATGTCCTCGCAGAAGAGCTCCTCTGCGGTGCGCCCACCCAGAAGCACGGCGATCTCGTCGAGCATGCCGTCGCGGGTCTCGAGGAAGCGATCCTCCTCGGGCAGCTGCAGCGTGTAGCCCAGGGCACGCCCGCGGCTGATGATCGATATCTTGTGCACGGGATCGCTGTTCTCCAATATGTGACCCACGAGCGCGTGCCCGCTCTCGTGAAAGGCGATGATGAGCCGCTCCTTCTCGGTCATCACACGGCCCTTCTTCTCGGGGCCGGCGATGATGCGCTCCATAGACTCCTCGACCTCGTCCATGGAGATCTTCTCCTTGTGGCGACGCGCGGCAAGAAGGGCCGCCTCGTTCATGAGGTTCGCGAGCTCCGCGCCCGTGAAGCCCGGCGTGAGCTTGGCGATGCGCCCGTAGTCGATGTCATCCTCCTTGGGCTTGTTCTCGGCATGCACCGCCAGGATGCGCTCGCGGCCCTTGACGTCGGGGCGGTCCACCATGACCTGTCGGTCAAAGCGGCCCGGCCGCAGGAGTGCCGGGTCGAGGACGTCGGGACGGTTGGTCGCAGCGATGAGGATGGCCGAGGAGTTCTCGTCAAAGCCGTCCATCTCGACAAGGAGCTGGTTGAGGGTCTGCTCGCGCTCGTCGTGCCCGCCACCAAGACCCGTGCCGCGCTGACGGCCGACGGCGTCAAGCTCGTCGATGAAGATGATCGACGGAGCGGAGTCCTTTGCCTGCTTGAAGAGGTCGCGCACGCGACTCGCACCCACCCCCACGAACATCTCCACGAAGTCGGAGCCAGATATCGAGAAGAACGGCACGCTCGCCTCACCGGCAACGGCCTTGGCCAGAAGCGTCTTGCCCGTGCCCGGGGGACCCACCAGAAGGACGCCACGCGGGATCTTTGCGCCCATCTTCTGGTAGCGCTCGGGCTCGCGCAGGAAGTCGCGAACCTCCTTGAGCTCCTCCACCGCCTCGTCGACGCCCGCGACATCCTCGAACTTGACCTTGGGACGCGACTTGTCGCTCGTACGGGCCCTGGTCGCGCGCCCAAAGCTCATGGTGCGACCATTTTGCGCCTGCACCTGCCGCACAAAGTAGACGAGCATGCCGGCTATGAGCAGGGTCGGCAGCACCGCGGTGATCAGGCTCGCCCCAAAGCCATCGGAGGTCTCTATCGTAAACGTGGTGTCGGGGTGTTTGGCCATGAGCTCCTGCAGGCTGTCGTTGCCAACGTAGGAGCTGGTGAAGGCGACCGGATCGCCTCCCTCGTCCTTGTCTGACCTGTTCGGCCAGTAGCTACCGCTCAGGCTGCCATCCGTCGCCTTATAGGTAACCGAACCCACGCGGCCATCCCTGACTGCCGAGACGAACTCGTTGGTCGCAAGCTCATCGACTCGCCCCCCACTGCCCAGGGCACCCATGCCGGGTGAGGAGAACAGGTGGGCCGCCAACACGATCACGAAGATGAAGCCTAGAAGGGCGGCTCCCATGCCGCCGGGGCTGAGGGGGCCTGAGCCTCCGCCCAGCCCGTACCACCCGCCCGAGTCATCGCCGTCGTTCCTGTCGTTCCTGTCATTGTTGTCGTTGCGCCTATCGTTCATTGCCACCTATGAGACTCCTTGCATCGATCTTCGCACGGCCAGAGACTCACTCTGCCGTGCGCGGGGTGTCGTGACGTTGTGCCCGCTCGTATACCTCAGGCTTGAGGATGCCAATGTAGGGCAGGTTGCGGTATCTCTCCGCGTAGTCGAGGCCGTAGCCCACGATGAACTCGTTGGGAACATGGATGCCAACGTAACGTGGGTCGATGGCAGGCACCTTTCCCTCGATGTCCTTGACGGCAAAGGTTGCCACGTGGACGGACGCGGGGCGGCGTGCCTGCAGGAGGTCGATGAGGTAGCTTAGGGTAAGGCCCGAGTCCAGGATGTCCTCGGCAATGAGTACGTGGCGCCCCTCGATCTTGGTGTCGAGGTCCTTGACGATGCGGACGACGCCTGAGCTCTTGACGCCATCACCATAGCTGCTCACAGCCATGAAGTCCACCGAGCAGGGTACCGTGATCGCACGCATGAGGTCAGCCGTGAACACGAAGGCTCCGCGCAGCACCGCCACGATCAGCGGACTCTTGTCGGCGTAGTCCCGTGATACCTCCCTGCCCAGTCGCTCGATGACCTTCCTGATATCATCCTCCCCCAGGATGATGCTCTGAATGTCCGGGTGCAGCCCCTCCATGGAAAAGGTCCCTCCTGACGCAGCTGTCGTACGCCCTAGTCCGGCCTGACGAGGCTCAATTCTAGCAGCAGTCTCGTGCTCTGTGTGCAGCGGGCGCGCTCGTCCGCACGAACACCAGCCACCCAGACGATCACACCCCGGGGGCCCGTCCTGACGATGGGCACGCTCGCTCGGTCTCGTGCGGGAATACGCGCTTCGTTGAGGAGGTCTGAGAGCTTCTTTGACTGTCCGTGCATGCCAAGCGGGCAGAGGAGATCACCGGCGACAGGACCGTCAACCCAAAGACAGGATCCCGGTGCCCTGCTGACACCACAGGCACCAGCATCGAGCATTACGGAGAGACCCTCCCATTCCATGCCATGTGAGCGTGCCATGCCCACAGGGTCGCTACCCATCGGGACGTCGGCGAGCCGGGCCATGAGCCTGCTGCCATCGAGAAGCGTATGGTCGCCCGGAACGTGAAGCCAAAAGGGCTCGCCAGAGCGTTCGACGGTATGGGCGCGCATGAACAGGAGGCCGTACTCCACACGCACGTCGCAGCCCATCGGGGTCGATATCGAGCCATGCGTCGCAGCCACGAGCGAGAGGGTCGCATCGACGTGGCGGGCTTCGAGGCGGGCCTGAGGCGCCAGCTCCAGCATGGCCATACGTACGACGCGCCGGGCTATGGCGACCTCACAGGCGCCGAGCTTAGCCGCATCGAGAGCAAGCATACCCTTTGACCTGCGGCGAACGAGATCACGAAAGGCCCTCGTCGCGACTCGCGTCAGGTAACTGTCCTCCTCCGAGAGGATGTCACAGGTGGTCGAGAGGCTCGAGACCACGCGCGGGCTCCTCTCCTTGATGGGGGGCATGACCCTATGTCGAACGAAGGAGCGCAGGTAACGCGTGTCCGCATTGGTCGTATCCTCGCGCCACACGATACCGCGCATGCGCAGGAAGTCGCACAGGTCCTCATGCGTACGGTCCAGGAGCGGGCGCACGATGCGGTTGCGACGGCGCGGTATGGACGAGAGGCCCGCAACGCCGCTACCACGCATGGCATTCATGAGGAAGGTCTCGGCGCGATCGTCCGCGGTGTGGGCCGTGAGTATGCGTGCCGCCGAGCGAGGCGTGCCAAACTCCGCAGAGAGCTGATTGGCCAGCTCGCGCGCCGCGGCATAGCGGACGTCTCGTCCGACACTCTCGACGTTGGCGTCTGGGAAGGAGGCGTCCCTTGCGCGTGCGGCAACATCGACACGCCTGACGGTGCAGGGGATGCCATGGCGCCTTGCGAGCTCCCGGACAAACTCCTCGTCCCCCTCGGAGTCCTCGCCACGCAGCTGATGGTTGACATGCAGCACGTGCAGGCGCTCTCGCGCCATGTGGGCAAGGCCCCGCCCGTCATCGATATCGAGCTTGGACGTCACCGCTAGGAGCAGCAGCGCGGTCGAGTCTGCCCCACCCGAGACCATAAGCACCACGGGAGCGCGCATCTCTCCGGCAGCTGCAGAAGACGGGCGCCCAAGGCGCTGTTCGCCCGTGGCGTACCTGCGCATGACGCTCGTCAACCCAATCACCCAGTCCTCTCTTGAATGCCTCCCAGAGCATGGACAGCTGTGGCGCGGCCACGCTCCCTAGTTCTGAGCATAGACCTTCACGAGCTCGACCGCCATCGTGGTGGCAAGGTCCATGCCCTCAACTGTCGTGTGCTCGAAGGGGCCGTGGTAGCCATGCCCACCCGTACCGAGATTGGGACAGGGGAGCCCCCTGAACGAGAGCTGGCTCCCATCGGTGCCGCCACGAATGGGAGAGACCTCTGCCCTAAGGCCCGCGCGCTCTGCGGCCTGCCGTGCATAGTCTATCAGATACATGCGACCCTCTATCACAGACTCCATGTTGCGGTACTCGTCCTCGATGGTGAGGGTTACCGTCCCCGCGCCCCAGAGCTCGTTCATGACCTTCTCGATGTGACGAAGCGTCGCCTTGCGGGCCTCAAACGAGCACTCCTTATGGTCGCGCACGATGTAGGAGGACGTGGCCCTTGCCTCGTCCCCGTGGATGGAAAGCAGGTGGTAGAAGCCCTCGTAGCCCTCGGTGTAGCGCGGTGTCTCGAGGCCAGGAAGCATGTTGTTGGCCTCGAGGGCGAGCAAGACGGCATTGACCATAACGTCCTTGGCGGAGCCGGGGTGAACACTCACACCCCTGAATTCGAAGGTGGCCTCGCAGGCATTGAAGTTCTGGTACTGGATCTCGCCCTCGGTATCTCCGTCCAGGGTATAGGCGACCTCAGCGTCAAAGTGCTCGACGTCGAAGTGGGAGGCCCCCGTGCCTGTCTCCTCATCTGGCGTGAAGGCGACGCGGAGCGGCCCATGAGCGATACTCTTGTCGCGAATAATCTCGAGCGTAGTCATGATCTCGGCGATGCCGGCCTTGTCATCGACCCCGAGGATCGTGGTGCCATCGGAGGTGATGAGCGTACGGCCCCTGAGCGAGGGCAGATGCGGGAAGTCCCTGACCGTAAGGGTACGCCCGCTCGTGCCCAAGGGGAGGTCCTTGCCGTCGTAGTTGGGCGTGAGCTGGGGCCTGATGTCGTGGTCGCAGTACTGCGAGACCGTGTCCATGTGCGCAATGAGGCCAAGCCTCCTCTTGTCCTCCAAGCCTGGGGTCGCGGGCAGCTTGGCGTAGACGAAGCACTCGTCACTCAGCGTCACATCGTCGACGCCCAGCTCCTTGAGTTCTGTCACCAGCAGTCGTGCAAGATCAAACTGCTGTTTGGTGGTGGGGGTCGCGGCGCTCTTGCCGTCACTGGGGGTACGCATTACAGCGTATTTAAGCAGTCGCTCGTATGCCTTCATGGTCAGTCTCCTTACGTGCGTACGTGGGTCGTGGCTGTGGCGCTCGGGTGCGGGCAGCACTGCGCGCCGGCGGGCACTGGTGAGTGCGCAGGTCACATGGTAGCGCAGGCGGGGGGGTGGGTGTCACGGGCCGTGGGACAGGTCACAGTTAGGGTGGGGTCCCTGGAGAGGGGTCTGAGG
>ERZ773005.1658-NODE-1658-length-11032-cov-12.296074_pt1 | contig 11032 bp, 10 predicted proteins | sample MGYA00580666_ERZ773005 | MGnify/ENA primary metagenome ERZ773005 (study PRJEB29015, sample SAMEA2737999) | human oral metagenome | biome: human oral; feature: human-associated habitat; material: dental | place: China | collected 2061 ... | reverse complement strand
GGCAGATTTGGTAGGTCAGCAAGTTGCGGAGCCCTGCAAATTGATTGTAACGGTCGCCCCACATCTTGTGCATGAGACTCTTCTTGCCATGAACCACTTCATCATGTGAGAACGGCAGTAGGAAGTTTTCAGAGAATACGTACATAAAGCTAAAGGTTACCAGATTAAAATCGTACTTACGATAAATCGGATCTTCCTCGTAGAAACGAAGAATATCATTCATCCAGCCCATATTCCACTTGTAGTCAAAACCTAGACCACCCAGCTCTCTCATACCCGTAATCTTGGTGCCTGAGGAACTTTCCTCAGCAATCATCATGACATCAGGATGGGCTAACTTGATAACCGTATTGAGGCGTTGCAGGAAGTAATACCCTTCATAATTGCGATTGCCTCCATCTTTGTTTGGTTGCCAAGGTCCGCTGTCATAGTCCAGATAGAGCATATTGCTGACAGCATCAACCCGAATCCCGTCCAGATGATAGAAATCAATCCAGAATTTAATGCTGGAAATCAAGAAAGACTGAACCTGATTCTTGCCCAAATCAAAGTTGAGAGCACCCCAACCATAGTTATGAGCCCGATCGTGGTCCTGATACTCGAAAGTCGGTGTCCCATCATAGTAGGCCAATGCATCATCATTAATAGTAAAGTGACCTGGTACCCAGTCCACAATAACCCCGATATTGTTCAAGTGACACTCTTCGACGAAATCTTGAAATTCCTCAGGTGTACCATAGGTATGTTCAAAGGCGAAATAGCCCATAAGCTGATAACCCCAGCTAAGTCCTAGCGGGTGAGCCATAAGTGGCATGAATTCTACATGCGTATAGTTCATTTCCACCAGATAAGGAATCAAGTCTTCTTTTAACTGGGCAAAGCTATAAGGACTGCCATCTTCATTACGCTTCCATGAGCCAGCATGCACTTCATAGATATTGACAGGTCGTGAAAAGAAACCCCAGCGTTTCCGACGGGCTAGCCAGAGACCATCCTTCCATTTCTTTTCAGGAATCGTACGGATAACTGCTCCAGTTCCAGGTCGCTCTTCCAAATATACAGCCAGTGGATCAATTTTCAAAATTTCTTGACCACTGCTACGTTTGACATTGTACTTGTAAATATCCCCTTCCTTGGGTAGGTCTGTAAATACCTCCCATACACCTGCTTCATTACGTGCCATAGGAATTTGATTTTCATACCAATTAGTGAAATCACCAATCAAATGAACACTCTGAGCATTGGGAGCCCAAACACGGAAAGAGTAGCCGACTTTACCATCTACTTCTTCCTGATGTGCTCCTAGATAGTGTTGCAAATGAAAGTTTTCACCAGTTGTAAAGGTTCTTAATGCTTCGTTTTTGTCCATGTAATCACCTCTTTGTAAGCGTTTTCTATGTTTCTATTTTATCTTAATTTCGACATTTTTTCAAGTAAATTTCATAAATATTGGCAAATTTTTCTAAAAACCGAACGATTGGCCTCTCTCCGTTTTCTTATATACCAATTTCCTGTTGATCCATTTTCATCCATATATAAGTCGCTGTTTTGACGAACGAAATTTAAAGAAAGAACCATTTTGAAAATGGTTCTAAAAAAGAGCGGTTTCCCGCCCTATAAAATTAATTAATCAAAGTCCAGATATTCTTTTTCAAGCTTCAAGACTTCTTCCAACGTTGCACATTCTGTCAATGCACGTTGAGCCAATTCTTCCATCTTCTTAGTATCTAACTTCTTCATGAGGCTACGAGTCCGAAGAACAGATGTCGCACTCATAGAGAACTCATCCAAGCCCATACCAACAAGCAATGGTACAGCTGTTTGATCACCAGCCATTTCTCCACACATACCTGCCCACTTGCCTTCAGCATGAGCTGCCTTGATAACATTATTGATCAAGCGAAGGATAGATGGGTTATAAGGTTGGTAGAGGTAAGAAACTTGTTCATTCATTCGGTCCGCTGCCATGGTGTATTGAATCAAGTCATTGGTACCGATAGAGAAGAAGTCAACTTCCTTAGCAAATTGATCCGCTAGCATAGCTGCTGCTGGGATTTCAATCATGATCCCCACTTGGATATTGTCTGCTACAGCAACACCTTCAGCCTGCAACTTAGCCTTTTCTTCTTCGTAAACCGCTTTAGCTTTACGGAATTCTGTCAGAAGAGCTACCATTGGGAACATGATACGCAACTGTCCATGTACAGACGCACGCAAGAGAGCGCGAATTTGTGTACGGAACATTGCATTACCAGTTTCAGAGATAGAGATACGCAAAGCACGGAAGCCAAGGAATGGGTTCATTTCATGTGGCATATCGAAGTAAGGAAGTTCCTTATCTCCACCAATATCCATCGTACGAACAACCACTGGTTTTCCGTTCATTCCTTCAAGAACAGCTTTGTATGCTTCATACTGCTCGTCTTCTGTTGGGAAATCTTGAGAATCCATGTAGAGGAACTCAGTACGGTAAAGACCAACAGCTTCTGCACCATTTGCATTTACACCTTCAACGTCCTTTGGCGTACCAATGTTAGCTGCCAACTCAAAGTGTTTGCCATCTGCTGTTACAGTTGGGGCATCCTTAAGCAATTCCCATTCAGCCTTTTGTTTAGCATAAGCTTCACCAGCTGCTTTGAAGTCTGAAATTTGATCTTCAGTTGGGTTGATAATCACTTCACCAGTGATACCATTCGCTGCAATGATGTCCCCATCTTTTACCAATTCTGTAATATTATTAGTACCGAGAACAGCTGCAATTTCAAGCGTACGAGCCATGATTGCTGAGTGACTAGTCCGTCCACCGATATTGGTTACAAAAGCCTTAACAAAGTTTTTATCAAGCTGTGCTGTATCAGATGGAGTCAAGTCATGTGCAATGACAACCACTTCCTCATTAATAGAAGCTGGGTTTGGCAATTTTTTACCCAAAAGGTTTGCAAGAACACGTTTTGTAACGTCACGGATATCCGCTGCACGTTCCTGCATGTACGGATTGTCTTCCATACCTTCAAAAATTGTGATAAACATATCCGTTACTTCTTTAAGACCCGCTTCAGCGTTCACTTTTTTCGTACGGATTGTTTCTTTAATCTGACCAACCATTTCAGGGTCAGAGAGCACCATTAAGTGAGCATCAAATACTTGGGCTGCTTCTTCACCAAGGCTACCTACTGCCTTCTCGCGGATAACAGAAAGCTCGTTCTGTGAAGCTTCAAGAGCTGCATCCAAACGAGCCTCTTCTGCATTCGTATCTTCGACTGAAACAGTCTCAAATGATAAATCCGGTTGAACTAATAGATATGCCTTAGCAACGGCAACACCGTCAGATGCTGCAATTCCTTTAAGCATTTCTGTCATATTAAGCCAATCCTTCTTTTTCCATTGTTTCAGAGATTGCAGCGATAGCATCGTCTGCATCTGCACCTTCAGCTGAGATCTTAACATCAGCTCCTTGGCCAACACCGAGACTCATAACACCCATGATAGATTTCAAGTTTACTGATTTACCTTTGTATTCAAGCGTGATGTCTGAAGCGAATTTGCTAGCAGTTTGAACCAACAAAGTTGCTGGACGTGCATGAATACCTGTTTCTGCCACAATGTGGAAATCTTTAGAAGCCATAATTGGACTCTCCTTTAATGTAATCTTTTTGGGGTCATAAGTGATAACCCTTACAATTCTAGATTATAACATCTTTGTAAAATTTTTTCAAGAATTTTATGTGTATTCAGCAAGCCTTTTTTATGAGAATTACTGAAATTTTATTAAAACGATATTTTCATTATCCAATCTACAAATACATTTTCAATCCATTATCCGCTGGGAAAAATTTGATTTAACAAAACAAAATATGTGATTTCCCTTTGATTTTTTATTTTTTAAAATACTATATCTAGTATTATTGAATTCAAAAAAACAAAAATAAGCACAACATTTAGAATATAATAGTTGACAAAATTTCTCGTTTTGGATATACTAAATCCATACTGAATTTAAAGAAATTAGGAGTTCATTATGGTAACTATTTACTCAAAAAATAATTGCGTGCAATGCAAAATGACAAAACGCTTCTTAGATACGAATCATGTCGAATATCGTGAAATCAACTTGGACGAACAGCCTGAATACATCGATCATGTAAAAAGCTTAGGTTTCAATGCTGCACCGGTTGTCCAAACTCCAACAGAAGCATTCTCCGGTTTTCAACCAGGTAAATTAAAAAAATTATCATAAAATTGTTGTAATCATAGAGCTATCCAGCCGCTTCTATAAACCATAGAAGCTCTTTCTTTTGCAAAACAATTCAATTATTTAGAAAAAGGAACAATATGGGACTTAAACAACTCGAAGACGTGACGTATTTCCGTCTGAATAACGAAATCAACCGTCCAATCAACGGACAAATTATGCTTCACAAAGATAAGGAAGCTTTGGAGGCATTTTTTAAAGAAAATGTGGAACCAAATACCAAGCAATTCTCATCTATTACTGAAAAAATTCACTTTTTAATTCAAGAAAACTATTTAGAAAAAGAATTTATCCAACTTTATAAACCTGAATACATCGAAGAACTGGCTGCTTTTATTCGTGAGCAAGATTTCCATTTCAAGTCTTTCATGGCAGCTTATAAATTCTATAATCAATATGCTCTCAAAACAAATGACGGCGAGTATTACCTCGAAAGCATGGAAGAGCGTGTTCTTTTTAATGCGCTCTATTTTGCCAACGGTGATGAAGCAATTGCCAAAGATATTGCTAATGAAATCATTCATCAACGTTATCAACCTGCTACTCCAAGTTTCCTTAATGCCGGCCGGTCTCGTCGCGGAGAACTAGTCTCCTGTTTCCTCATTCAAGTAACGGATGATATGAACTCTATCGGTCGCTCGATCAATTCAGCTCTGCAGCTATCTCGGATTGGCGGCGGTGTTGGAATTTCCCTCAGTAATTTGCGTGAAGCTGGTGCTCCTATCAAGGGCTATGAAGAAGCCGCATCTGGAGTGGTGCCAGTCATGAAACTTTTTGAAGACAGTTTCTCATACTCTAATCAACTAGGTCAGCGTCAAGGGGCTGGAGTAGTTTATCTCAATGTCTTCCATCCGGATATTATCTCTTTTCTTTCAACCAAGAAAGAGAATGCCGATGAAAAAGTGCGAGTGAAAACTCTTTCTTTAGGTGTTGTCATTCCAGATAAATTTTACGAATTGGCTCGCAAGAATGAAGAAATGTACCTTTTCAGTCCGTATTCTATCGAACGTGAATATGGCGTTCCGTTCGCCTATATTGATATTACCGAAAAATATGACGAATTGGTTGCCAATCCTAAGATTAACAAAACAAAGATTAAAGCTCGTGATTTAGAAACCGAGATTTCCAAGTTGCAGCAGGAATCTGGCTATCCTTACGTCGTCAATATTGACACCGCTAATCGTGCAAATCCAGTGAATGGTAAGATTATCATGAGCAACCTCTGCTCTGAAATCTTACAAGTACAAGAACCTTCATTGTTGAATGATGCGCAAGAATTTATCAAACTGGGAACAGATGTTTCTTGCAATCTCGGTTCTACCAATGTGGTTAATATGATGACTTCACCAGACTTTGGTAAGTCTATCCGAACCATGACTCGTGCTCTGACTTTCGTTACAGATAGTTCCCACATCAAAGCTGTTCCAACCATTGATCATGGCAACAGCTTAGCTCATACTTTTGGGCTAGGCGCCATGGGCTTGCACAGTTACCTAGCTCAGCAATTGATAGAATATGGCTCAGCTGAATCTGTTGAGTTTACTAGTATTTACTTTATGCTCATGAATTATTGGACCCTTGTTGAATCCAATAATATTGCCCGCGAGCGTGGTATGACCTTCCATAACTTTGAAAAGTCTGACTACGCAAACGGTTCATACTTTGACAAATATGTGACTGGCGAATTTGTACCGAAATCTGATCGAGTGAAAAAACTCTTTCAAAATATCTTTATTCCGTCTGCCAAAGATTGGGCTGAATTGCGTGAGAAAGTCATGACAGACGGTCTTTATCATCAAAATCGCTTAGCTGTTGCGCCAAACGGATCTATCAGCTATATCAATGATGTATCTGCTTCGATTCACCCGATTACCCAACGCATTGAAGAACGCCAAGAAAAGAAAATCGGAAAAATTTACTATCCAGCAGCAGGTCTGTCAACTGAAACTATTCCTTACTACACCAGCGCCTATGACATGGATATGCGTAAGGTCATTGATGTCTACGCTGCAGCCACTGAGCACGTGGACCAAGGGCTTTCTCTGACTCTCTTTCTACGCAGCGATATTCCTCAAGGTCTCTATGAATGGAAAACCGAGAGCAAACAGACCACCCGCGACCTTTCTATTCTGCGCAACTATGCCTTTAACAAGGGGATCAAATCTATCTATTATGTCCGCACCTTTACAGATGACGGCGGTGAAGTCGGAGCCAATCAGTGTGAAAGTTGTGTGATTTAATTTTTTATGGTTACAAAAAAGCAACATTATTATCCAAGAACATTACTAAAACATTTTGCCAATAATGATAATAAATTATATGTCTATAATCACAAAGCAAACAAAGAACAGTATGTTCATTATGAAAATATTTGTTATCAAAACTACACTTATGAAGAAATAGACACAAAAGGTCAACGGAAAACTGATAATATTCTCGAAGAAAAATTGAGCCATTATGAAGGAAAAATTTCCAAAGTTGTTTCAAAGATTTTAGACACAGAGATAGATAAAATTTCTATATCTGATGAAGAAATAAAGATTGTTTGGACATATCTGTTTTTACAAGAAATTAGGACAAACTCTGGAAGAGTCCGAATTATTACGAATTTTGAAAACAATTTTTCAAAACCTAGAAAATCTCCTATTGAGCTAAACGAGATTGAAAATCATAAAGAGAAAATACAAAAATTCAACAAAATCTTTAAAGAAAAAAATAACTTAGAAGATCTTTTGAAATATTTTAAAAAGCCAAATTCTATGCATTTCCATATTGCTATCGGTGATGGATTTATTATAAGTGATAATCCTGTTATTTCTACCTTTGGACCTCAAAATAAACCAAATGGATTTCAAATAATATTTCCTATCAGTCCCAATTTTTGCTTAGAATTTCAAAATGATGATATTAATAGTTCAAACAATTTATTGGTTCAAATGACGCTCGATAAAATTCAATATGTCAACAAGGCAACAATAAATACTGCTAACTACTATATAATATCAAAAAACAAGTTTGATATTACTCAACAATCTTATATTTATAATCGTTTTAACAATAAAAATTGGGAAATGCCTTATCCTCATTCTAACAATTGATGTTAGTGATAATATTTTAATCAGGAGAAAAATATGTCAACCTACTACAAAGCCATTAACTGGAATGCCATCGAAGATGTCATTGACAAATCTACTTGGGAAAAACTAACCGAGCAATTCTGGCTCGACACACGAATCCCTCTTTCCAACGATTTAGATGATTGGAGAAAATTATCAGCTAAAGAAAAAGACCTTGTTGGTAAAGTCTTTGGCGGGCTGACACTTCTTGATACCATGCAATCTCAATCTGGTGTGGAAGCTATTCGAGGAGATATTCGCACGCCTCATGAAGAAGCTGTGCTAAACAATATCCAATTCATGGAGTCTGTTCATGCTAAGTCCTATTCATCTATTTTTTCGACTCTTAACACAAAATCAGAAATTGACGAAATCTTTGAATGGACCAATACCAATCCTTATTTACAAAAGAAAGCTGAGATCATCAATGAGATTTACCTCAATGGAAATGCACTCCAAAAAAAAGTCGCTTCAACTTTCCTTGAAACCTTTCTTTTCTACTCTGGTTTTTTCACACCTCTTTACTATCTTGGGAATAACAAATTAGCCAATGTCGCTGAAATCATCAAATTGATTATCCGTGACGAATCCGTTCACGGTACTTATATCGGCTACAAGTTTCAACTTGGTTTCAACGAATTGTCAGAAGAAGAACAAGAAACATTCCGAGAATGGATGTACGACCTGCTATACACCCTCTACGAAAATGAAGAACTCTATACCAAAACACTCTATGACGCCGTAGGATGGACAGATGAAGTTATGACGTTCTTGCGCTACAATGCTAATAAGGCGCTCATGAATCTCGGACAAGATCCACTTTTCCCTGACACAGCTGACGATGTCAATCCGATTATCATGAATGGTATCTCAACTGGAACTTCTAACCACGATTTCTTTTCTCAAGTTGGAAATGGTTATCTTCTTGGTGAAGTTGAAGCCATGCAAGATGACGATTACAATTATGGATTATAAAACACCTGCTCATTAAAATAACATTTGATAACATAAAAACACGAATGAGGTAACACCAGCAAATAGCTGGAACCAAAACTCCATTCGTGTTTTTATTGTAATGATTGCACTATTTTTAGATCACTATTGAAACATCGCAATCAGCATGATTATAGCTGCTGGTGTATTGTTTAAGATATGCACAACGATTGAATCTTTCAGATTTCCCCGACGTGCAAATGCGGCATAAAGCACTAATCCCATTGCAAAATATAATGGAAATTCTGTCCATTTTGAAATATGAGGAAGTGCAAAAATGATAGATGTTATGAGCGCTGCCACTATTTTTTGATCTTTTTCAAAGAAAAAGATTGTCGCAAAACCGCGGAATACTAATTCTTCAATCACCGGAGCTATCACTACAAGAGTTACTACATATAACAAAGCAAAAAAGATATGATTAACAGACATAATTTTTCCTAGACTTTGTAAAGCACTATCGTTACTGGTCGTACTTTGCCCTGTTAAAAGGATATTTAGATAAGTTCCTAAAACCGCTACTACTCTTGCCGCTAAAAAGAACAACAATGCTTTTCCAAAATCTCCCCATGAAAAAGGCAAGCTCTTCACGTCATCAGAAACATGTGTCTGGTATCTCCTCCATAAAGTGCGGATGGCAAAAAACATGAGCACAAGGTAGGCTAACACCAGTAAAATTTCTATATATATCGATAGATTTTGTCCTTTTGCTAGGAACAACATAGGAATGCCATTGATGACCATGACTAAGACAATCAGTCCCAATAATTTTAAAATTCCAAGTCCTATATGGGCTGTTTTTTTCATTAAAGATTCTCCCTTTCTCATTAGTTATTTTACAGTGTTTACGGCTTATTTAAAATTATTTTTCACCATAGAAAAGTTCATCACATTGACGTATAGTGGATAAATACTACAATTGCAACGGGAAGATATTGAATCTCACGTAAGCTAAGCGAGATGACAAAGATGAAAACGTAAAGTACTGGCAAAATAAACTGATTTAACTGAAAAAGGATTTTAAAGTTCTGCTTATAATACGCTTCTCGTTCTGCTTCATCATAAGTTTTCATAAATATTAAAATGTCTTCAGGAAATGCAAACGTTGGTAGTTTAAAATGCCAAACCTGCTCAATTGTTTTTTAAAGGTAATATTGCCTATATATGACGAAAGACAAGGTTAAATAAGAAAACAAACTGATTCTAAGTGAAAAACTATTTTTAGTGATAGCTAAACTAAGTGAAGTTAGTATATCAAAAATTACCAAAATTGTCATCACATCTAGGGAAATGGTGCCGTATTCCAGATTTTTAAACATCTTCTGGTAAAGCTGCTCAATTAACTCATTTTCTTTTCTTGATTCCGATTGTTTCTGAATTTTCAGACTAGAAGATAGTAAATAAATCATCGTGCAGAATAAAATCAGATTGAGCAAACGAATAATCCATCCTAAAAGTGTACTATTTAAAAAAGTTGGAAAATGGAAAGTTTCGAGTCAGCTATTGGCTACAAAAATTCCCAGCAAAACACTGACTATCATCAAACCGCTAATTTTCATCCATTTTTTCATTACTATTCTCCTCTAGATAAACTACATTTTCTACGTTTTCTCCAAAAATATGAGCAATCTTTAAGGCAATAATAACAGATGGAGCATACTCTCCCCGTTCGATTAAACTGACGGTTTGTCGAGAAATTCCTGCTTTTCTGGCTAGTTCTGTTTGATTGAGCCTATCTCTTGCTCGAAGTTCCTTGAGCCGATTTCTCAACTTCATACCATATTCTCCTTTCACAATTTTATTACAACATATATTTGTCATTTTGACAATTATTATTATCAAAATAAATATTATCATTTTCAATTTATAGTATACAGCTATCCAATCCATATAAAAATCCCCCAAAGTTAGTTTGTATCCAACTTTGAAGGAATTCTTCAAGATGATATTGACTTTCTTGCTTCAACTATTCATTATTCTTTTTTGAACGTTTTGCTAAGATAAAGATCACAATTCCTAAAATAACAATCCCTACTAAACCAAGGAAAGTCACTTTTTCACCAGTTGATGGAAGAAAACCACGTTTGTTTTGCTTTGGCGCTTCTTTTACAACTTTATAATTTATTTTGTAAGTAGAGAAGTGAGTTGTTTTAAAGCTAATCGATTTATCTTTATTGAGAACAAAGTCAAATTTTTCTGCTTGTTTACCATCTTTCATAGCATAAACAGATTCCACCGTAGCACCTTGTTTCACTGGTACTGTCACTAATGTGGAGCTAACTTGTGACACTGCTTCACCTTTCGGATTGGTCAAAGTAATATCATAGCTATCTGCATTTTCTTCAATTGTCTTTTTAACTGCTAATTTGAGATTAGCCTTTACTAAATCTGCATTTTGCAAACGAACACCTGTAGCTGTATCCACTAAGGTATCAGAAGTTTCGTTTGGTTTTGGTTTTTCAACATCTGATGAACTAGATGTAGAAGTTTCGTTTGTACTTGACGAAGATTGAGATGTAGACGAAGTTGAAGATGACTCACTTGTACTTGAAGATGGTTCTGTGCTAGAACTTGGCGGTGTTTGCTCATTTTTGATCTTTTCTTCCATTTCAGCTTCTAGAGCTTTCATCTCTTTAAAGACTTTTTCCGCACGTGCTATACTAGCTGCGGT
>ERZ773005.1655-NODE-1655-length-11042-cov-6.460726_pt1 | contig 11042 bp, 10 predicted proteins | sample MGYA00580666_ERZ773005 | MGnify/ENA primary metagenome ERZ773005 (study PRJEB29015, sample SAMEA2737999) | human oral metagenome | biome: human oral; feature: human-associated habitat; material: dental | place: China | collected 2061 ... | reverse complement strand
TTCTGTAAGGGCGGCGCACAATGTCCACAAAGTGGACGTTTGTGCGTGTAGTTTATGCCTAAAATACCCGCTTATTTGTTTCTAAGACCTAAGCCCCTCAATCCTTCTTCGATTTTCTTCCTATCCGATGCGTCAAATTCGTTGCTATCGTGACAATATATGTCCATTGTGGTTGTACCATCGGCATGTCCCATGACTTGTGAAAGCATCGTCGTCGGTATTCCGCTCTTGTGCATGTTTGTCCCGAAGTAATGCCTTCCGGAATGGGGAGTTATATCGTCCGCTATGTTAGCTGTCCACTTCCATACGTTGAACACCTTGCCATATACGGAGGGTGTCACCATAGCGTCTTTCCCCCTCTGTCTCACAACGAATCGGAAACCTTTGCTTTTCTTCCGCTCTTCTTTCAGCAGCTTCACCAAATTCGGCGACAGGGGAACATACCTCATGCCTGCTTTCGTCTTTGTGTGGTGCTTCAAGACCGCTTCGCCGCGCCCGCAGTTTACCGTGTATTGCTTCGTGACATGAATACGCTTCTTCTGAAAATCCACGTCGTCCCATGTCAACGCAAGAAGCTCGCCGCGCCTTATGCCTGTTTCAAAGAGCAGGGGGATCGTGAAGCCCAAGCGATGGTCTTTTGATACCTTCACCATAGCTTCGTACTCCTCTTTTGTGGCAGGACGCTTCTTCTTCGTTTCCACCTTCGGCAGTTTGATCGCCTTGCATGGATTCTTCGCTATATAGTCGTCGGCTAAGGCAAGCTCAAGCATACTGTTTAACATGCCTTTGATGTGCTTTATGTAATCCATTGACAGCTTTTCTGCCATGTCGTTCACAAAGTTCTGCACGTCTGCACGCTGTATGTCTGATAGCTTCTTCGTGCCGAATACCGCACTTATGCGCTTGTAGGTATGGCGATTCTTTTGCAGCGTCGTTTTCTGTATGTCGTGGCTCTTCGTTGCTTCCCAAATCGGAAAATATTCGTCAAGCGTTATGCTGTCCCCCTTCATGCTTGGCTTTGCTACCGTCTGTTGCGTCAATGCCGTCAAGGCTTCTATTTGCTTCGCCATAAAGGCTAGCTGGCTTTGAAGGCTTTGGGATACTGATGCTGATTCTGCTATTGTTTGCATGACTTGTCTGCTCCTTTGCTCAAGGAACGACATACACTTTCAAGTACACCCGTGCGCTTGGCGAGGAGCGGGCACTTTCCCTCCACCCAATCCCCGTTTCTCCAACGAGGTTACAACGGTTTCCATAAGAGACCTTCCTTATTTTGTATTTGCCTTGTCAACATACACTATAGGGTACAGGTCTCTTTGCCTTTTTGCAACCCCTTGCCGAGAAATATTTTACACTAAGGCCGACGAGAGGAAGCACGGCACGGCGGGCACGAAAGACTTGCATGAGGAGCGGCGGATATGGTATACTATGCGTGGCAGAATGATTGGACTACGCCATGTGCAAGCACGGAAATCCCCCAAGCTAGTACCTTGGGGGATTTTCTGTACCCGTACTGCGAGCATGGTCTAGCGCCAGGCTCGTCGCCGCCGTCCCTCTCATCAAGCCGTCCGCTGATGGAACCGGCAATCACGCCAGCCATGACGGAGAGAAGAAACGCACAAAGAAAAGGAGCGATACCATGGACTACAAAGCCGCTGCCGAATTTTGGATCGAAAAGGACAAGGATGCCGTCAAGATGCCGCCGGACGAACTGCGAAAGGAACTTGACGCCTTCCTCAAGGGCGAGAAGGTCTGCACGCTCGCCGTCGCCGACGGCGATTTCATTCGCTGCACGCCGCTGACGTACGCCTACCGCGACGGCAGATTCTACATTTTCTCCGAAGGCGGCTTGAAGTTTCGCGCTCTTGCCAAGAACAAGAACGTCGCCTTGGAAATCCATGCCGAGTATCACGGGCTGGGCAGCGCCAAGAGCGTGCAGGTGACGGGAGTCGCCGAGGTCATCGGCGCAGATGATGCGGAATTCACTCCACGTGCTGACGCTGCGGGCATGAACGGCGCAAGCCTTAAGAAGATGGGACTCGTCCTCATCGTCGTCACGGCGCAAAGGCTCGAATACCTGAACTCCGAGCTGCGGGGGCGCGGCTATTGCCCGCGCCAATGCCTGAATCCGGCATAGGCCGCTTCAAGGAAGCCCGCCAAGTTGTGTAATTTACACGTACAAACGTCCAATTTGTGGACATCGTGCGCCGCTCTTAACGAAAGTTACCCAATCAGTCTGCGCCCTTTGGGCTTGACTTCTTGGACTTTCACGCTAAAAAGCCGTCGGAAGCTCTCGCGAGAGTTTCCGGCGGCTTTTCCCATTCCAGTTCACTTCCCCGCCGGCATCAGGATGATCTGTACGGGCAGGTTCGACGCGCCCGGCGGCGACAGTTCGAAGCTCGGCTGCACGGAGCTGTGGTAACTGCCGAGGTCGGACAGCTCTGCGGCTACCTTCAAGCGATCCTTGCCTGTGAGGCGTGCAGCGCGGTCAGCGTCGCTGTCGGGCGGTATGGCGTCGCCAAAGAAGAGTCTGCCGCCCGGCGTTTCCAAGAGGCTTGAGCCGTGACCGAAGTCGACGCTCATCGCGCCCGCGTAGACGCCGCCCAACGGCGTCAGATAGTACTGCGTCGCCTCGCGTCCCGTCGTCGGGATCTGAATGCGGTAGAGCACGCCGTAGTTGCCGACGTTCGTCACCGTGCTGCCGTCCGTCGCGTCGACGCCCGTGCGGAAGACGTCCTGTCGATTGTCGCCGATCGGGATGTAGACGACGCCGTCCTTGTCGGGATTGTACGGCTTGCTGCTGATCACGCGGTTCATGCCCTGGAACGTGCCGCGCAGACGGTGCTCGTCCTTCGGCAGGACACGCGCGCGGGAGATGAATTTCAACGGATCGGCCGTCGCCGGATACATGAGGACGGAAACTTTGACCGGGCCGTCGGCGTGAAAATCGTAGACGCCGTAGACGAGCTGACCCGGCTCAAGCGCCGTGTGATTCATCTGCGGCTCCAAGAGCCGCTTCGCGCCGCGCTGCACATAGAGCATATCGTCGCGCTTCGTCCGGAAGTAGGCGAGCTGCGTGCCCTTGCCCACCTCCAGGTAGTCGCTGCTCGGTCGGCTCGCGCCGCCGCGCGTGACGCGGACGACGACGGAGGAATCCCCCTCGTTCTGCAGCACGACGGCGACCTTCTTGCGTACAGCCGTGTTGTTCAGGTGATAGTAGAGGACGCGTGCATCGCCCGCGACAGTGTCCTCGTAGAGGATGCCGTCTTCCGTGACGTATTCGGGGCTGTCGGAAAAGAGCAGGGTGCCGCCCGTGTCCTCAGTCTCGACCGCCCACTCGCGCATGGCACGCTGCGCCTCGTTGAAGCGCAGCGCACCGGGGATGCCGGTGCCGAAGTTCAGACGCACGCTGTACGGCTCCGCTTCCTGCTGCGCCCCTCGTCCCAAGAGTCGCGTTCCCTGCGGCTCATGCACGGCACGCGACTCGTCCGTCGTGACGCGTGTCGCGGAAGCCTCGTCCGCCTGGTGACGCGCCGCCCCCGCCGGAAGCTCCGTCACGCCCATGCTCGCGAGCGTCGCAAAAAAGCACGCCGCAATCCTTGCCTTCCATCGTTTCATCTTGTCGAAAACCCCTTTTTCCTCTGCCCACATAAGATGATTCCTCAAAACTTCCGCTTGACGAAGCAGCGCGAAACATTCGCCGCACGCCTAGCGCTGCAAGTGCTGGCTGATGCCGAAGATGCTGAAAAGCTCCGCCTTCAGGATGCGCAGGCGGAACTCCGCGAGGCCAAAGCGCGGGCGCGGGATGTTGACGCGCTGCAGGAACATCGGATCGGTCTGGAACGTATTGAAGCCCGCATCGCCCGTGACTGCCGTCAAATAGTTGCTGTCGCGCAGAAGAGCGGCGATCTCTTCATTGCAGCTGCCGTTCGGGTAGGAGAAACTGAACACCGTCTTGATGCCGTTCCACTCCAAGAGCAGCTTCGACAGGCGCACCTGATCCTCCTGCTCGGCACGGGACAGGCCGACGAGCGGCAGATGGTCGGCGGTGTGGCAACCGATCTCGATGCCGCGCTGCTGCATGTCGCACAGTTCGTCCCACGTCAGATAGCCCTTCTTGCCAATGAAGTTCGTGACCACGTAGACTTCGCCCTTCATGCCGCGCTCTTCAAGGAGCGGCAGCGCCTGCGTGTAGTTGTCCTCGTAGCCGTCATCGAATGTGACGATCACGGGTTTTTCGGGAAGGGTTCCCTTTCCCTTCGCCGCCTTGGAAAATTCCAGCATGGTGATCGTCTCGTAGCCCTCGGCCTTCAGGTAATCGAGCTGCGCGGCGAAATCCTCCGTCGGCACGTAGTAGCGCTCCACCAGCGCCCCTTCATCATCGTCCACGCGGTCGGCAATATGGTGATACTCCAGAACGAGCACGCCCTGCGCCGGATGAAAATGCACGCAGGCGGCAAGCGAAAGGACGACGAGAAGAACGATTCCTGCCGCATACAGGATCATGCGCTTTGCCATCTCAGATCTCTCCTTCCTGTCCGTCCGCCAGCGCGACGAGCTTTCGCAGCCGGTGGTTGACGCCAGATTTTCCTATGCCCAAAAGCCCCGCAAGCTCCGCGAGCGTCGCCGTCGGGTGCTCAAGGCGCACCGCCGCCATCTCCCGGAGTCCCGCCGAAAGCTCCGCGACGGCGTCCGCCGCCTCCAAGGCGCGGATCGCCGCGATCTGTCTGCCCGCGGCGTCGACCGACTTCTGCACGTTCGCTGTCTCGCAGTTCACGAGGCGATTGACCTGGTTCTTGACTTCCTTCAAGTTGCGCGTGACCTCGAATGCCTCGGCCGCCTTCTCCGCACCAAGGAGCGAGAGGAAGTCGATGATGGCGTCGCTCTCTTTCAAGTAGACGACGTAGCTCTCCTTGCGGTCGGTAAGGCCCGCCGGATAGCCCATCGTGCGAAGGAGCGAGAGCAGAAGTCCCGCAAAGGAATAGCTCTCGGTCACCAGTTCCAGATGATAGCCGGCCTCGGGGCGGCTGACGCTGCCGCCGCCCAAGAAGGCGCCGCGAAGGTACGCCCTGCGGCAGCACGTTTTTTCAAGGAGCGCACTGTCCGTGCCCATGTTGAACGCCGAGCCGTGCATGAGCCCGAGACGTTCCATGAGGGCGGCAGCCTCGCGCGACGGCAGGACACGCACGCGGTAGCTGTTGTTCTTCTTCAGGCGGCGCGAGCGAATGACCGTCAGTTCCGTACGGACGCCCGCCGAACCTTTGAGGAGCATCAAGGCCTTGCGCGCGACCGCAGCGTTCTCCGTCGCAAACGCGAGTCCGACGCTGCGCTTCGCCCCGAGCGTCAGGACGGCGCCCATGCGCAGAAGCGCTGCCAGCTCCGCCGTGCGGCAGCACGCCTTGCGCCCAAAGGAACGCGCGAGATCGTTCTTCACCTCAGCCGAAAACGATGGCTGCGCCATAGGAGTCCCTCCTCACTTGCCGATGCCGGGATGCAGCTTGTACGCCATTTTCATCACGCTCTTCATGAGCTTTTCGGGATCGTGGTGCGCGACATCGTCGTCGTTCACGAGATCGGCCTTGACGACGCCGATGCCGAGCGCGTTGATCGCATCCTCGTCGATCGCCACGGGTTCGACGCCCTCCTTCTTCAAAAGTTGCGCCGTCCCGTGCGGCAGCGGCGTCGCGTTGACGAGCATGTAGTCGATCGCGCCCCTGCCCGCATGATCGAGAATCGCCTTCGCGTGCATGGCGGCCGTGTAGCCATCCGTCTCGCCCGGCTGCGTCAGCACGTTGCAGATGTAGATCTTCAAGGCGCGGCTCTTTTTCAAGGCCTCCGCCACGCCGTCGACGAGGAGGTTCGGCATGATGCTCGTGTAGAGGCTGCCGGGGCCGAGGATCACGACGTCCGCTTCGCGGATCGCCGCAAGCGCCGACTCCACCGGCTCGACATGCTCGGGGAAGAGCTTCACGCGCCGGATGTGCTTGTGCGCCTCGGGGATGTGCGACTCGCCCTCGACGAGCGTGCCGTCCTCCATGACCGCATCGAGCCGCACGTGCGCCGTCGATGCCGGCAGCACGCGCCCCTTGACGGCGAGAACCTTCGACGACTTCTTCAGCGCCTCTTCCATGTCGCCCGTGACCTCCGCCATGGCGGCGATGAAGAGGTTGCCGAAGCTGTGCCCCTTGAGTTCCGTGCCGTTTTGGAAGCGGTACTGGAAGAGCTTTTCCATCAGAGGTTCCGTATCGGCGAGCGCGACGAGGCAGTTCCTGAGATCGCCCGGCGGGATGATGCCGAGTTCCTCGCGCAGCCTTCCCGAAGAGCCGCCGTCGTCAGCGACCGTCACGACTGCCGTCACGTTGCTCGTCGCCTGCTTGATGCCGCGCAGGAGCACGGAAAGCCCGTGCCCGCCGCCGATGACCGTGACCTGCGGCCCTTTGTCGAGGCGGCGCTTCTCGTAGATGATGTCGACGAGCTTTTCCGAGTTGTCGGGCAGGAGCACGCTGATGACGGAGCGTATGACGAAGCGCGTCGCAAAGAGCATCAGAACGAGTCCTAAGACGACGATGACGACGCCGACGATCGTCGTGATCACATAGTCGAAGCTGCCGCGCCACAGGTAGACGGCGCGGAAGATGGCTTCCTCGATGATGTCGAGATACTTGTAGTTGAAGACGAGGGCGAGGCCCAGGCTGACCATCATGACGCCCGCACCGAACACGAGCATCCAACGCTTGAAATGCATGCCCGGATAAAGCCATTTCAATAAGTGCATTCTTTCGATCGACCCTTTCCTATCAGGCTGTGCGAAACGCGCCCGTCTATTCGGGCAGCTCTGCAGGATGCTCGGCAACTTCGTTCTTCATAAGGTCGCGATGCTCAAGCTCTGCCTGGAAGCCGCGCGTCGTCAGGAAACGATAGATATGGCAGGCGATGTAGACGCTTCGGTGCATGCCGCCCGTGCAGCCGACGGCGATGACGAACTGCGGCTTGCCCTCCTTGATGTACTGCGGCATGAGGAAGTCGAGCATGGCGTCGAGCTTTTCTTCGAACTCCTGCGTCACGGGCCACTTGCCGATGTACTCGGCGACCTCCGGGACAGCGCCGCTCTTTCGGCGCAGTTCCTCAATGTAGAAGGGATTCGGCAAGAAGCGCACGTCGAGCACCATGTCGGCGTCCAGGGGCATGCCGAACTTGAAGCCGAAGGACAGGACGTTGATGCTCATCTTGCGCCCGTCCTCGCTGCCGAAGAGGCGCCAGATCTTTTCCTTGAGATCGACCTTCCTCAACACGGATGTGTCGATGATGTACGTCGCCTTGTTGCGCACAGGCTCCAGGCGGCGGCGTTCCTTCTGGATGCCGTCGGAGATGCGTGCGTTCGCCGCCATCGGATGGCGGCGGCGCGTCTCCTTGTAGCGGCGGATGATCGCCTCGTCGGAGGCTTCCATGAAGAGCATCTCGTAGGGCGTCCCCGCCTTGTCCACCTCTTCGAGCACATGCACGAAGGTGTCGAAGAACTCGCGCCCGCGCGTGTCCACGACGAGCACGACGCGGCGCACATGGCCGGCCGAATGGCGGCAAAGCTCGGCAAACTTCGGGATGAACACCGGCGGCAGATTGTCCACCACGAAATAGCCGAGGTCTTCCAAAAAGCGGCACGCCTGCGTCTTGCCGCTGCCCGAAAGCCCCGTCACGATGATAAATTTGAAATCCTTCTCTTTCGTCATGCTGTCCACCCCTGCACTTTGATAAGAACCTCTTGGCGAAATTCAGATCCTAGAGAACAAGCTCCTCGATCGCTCTTGCCACGCCGTCCTCGTCGCAGCCCGGCGCGAGATACGTCGCGAGCGCCTTCGCTTCCTCCTGCCCGTTCGCCGTGACGACGCTCGTTCCCGCGAGGCGCAGCATGGAAAGGTCGTTGTCCGAGTCGCCGCAGGCCATGACCTCGTCCGCCCGGATGCCCGTCGCGCGCAGGATCGCCTCGATGCCCGTCGCCTTCGATACGCCCGGCGGCACGAGGTCGAGCGTGTAGCCCTTCGACTGCTGCGGATCGACGCGCCCCGCGAAGCGCTCGCGAATCGACGCGGCGATGGCGCCGACGCCGCCCGCGAGGTCACGCACGACGACCTGCGCGACGCCCTCGACGTACGGCGAGAAGTCCTCGCCGACCTCGTGCACGGCGAAGCCCTGCACCGTGCGGTAGGCTGTGAAATACTCGGGGCGGAAATCCTCGGCGTAGATGTCGTCGCCGACGTACCACTGCGCGTACCAGCCGTTCTCCCGCGCAAACGTCAGAAGCTCCGTCACCGTCTCGGGCGAAAAGGCGCGTAAAAAGAGCGGCTCCGTCGCATCGAGCGCCTGCACCAGGGCGCCGTTGCACGAGATGATCGGCGCGTTCGCCCCGATGATCCTGCCGAAGTAGCTCGCCGAGAGCAGCATGCGCCCCGTCGCCAGCGTCACAGCGACGCCCTTTGCCATCGCCCGCCGCAAGACGTCCTTGCTGTAGTCCGACACCGTCTTTTCCGAAGTCAAGAGCGTGCCGTCGAGATCCATCACGATCAGCCGAATTGCCATCCTCTATCCCTCATGCTTTCTTTGCTTTCCTTCCAGCACATAGGCGTGCACAGCCCGTGCCACGCCGTCCGACGCCTCGTTGTCTGCGAGAAAGTCCGCCGCCTCCCGCGCCGCGGCCGTGCCCGTCGCCATGGCGACGCCGACGCCCGCGGCTGAGAGCATCTCGCAGTCGTTGTCCGAGTCGCCGAGCGCCAGTACCTCCTGCAGGGAGATGCCGAGGCTTGCCGCAAGGCGCTCGATGCTCGCCGCCTTCGACACGCCTTCCGCCATGATGTCGACGTACTTCTCCTTCGAGCGCACAGCTCGAACCTTTCCCTTGAACATGCGCGAGAGTTCCGCCGCACGCGCTGCCGTCTCCTCGGCACGATCCGTGATCGACAGCAGCTTGAAGACGCGCGTCCCCAGCGCATGGAGACCGTCCCAGCCGACGGCCTTTCCCTCGACGCCCGCGCTCTTCTCGTAAGCGCAGGCGCGGCAGTCGCGCTCACAGAAGAAAAGCCCCTCGTCCGTATAGAGCTGCACGTACCAGCCGCGTTCCTTCATGCAGTCGAGGATTTCACGCACCACGTCGGGCGCGGCGGGCGAGGCGAAAAGCTCCTCGCCCGCCGTGGTCTTGACGAGTGCGCCGTTGCACGAGACGATCGGCGCCGTGACGCCGATCTCCTTCGCGTAGGGCAGGGCCGAGAGGTGCATGCGTCCCGTGGCGATCGCCACATGGACGCCCTTTGCCGCCGCCTCCTTGAGCGCCGCCCGATTCTTTTCAGAGATGCCGTTCTTCGCGTCGAGCAGCGTGCCGTCCATATCCGTCACAATCATGCGTATTGCCATTCGTCCGATTCCTTCCCTTGCCTTCTTGAAGCCTTCCCTCTACTCCCTGTCCTGCCACGTACCGTCCAAGGCGTCGGGCGCGGCGATGTAGGAGAGATGCCCGCCGACAATCGTCGCGGCGATGTTGAGATCGTCATCGAAGAGCGTGAGATCGGCCCGCTTCTCCTCCTCCAAGGAGCCGGTCTCCTCATAGATGCCGAGTTCCTCCGCGGGCGTGCGCGTGACCATCTCGACGACGCGCTCGATGGGTGCGCGCGTCGTCCTGGCGAAGTTTCGGACCGCCTCGTTCATCGCGAGCACGCTGCCCGCGAGCGTGCCGTCCGCCAGCTCTGCACGCGTGCCCCTGACCGTGACCTCCTGCCCGCCCAGCTCGAAGACGCCGCTGCCCATACCGGCCGCACGCATCGAGTCCGTCACGAGGATGATGTTCCGGCCGTCCTTCGCGTGGTAGAGGATGCGCTGCGCCGCAGGATCGACGTGTATGTTGTCGGCGATGAGTTCGCAGTTGACCTTGGTGTCGAGCGCCGCGCCGACGATGCCCGGATGACGCTGATGAAGGCCGCTCATGGCGTTGAAGCAGTGCGTGATGTGCGTGACGCCATGCTTCTCTATGACTTCGAGCGCTGTCCCGTAGTCCGCGCTCGAATGGCCGATGGAAACGAGGATGCCCGCATCGCGGCAGCGGTCGATGAACGTGTACTTGCCGTCAAGCTCCTCGGGCGCCAATGTCACGATGCGCACGACATCCTCGAAAGACTCGATCCAGTCGTAGTCGGCACGCACGATCGCCTCTTCTGCCTGCGCTCCCTTGTACGCCTTGCTGATGAAAGGGCCTTCCATGTGCACGCCGAGGATGCGCGCGCCCTCGGGCGTCATGCGCATGGCGCTGCGCACGCGCTCGAAGGCGGCGTGCACCGCGTCCTCGCCCGCCGTCATCGTCGTCGCGAGCCACGAGACGACGCCCGTGCGCACGAGGTAGCGGCCGATAGCGGGCAGAGCTTCCGCCGCCTCGTCCATCACGTCCCGGCCGCACGCGCCGTGCACATGCACGTTGATGAAGCCCGGCGAGACGAAGAGGCCGTGCGCGTCATGCACCTCCTCGATGCCCGCTTCCGCCTCCACCTCATCCATGTCGATGATCCGCTCGATGCGCTCGCCGTAGAGGAGCGCCATGTCGTCCATGATGCGGAAGTCTCCCTCCATGTTCGGCAGCAAGAGCCGTCCGTTGATGATCGCCTTCATCTGACCTTTCCCGCCTCCCCTGTTCCTCGCTTCTGCGCCCTCTCCCGCGTGTCCTGGCGGCGTTGGAGAAAGTGATAGAGCGCTCCCATGAGTCCTGCATCGTTGCCCAGCTCGGCGAAAGCGAGCTGCGTCGCGGAACGGAAAGGAAGCGGCACCGCTTCCTCCAAGTCCGCCAAGATGCGCGGCGCCAGATACTGCCGCTCCGCCATCACCGCGCCGCCGAGGACGATGCGCTCGGGATTGAGCATGCAGCAGATATTCGCGATTCCCTCGACGAGCGGCGCGACAAGCCCTGCGATGGCGTTCACCGCATCGGCGTCGCCCGCACGCGCCCACGCGAACACCGCCTCGCCGTCAAGATCCTCGGCGACGCCGTGCGCCCTCGCCGCCCGCTGCAC
>ERZ773005.1653-NODE-1653-length-11057-cov-13.403654_pt1 | contig 11057 bp, 10 predicted proteins | sample MGYA00580666_ERZ773005 | MGnify/ENA primary metagenome ERZ773005 (study PRJEB29015, sample SAMEA2737999) | human oral metagenome | biome: human oral; feature: human-associated habitat; material: dental | place: China | collected 2061 ... | reverse complement strand
TGCCGGAGATGCACGGTGGGATTGTCTATGAGGAGACCACCACGCTCATCGTGGTCGAGCAGCGTCAGTGGCGTGGCACGGTGGAGCACTACCGGCTGGCCAACATGGCCGGCGAGCTGGACTACGTCACCATCTCCCGCTCCTACCCGGCTCATGTCACGGCGCAGCCGGGTGGGGAGTTCAGCGTCAACAGCCGCCCTGTCGAAGGGGCTGGGTGGAACGACCACTTCTGGCACATCGACCCCGCCACCGGCAGGCGCACGCCAATGCAGGACGCCACGCGCTACGACCTCGCCTTCCGGGCAGAGCCCCTGCCGGACGAGGAGCCCACCACACCGATCTCCTTGGCCAGCAGGGCCTTCCACGTCCGGTCACTGCTGGCCACCATCCAGGTGCGCTTCATCGGGGAGGTGCCAGCCAGCATCTGGCAGTTCACCGGGGCCAGCCCCTTCGCCCGCCCCCAAGCCGCCAACCAGTACAACCGCACCCACCTGGACGCCCAGCACCGCGCCACCCTCACCCAGCGCGACGTGCACGGTGGGTTGTTCGGCGGGTTCGGGTGGGAGTGGTGAGGATAGTTGTCCCACCAGGTGAGACGGTCAACACCTGACGGAGCGATGGTGCCACTTTCAATATTAATTGTTACGGTTCGACAACATTACGACAACGGGTCCGCGAAGTTATAGCGAGCGAGGTAGATTAATGACTGAACGAATGACACGCTGAGCCAGCTTCTTACGCAGTCTCCGAGTTCGTACAGCACCCATCAGCGAGTCCAAGCCCCGAATGCTCCACACAGGCAATATTTGCTGCTCTCAGAGTTAGTCGGAGACGCACACAGCCTAGCGCCTATGTGAGCTTCCAGTGTCACGGAGGAGGAACCACATGCTAACTGTCGCGAGTAATTCAGCTTCCAAGTCAAGAACTTGGTCACCAGAAGACACGCTTCTGCGAATCATGCGAGATCCTACTTCGATAGTTGAGAGCGTTCACGAACAGTGCCGCATTGACGACTGGAATATTGACGTGACAACGCAGGTCAGATTCAACAAGGCACAACTACCGGACACAGAATGGTTCTACCTAAATGTAGAAAATCCTGACAAAGGAGATTTGCACACCTACGACATACTTACCCCCGACGTTTCACCCGCCACACACGACGAGCACATTCGAGCAGCTCAACGCTGCATAGCCACTAGGTATGCCTCATTAATTCGAAGCTTTAGATTCAAAAATGACGTCAGCATCCATAAGAAAAACGAAATTCTCCAGAAACTCGTCAGAATCGCACCCCAACTGAACGAGATACCTAAAAATAACCCCTTGGAAGCCATTAGAACATTCCATAAACTATTTGATAAGGACCGTAAGCAGTTAAGAGACTTACCTGAAGAACATGAAGCCGAGTTCAGTTCCCAGAACGCCGAAGGCTTATTCACATTCTGCAAATTAGTTGCAAGAAAATACCTATCATTAGTGCGAATTCCCAGCGGAAACAATCTGCCGAATGTCGTGGAGTTTCAAAGCAAGAAAGACTTCGACATAATAAGAAAACAAGAAGGGCAAGAGGGGTCAACGCAGCCTGCGACGCATGGGTTTAAACTTGGTAAACTAAAAGACTCGATTAAGTACTCGACTTTCGCAGCCTTTCCTCCCGACATTAGGCTACACCTTTCCTGGCCCAAACGAACGGCTCATTACACGCTCTCCATACATGCGCCGGCTGGGCGATTCTTCTCCGGAAACTCTTCCAATATACTAACAAGAGACGAGCGTGGAGCGATGTATTGTCTTAGACCCAGGAAGGACGACGCCTACTTCAAATGGTCCTTGGCACAAAAAGAGACCGTACGTACTCGCTCGAATCTATTTATTGGCGACGCGTCACTATGGAAACAGCCCATTTACTTCAAAACAACACACTATGAAATTCCTGGCCGCTCAACTCTGCGAATGATCGGACTGACAGCATTGGCGTTCGCTATGATGATAGTCATGACGAAGGAGATAGAAAAAGAGCAACTCGTTCATCAAATTTCGGCGATACTCGCGATTCTTGCGCTTGGTCTCGCAGTATCGCCCTTCGGTAAAGACGAAGGCTTCTCTAACGTTCCCTTGTTATCTCGAATAACGCCGGCAGTAGTATTTGTTTCATTGTGCGTCTATATCGCCTGGGCGATAACAAAAGAAACGATATTCTTCTGGTCGAATTGGGGGTGGGCAGTGCCCATATTCTCCGTTGGTGTTTTGTTAATAATCCACCTCAGAAGAGCGATACATATTGGCAGAGACTTCTGCAAGGAAACCAAAGTAGTCAATGGAGGTGGATTCGCGCCGGTATTGAGCTATTCACTAGATCATACGCGTTAGAGGCACTCAATTCTTCCTTACGACAACTCCGAATCTATCTAAATCATCGATCTTCGAAGAAAGTCAAAGGTTGCTAGCACCCAGGCCAACATGCTATAATGTGAATTCTCGAAATACTAACATCTACGCCGAAAGGACGAGATATGTTCAACAAAAAAGAATCTAGAGTATACTCATCAAAAAAGGGGTCTGAAGTATATGTGCACTCAGGACTACATGACCCTTGGGGTGCGCTCGAGTCTGATGGACTTGACGATCCAGATGATGTACGAGATATCGTTGAAGCCATCGAAGAATTCAACGGCCCAGATGGGACTGGCCCAAAGAATATGGCTGAGCAGGAACGACTTGAAAAGAAGTTCATTGCAACAGTGCTTGCACAAATCGCATTGGCTGAAGGCGAAGATGCTGTCAACGTACCCGAGTCAACAACTAGCGATGCTGCCTAGTAGTCTATTCTAAGCATTCTATGTCTGGCTTTTGTTGACGAGCAGTAGAATTTCATCGCCCGCCAGTTCGGTCTGCGGCTGCAGCGCATCCGCGTCGCTAAGGGCCTCAGTTAGGAAGCCCTGGCCTATGCTGCTGGCGCGTCTCCACCTACACCTACCAGAAGTTTGAGGAAGGCGAGTCCCGCCCCGGTGGTACCTCGATGCCCCCGCGCTTGCGCACGCTCATTGCCTTGGCAACAGCGCTGGATGTCGGGGTAGAGAAGTTGATGGGGCGAATGGAGTGAGTAGACAGATGCACCGGCGCTTCTAAAGCCAACAATAACGCCTCCCCAGTGCCCTGTTGCGCTATCTATTGCTCTATCCCAACACAGTTCTGTTCGTGATATAATGACCGTCTGGAGCGGTAAGGCGTGAGCACTCTCAAAGACGTAAAAACATGCAAAGAAGCGTGTCAGCCTTCGTTGCCTACCGTGACCACCCCTGCCCAACCACATCGCAAGTCTAGTGGAACACCGGTAATATGGAAGTCTCATGTAAGAGAGCCTGATACAATGTGCCCAGACCTGTGCAATCTGAAGTACACCAGAGTAGTTGGCTCTTAATTTAGTTTCGACAAAATGCTAGAATCGACGAAGAAGATAGACAATGACAGGTAATGGTAACGTATCGACCGAAAAAGATGACGCTGCTGACGGCAGATATGCACGAGATTTAAAGTTACTTCGCCCGTGTTATATCCCAAAGCAGCATCGCATGTATGTTGATGAACTCAATAAAGCTGTTCATCAGGACGAGGTAACAAACATTGCCTTAAGCGGGCCTTATGGTGTCGGCAAAAGTTCCATTCTACAAGGCTTCAAAGAATGGCATCCTGACGCTATATTCATCTCACTTTCGACATTAGGGTTCAACAAACCGACTGATTCAGAAGCTACTCAATCGTCTGATGGGTCAATCTCTCCGCAGACTAATCAAATTCAAAAGGAGATTATTAAGCAACTTCTTTATCGGAAGCCTCCAAACGAGTTGCCTGCATCGCAGTTTAAACGTATACAGAAATTTGACTGGAAGCACTTCCTGCCAGTATCTGCGCTGATTGGACTAGCCCTAACCGTCATTATTGCGATAATCGGAGGGTTCACAAAAATACCGAAGGTTAGTAACTCGCCTTGGTCTGAGTTTGAAATAAAGTTCGCTGGAATTTGGCTACTGATGTCGATGGCAACAGAAGTTGCTAGCTATCTACTTCAAGGTAAGGTGCGCTTCGACAAACTTACTGCCGGCCCTGCGACGGTCACTTTATCACAGGAAAGTGACAGTTATTTTGACCGATATCTTGACGAGATAATCTACTTTTTTGAGATGTCGACATGCCGCATTGTTGTCTTTGAGGACCTTGACCGCTTCAACAACTGGCAAATTTTTGAGGAGTTACGCGAACTTAACACACTGCTGAATAATGCTAAGCAAGTCCGAGATAGAAATAACGAGTCTAGCGAAATGAAGGTAGTCTTCATTTATGCAATGAAGGACTCAATTTTTGAATCTCAGGCCAGCGTCAAGACCCAAAAAGCGGCGAACGCTAACCAAGACGGGGTAACTCAAGAAATCCAGAGAGCGAATCGCACCAAATTCTTTGATATCATTATCCCCGTTGTGCCATTCGTAACACATCGAAGCGCACGAGACTTGATGCGTCAAGAACTCGAGGGTATCCGACCCAAAATTTCTGACAAGCTGATTGATCATGTCGCAAATTACGTTCCAGACTTCCGTCTTCTTCGCAGTGCTTGTAACGAGTACATGATATACGCACATCACATACTTCGAAATAATGATCTGAAGCTCAAGGCTGACCATCTATTTGCGATGATGTTATACAAGGTAATCCATTTAAAAGACTTTGAAGACATACGCCTTGGTAACAGCAATCTCGACAAAGTGTATGAAATGAGCATACGGGCCGCGGAAGCTCGCATCAACACAATTAACGATGATTACGATGCACTTGAAAGGCAGTTAGATCCAAGAGCTGAAGCAAAGGTGCGCGGCAAGGCGTTTAGAGATATGATTGACTGGGCGCTTGAACACTTCAAACTTCACGCTGAATCGTTTTCTGTGAATGTTGGATCCCAAGCATTTTCCCGGGAGGGAGTTGATACTGCTGGGTTCTGGAATACAATAGTCAGCCAACCTGACAACGTAACCATTACGATAGGGGGTATTGAAGACCAGTACACACGACCAATGTTTCTTGAATACAGTAAAGACGACATGGCGCTATTTATGGGGAAAGATATGATATTCTCCCCTGTTGCTCAACGAACTAAAAACTTCATAAATTCAGAACTTCACAGGCTCGGCATTATCCGCAAGCAATATCAGTCTGCAAACATGTCTGATCTGATGAGCGATCCCTTGGCGGTAGTGACATTAGATGATGGTGTCGAGCAGACTTATAGTACCTACGTTGAGGAAACACTTGGATCAGGACTGGCTGCGGCTCTCATCCGCTATGGCTACATCGATCGAAACTTTGTACTTTATACATCGACCTACCATGACACATTTCTGTCCGTTAATGCTATGACGTTCCGAATGCAGCATCTAGGGCAAGGTCTCATGAACACGAGCTATCGATTGGATGAAACAGAGGTAAGGAAACTTGTTTCGGATAAAACGATCAATTTGCGAGAGTTTGCTCAACCAGGTGCATATAACATTTACCTCTTAGACTATCTTCTGTCGAACAAAGAAGAATGCCGAGATCATTTTGAGGCTGTCGTCGGATCAATGTTAACGGATGTCGATAACGGTGACAAACTAATTCAAGCTTTCTTTATTTCAGATAGCCCCAATTATAATCAAATTTCTTTGATCGACGAACTGGCGCCACGATGCTCCAGAATATTCGATGTTCTCGTGGGACTTCGCGGCGTACCAGACGATCAACAAGTTGGATACGTTGATATTGCGCTTCGCTCCATATCTCCTGACGTTGACTATCACACTTCACTACTTAAGAAGTTTGTCGAGCGGCATTATAAGTTAATGACCACATTCACGAATCCAATTGCCGACGAAACCGTGGACACTCTTGCGATGCTTATGGCACAAGCTGGCGTGAAGTTCTCCGATATTGGTCACGTCGACTCGAAGTTGCGTGAGCATCTGATTAGGAACAACTGTTATGAAGTCAATTGCCCAAATTTGGATACTGTATCAGGTAGTCATCAATCAGCTCTTGATGTCCTTTATCGTAAAAAACCAACCGTTTATACATACCTTCTGCAGTCGCTAGACGCATATTTGGCCATCATTACTGATGATGAGAGCGATGAGTCGTCGGCATTAGTTGGCTCAGCCGACACGGCCATGGTCATCGCTGACGTTGCGAAGCTTGATGTTGCTGCGAGTACGAGACCGGAAGATTTGGCGGCAGATAACGTGAGGTTGAGCGACAGCGAAGCGTTCCCGCTACTCTCGAGCCTACTGGCGTCATCGGGGGCAAACTGGTCTGTCGATCTAGATGGCCTGCCGTCTAGCTGTTGGCCGATATTGGCGGCCCACAACCACCTCGCCGTGACGACTTCTAATCTGTGGCTGTACATTAGCAAGCGAGGTGTTGATGACGATCTAATTGAGTTGCTGGAACGGCACTCTGCAATTGAGAACCAGGGTGACGCTCTGAGTAACGAGGAATATATCGAACTCGCCACCGCGATTCTTGGTCTAAAGGAAGAGCAGATTTCTGCTAAGCAGCGTGTGATGTTGGTCGCGTCGATAGGTTACGCCGAACCAATTCCTGCGTCCTACATTAAGGCGCAAGAAGGCAAACTGGTTGGGTACCTAATCAAGGCCGGTTTGATTGCTGACGACCCAGCCGCCTACGAGTTGACAAAGGAGTTTGACTGGCCAAGTCGCGAGTTTGCGATCGCGTCTTCGCAACGGTTTACTGACTATATGGACATTTACGTTGTTGGGGATGATGTCCTTGCAATAGTTCAGAGCCGGTTGGTTCCGGCTAAGGTTAAACAGAATATTCTCGACAGGATGTCATCGTACTGCTCCGGAATGGATGTCGAAGACCTGACACTACTCGCTAAGTCTATTGCGGCTCAGAAGGAACTGCGCACTGATAGTGCGGTCCTGATATGGATGATCAGTCGAGAGGTCAAATCTGATGTCATCATACCGCTGGTTGCTAAGGAGTTGGATAGTCTCTCAGATTTGGATGTTCGCGACATCGTGACGGCATTGGGGAGACCCTACAGTGATCTTTTTCAAAAGGGGCGGCAGCGAGTATATGTTGACGGGATTGTAGGAGCGGATAGGCTATTAGAACGACTCGAGGATGTAGGTGAAGTAACGACATACAGGTGGGATCCTTACAAGAATAGTTACTGCGTTTACCGTCATAGATAGTCAAACATTAGTGGCTCTTCGCATTTGAGGGTATGGTAGGTGGGGCTAGTCGTCTGGTTTAGGTGGTTGTTGTCAGGTGGTCTTGGAGGCGTCCGGCGTGGGTGAGGTTGCGGAAGCCCAGGGCGATGCCGCGTAGGTGCTCCAGGCGCCCGTTAAACGCCTCGGTGGGGCCATTGGAGGTACGGGGGCGGTCAAAGTAGGCCAGGATGTCCTGGCTGCAGCTGATCAGGATCTTTGCCAGTGTCTGGCTCTCCTCAAGCCCGTTAGGGACGACCTGCCTCAAGGAGTCGATGAGCCGTTGCATCAGGAACCGTCCCAGGCCCGGCTCTTCGACCCTGTAGGCCTGGATCAGGCGCTGGTAGACGCCGCAGGCGGCATGGACTGGAGCGTGGCGATCATCAGCGAACAGGGTCTCGAGGCACTCGGCCTGGGCGTCGGTGAGCAGATCGGCCCCGGTGCGTAGGGTGCGCCGGGCCCGGTAGAGCCGGTCACCCGCCCGGCCCGTGGCTTCCCTCTGGATGCGGCGGCACTGGTCGAGCTTGCGGTAGCCAGGGACACGACGCGCGTAGGGGTCCATCACCGCCCGGGTCTCTGGGAGCTCCTCGCCAGCGGCGCTCTTGAACCCGGTGAAGCCGCCCATGGCTACCACCTCGACGCGCCCACGCCAGGACTCGTCCCGAGCGGCGAGCCAGGTCTTGAGGACCTTCTTGGACCGGCCCGGGACCACGTCCAGAAGCCGGGCCGGACCACTGCGGTCGCGCACGAGGGTCAGGTCGATAATGACGGTGACATAGCGGTCGCCCCGCCTGGTGTGGCGCCGCACAGAGGGGGCACCTCCCGCACGAGAGCGAAGCGCGCGGGGGAATCGTCAACGCCGAGGACCTCCACACCATCGAAGCGGTGAGGATCGTCTAACAACGTGGCCTGAGCGCTTGTCAGGATCGCGTTGTTGGCGGTGTGCCAGGAGATCCCCAGGGCGGCTGCCACCCGGGAGACCGACATGCACTCCAGGGCAAGGGCCCGCAGCCCCCACTCCACCGGCACGTGGGCCAGGCGCCGGGCCACCGTCCCACGAGCCTGCCCCTGCGCCCCGCAGGCTCTGCAGAAGGGGTCCTCAAACCCGATCGGCATGCGGCACTCCACAATGGCTCTCGACGAGGTCAGGAGCTGGCCCACCGCGGTCAGCCCCAGGGCGTCCAGGCCCAGGAAGGTCGTCAGATCAGGGCTGGTGAAGGTAGTCTCAGGCACGTCGAGGTCTCTCAGCTGGGTTGTGTAGCAGCTCCCATCATCGAGGGGCCTCGACCCCTACCCACGCAACGACGCACCACCCAACCCCACCCCAAACACATCAATAGGCCCCGCCTACCACACCCTCAAACACGAAAAGCTGGTTAACACCTCGGCAAATCGATCTGAGGTCACGATCCCATCACAAGTCTCTTCGGGTGGGAGATGATGTGCCAGAATTGAAATGTGATCACGCGGAGGTTCCCTGGGTCGACTTTGTCGAACATTTTGTGGAGTCTATTCGAAAAATGTGCGAGCGGAGTGTGTGCGATCAAGTGGCGATAATGCGAGTAAATAACAAGCAAGACGAAAGGTGAGAAATGGTTTCGTGGTGGAGAATAATGCACTGGAGGGTGGAGCGAGAATCCTTGAGGAAGGAAAATCGCGAGCTCGAGTCAAGGAATCGTGAACTTGAGTCCGAAAAAAAAGAGAACGAAAAGAACTTGTTGGGGCAAAAAAAAATTACAACGAAGGACGCTGCTCGTAACTCTCGCAGGCGTCGCATTCACGGGCGTCTGTGCCGCGGTCGCTGCAGCCGATTTCTGGCGCAAAATGTTTCCGGCCCCCTTGCTGACCATCACTCCAAAAGTATATAGTCCGTACCCGAGAGATAGCAAAAGTGATGTCATCGTCCCGGGGGGCGTGAAATTCACCATAAGGAACAGTGGTACGCGAAGTGCGGTTTTCATTGCGGCGCGCATCACGATTGATGATTACGAGCGCTTCCAAGCCTGTACGTATGGGAGTGGGCCTGTTGATCCCGGCGTTTGCTACGGGGTGAGTCTGCCGGTCGACGCGACCCCTGGGGTGGAGATAGAGGTGCCATTGAGTTACGAGGTTACTACCGATGAAAGCGGTAGTTTCAATCTTGCATTTGATTTGGAGGACGGCGGCTCGGAGGCTGCTTTGGGGGCGATCGGTCTGGATATACACATCTACCGCGTCCGCATAGCCCTTGTTCAAGATGACGGCAGTACGACGGAGCAGGGACCTTTCGTTATCGTTGCACCGCGGGATCATCCGTTCATGCTGTACTGGAAGGCGGATCGGGTTCTTCACGGAGATGGGGGTGATTCTGCGAACTGGCAAACTTTGGAAGAGGCGACCAGATCATCAACGGGCTCCGGGGGGGAGCTTTGGAAGGCGCTGGAGTGCTTTAACCATAACGACGAGGCCCTGAGGCGGATCATCACGGATGATTCTCTCATGTCTGAGAACATGGAATCGGTGCGCCATGCGATGCAGTCCGGATTCTCTACCGATTACCTTTCCTCTGCTCCTGATCCGACAAGCGATCCGAGCCTATATGTCTGTCCGAAAAAATAAAAATACTTATCGCGCTTCCTGGCTGGATGCGGACGGGGGCGGAGGGTGCCGGGAGCGCCTGACGCGCACGGCCGAGGTGCCTGACGGCCGGTGGTTCGTGAGGCAGACGAGGCGTGAGTCTGACGAGGCTCATGGGGCCCTGGCGATCAATGAACTGCGGGGGGTACGGCCGTGCGAGGTTTCTGAACCTGGTTGAGAGTGAGACTCTGTCCAAATCTGTTACGGAGGAGGGCGTGCCGACTCCGCTCGTCGCGTCGTGTGACGGTGATACTCCGGGCAGTTGAGCGGGTGAACACTCTCATGAGGAAACGTGATACGGATCGCGGTTGGTTGGAGTCTGGCGGGCGCGCCCGTGAGATCCCTGCGAGACGGGAAGTTCGAAGCGCAATTGACCTACCGGGCCCGGCGCCCGGACGCCGTCGGTCAGGCGTGGGCGCGCAACCAGGTGAGCACCGCCCGCACGCGCCGGTTCTCCTCTCCCGGCAGCAGGTCCAGTTTGAGGAAGACATTCGCCACGTGCTTGGCCACTGCTCCGTCGGACAGCACCAGCCGCTCCGTGATCTGCCTGTTGGACAGTCCCTCCGCCATGAGCGTGATGACCTCGACCTCCCGCGGGGTCAGTCTCCCCAGTTGCGGACCGTCCCGTTCCTCCCGACCGGCGGGAGGAACGGTTGCCTCGTCGTATCCGGCCGTATTGTGCGCCGTGCCCGCCCCGGCCGTGCTGTGCGCCGTGCCCGCCCCGGCCGTCATAAGGTGAGCCAGAACCTCCGGGTCGATGACGACACCGCCCGAGACCACCACATCCAGGGAGCGCAGGAAGTCGCTCACGCGTCCCACCCGTTCCTTGAGCAGATAGCCGACCGAGCCGTCGTCCCCTTCGAGGAGCTCGCCGAGATAGGGCCCGGCCACATAGGCGCTGAGCACCACCACGGGCAACCCGGGGTGCGACGCGCGCAGGTCGATGGCCGCCCGCAGGCCGTCGTCGGTTCTCGTCGGCGGCATCCGCACATCGGTGACCACGGCATCCGGCGGCTCGCCCTCCGCCATCAGTCGTGCGACCTCGGCGCGCAGCGCGTCGGCGTCGGCCACCTGGGCCTGGAGCTCCAGGGTCTCCGAGGAGATGCGGAAATCGAGAGGGCTCAGCTTCCCCGACTTGACGTCCTCGAAGGTGAGGTCGTCGAGGGCCTTGCCGGTGTT
>ERZ773005.1652-NODE-1652-length-11072-cov-33.364074_pt1 | contig 11072 bp, 13 predicted proteins | sample MGYA00580666_ERZ773005 | MGnify/ENA primary metagenome ERZ773005 (study PRJEB29015, sample SAMEA2737999) | human oral metagenome | biome: human oral; feature: human-associated habitat; material: dental | place: China | collected 2061 ... | reverse complement strand
TTTTTCTCTACTTTAGATTTTACATAAAACACGCTGTAGTGATATGTTACCTTTGCATCCGGTTTCTTAGGTTCTACCGGCGGCACCGGCGGTGTCGGCTTTTCAGGCTCCTTTGCTTTGATTTCAGGAATGCCTATTGCACGAATCTTCCCGTTTAGCGAATACCATATATTCGGCTTTTTACCTTCAGTATTATTTTTTCCTGGAACTTCCGGCCCATATGGAGCCTTTAAAATTGTCGTAGCAGAAGCTGCTCCCACTGTAATTTTATTGTGAGGTCCTTGTAATCTTAAAGCTCCCGCGCCATACCACGAATTTGGTGCATCTGATGTATCCCAACCCGATCCTTCTTCATCATTTTTTTTATACATCGTATGTTTACAGCCACCTTCTCCTTTTCTAAAGTTTAAACTTTCTGTGGCGTAAATCATATTGCGTGTTATATCTTCACCAACTGTTGATCCTGAAATCTTTACAAATTGTCCAGGAGTATAATCTTTCGCAAGTTCTATCGAATTATGTTCTCGGTTAAGAGATGCCACTGATAACAGTGCATCTTTAAACTCAATTTCTTTACCGTCCTGGTCATAGAACGTAAATTCGTTTTTAACAAAAATTGAAGTGTTTTTCTCGTTTTCTCCCGTATATGCTGATGCAAACACTCCAAGCGTAGGATCTGTGAAAATACCTAACCAGGCTGTTTTATTTGAATTTTGAAATGCCGAATCATTGGTCAATGTATACTTAAAAACAATCTTAGAAATTTTTCTACCATTGTAGTAAGTTTTCTTAAGGTTTGTATAAGTCGCTGTTACACTCTGTCCTCTCTTTAAAAGCACTGTAGACCATTTTACCTGACCATTATTGCTCACATTAGTCTGCCAACCGGCTTTGCTGCCGAAATTACCAAAAAGTTCCATGGAGCCTGAAGTTGCTCCTGGTTGTTCCTCTAAGTCTTTAACACTCATGTTATCCAGCTGCAAAAGTTTATTAGAATAATTATTTGTGTCACGACTAAATGCTTTATCCACAGCTTTTGCTGACATGTACTTCCCTTCATTTGCTGATAATGTCAATTTAGCATCCGGTTCTGAATCATATACCAAAGTTTTTGCATATGGCGAAGATAAATAGCCGTCTTTGTCCTTGTTCTTCTCATACTCTTTGAGAGCATCTTCCATTTTCTTCTTTTCTTCTTCATATTGTTTTTTGAAAGATTCATAATCCTTCTTGTATTTTTCATAATCCTTATTATACTGAGCCAAATCTTTGTCGTATTTTTCCTTTTTCTTATCGTACTCCGCCTTTTTGGCATTATACTCGTCCATTTTAACTTTGGCTTCATTTAATTTTTTTATCTGTTTTTCATAATCAGCAGCAATTTCCGCCCTTTTGGCATCTGCTGCCTCCTTGGAGTCTACGGTACCTTTATTCTCCGTGTCTCCTTGTGTTACTTCAGCACCCGAATCTCTTGCATTCTTTGCTGCCCTATCCAATTCCGAGTTATCTGCGTTGACTTTTACTCCATTAACCGGATCTGCAGCATAAACCTGCGATGCACTCGGCATTAGCAACGTGACCACGGTCAGTATTGCTACGACCTTTTTAATGATTTTCTTTCTCATCATACTTTCCTCTCTAAAATAAATCTATGTTTTAAGTACAGATATTCTACATTCATCATTTCGACACGGTTACGTATCGAAATTATAAGCATATTTTGCAATATTGTTACATAAATGAAATTATCCACACTCAAACTGCAACTAAATTGAAATATCAATTTCACATATTTTTTCATCTTGCATCGACTTCTACCCGTGTAATCCACTGCCGATTTTAAATCCATAGAATTGATATTCCTAAACAGTGTTTTTTATTTGCGCAATTTTCTTATTGAAGTTTCTGCAAAATTTATATAATCTAAAAACAACAAAATAAGACTTACGTCTATATCTCAATTGTATGTCCTTATATCGCACTCTATTTATATGTATGTATCATGATATCATAGTTGACATTTTTTGTCAAAAGTGGATTTTAACGCGATACTCTCAAGTTTGTTGCAAGACTTATCCCTATTTTGCTAAGAAATACATATTCTTTAATGGCTTATATCAATGTTTTTATCTTCAATATTTATGTCTTCACGGAACAGTGGATGATAATTGAAATTTCCACGTTTTACTTATTCTTTTTTTGCTTCTTTCAATCAGAAATCTAACCTTTGCGCATTTTTTTAACTCTTGTTATCTCTTTCGACTCTATTACCAAATTAAAATCAAGCCCTCTAAACATTTCATTGATATCTACTTTTTCATTAAGAATAGGTCGTCCAATTTCAGTAATTTTCTCGTCCCATTCTATCGCTTCTCTCCAGTCAGAACAAATTTTAGTACAATAACTAGCTTCTCGCAAAATACCTTTCCTAAAAATCACATGGTCATCTGTTGAAAAGCACTGGTGAACCCAATAATTGCGTTTTTTTCGCAGTTCATCAAGTTCTCTAAAATCGTCCTCTTTAAACAATTTATAATTTTTTTTACTCTGTAACTTTTTAATTTCTTTTAATAATTTCCCCAGCGGATCAGCTTCGAAATCATCAAGTTTATCAAACCAACTATTTTCCTTATCAACATCTAAAGCTGCACAAATACCCTTTAGATGCATTTCAATAAGTTGATAGTACTCTATTAATTCACTATGTTTTACTCTAAATTCTACTTCTGTCATTTTCTTTCCCTTCTCGTTAGCAAAACCTTCATTGCAATAATATCAAAGTCCAATATGCCGTTATTTTATTCCTCGCAATACTCAGTCGTATTTCTATTTCATCCATGTCTTTGTTTTTATATGTGATGTCACACCGATTGTGTAATACTGAATTAAACAGTTATAACCTTTGGAAAATTAACACATCTTTTTACAATAAAAGGGTCCAGAGTTTTTATCTGAACCCTAAACTATGGTGGAGATGAGGAGAATCGAACTCCTGTCCAAAGGCATTTTCACTAGAACTTCTACGAGCGTAGTCTCTGTTTTTTTATTTCACACTTGAAGGTTCAAAGACAAACTTATCCAAGAGCTATTCTGTAATTCCCTTACCCTACCAGAAACTCAAGCAAGGTTTTCCTGTATAAATGACACCGATTACCTCTCCCTACAGGTGAGGAGAGATCGATGCGCCGCTGCGTTAATTAGGCAGCAAATGCGAAATTATTGTTATTTTTAGCGTTTATATTTAACGTGCATATTTTTTCGTAGCTAATGCAATCTACGGCTCGCTTATCACGCTTCCACACCCCTGTCGAAACCTTTACATCCCCCTATTCTATATATTTTATCGCCTTTTAGCTGCGATTTTCATTTTGCGTTCAGCATCTTTTTTAGCAATTGAATCTCTCTTATCGTAATTTTTTTTACCGGTTCCGATGCCGATTTGGACCTTCGCCAGGCCTCTCTCGTTTATATATACCCGCAATGGTATTATAGTCTTTCCTTTCAATCTATTTATTTCATCAATTTTTCTAATTTCTCTTTTGCTCAAAAGCAGCTTTCGCTCTCTCAACGGATCTACATTAAAAATATTTCCTTGCTCATATGGACTTATGTTCATTCCCAAAATGAATATTTCACCATCCCTAACCTTCGCATAGCTTTCATTTATACTGACCTTTCCCTGCCTAATCGACTTGATCTCAGTCCCTGTCAAAACTATGCCCGCCTCAAATATATCTTCTATAAAAAAGTCAAATCTCGCCTTCTTATTATTTGCCACTATCTTCTTTTCTCTCATATTCTCTTATATATTTACACCAAAACTCTCTAACCAAACTGCTCTTTAAAAGGTATAGCAATTATCCCATTTGCCTTCAAAGTTAATCACACTTCATATACCTGCTGCTTACATCTACCGAATACGTCCAAATTTTCCAAAAGGATAAAGCCTGACAATCACTTTTCCGGTGATGTTTTTAACATTTATAGTTCCAAACATCCTGCTGTCAGAGCTATTTTCACGATTGTCACCCATGACGAACACTTGTCCCTTTGGAATCGTGTAATTTATGTTGCCGTGGGTTTCCTTTCTCCCAATGTAATCTTCATTTAAAATCTTACCATCTACGATCACTTTATTATTTTTTATCCGTATTCTCTGTCCTTCCGTTGCTATTATCCTCTTTATGTACAACCTCTTTCCCTTTTCGTCTCCATCCGGCTGCGGAAACACGATTATATCACCTGCCTTAGGTTTGGAAAACAGCGTATATGCCTGTCTGCTTATCAACAGATAATCTTTGTCCGACAAAGTGCCTTCCATAGAGCTGCCGCTGACTATTATAGGTTTTATAAAAAATAAAGTTCCCGCTACAATGATAACGCATATTAAAATGTCAAATATAACACTCTGTCTTAATTTTTTCATTATTCCTATTCACCCGATTAAAATCCATCTATCGGCATTTTTACCGATTTTTACATTTTTATCACATCATCAATATCCATTTTATTTCACTATTTTAAACTAGTTTATCCTGCCCATTTTCTTCAGTGGAAATATCCTAAAAAACGCCTTTCCTACTATGCTTTTTTTATCGATTGCTCCCAGTTGTCTGCTGTCTCTGCTGACCTCTCTATGGTCACCCAGCACGTAGACCTTTCCTTTGGGAACCACGTAATTTTCAACCTCACCTGTAGTCGTCTGATATATGTATTTCTCTTCGATCATACTGCCATTTACGTAGACAAATCCATCTTTAATGGTAATCTTATCACCCTCAAGTCCAATCACTCTCTTGATGAGCTTCATATTTTTCCCTTTATCGTCTTTAAGTTCTGAATTGAAAACTATTATATCACCTTTTTTGGGTTCTCCATAAAAAACTTTATTTAACAGTACCACATCGCCATCATTTACGGTGGGCTGCATACTGTGTTCTTTTACTTGGGAAGGACTCACGCAAAACAGCACTGCAACGGAAATGATTATCGCGATGATAACATCTCTCACAAAGCCTTTTATTTCTCGTTTTTTATCTCTATTATCATGGAATTTTTCCATTCTGCTCATCACTATAACTCCTAATTTAAATCTATCTATGACTATGCAAACGCACAACTCCACCACCTCAACATATGAACTTATACATTGAAATTATCCTTTACAATCGCTTCAAACCTCTGTGGTAATTGATCCTCAATTTCCTTGCCGTTCAAAACTATCTTGTAAGCGTGTAAAAGCTGTGTAGTCAAATCGTATTTTCGCTTAATTTTAGCATTTATATTTAAATCTCCATATTTCGCATCACCTATTATTGGAAATCCATGTGCTGCCAAATGAGCTCTAATCTGATGGGTTCTTCCTGTCACAAGTTCCACTTCCACAAGAGTCATATCCTCTGATGAACACAACGGTCTCGCTACTGTCTCTATGTTCTTTCCTCGATTTTCAACATCTTTATAAAGTGTGTCACTCTCTTCATCATTTGTATGTGTAATTTTCACAGTGTTGGTTTTTCCATCTTTTACTAAATTTCCTCTCAGTTTCAGCTCTTTTTCCATGATGCCTGAAACCACCGCTAAATAGAACTTACTAATCTCGCTCCTATTTTTTATTTTTTTATTTAACAACTTTAGAGAATCTGCGTTCTTACCGAAAATTACAATACCCGTTGTATTTCTGTCCAATCTGTTTACAGGACTTGGAGCAAAGGTTTTTTCTCTTGTAGGAACGTACTCTCCTTTTTCTATCAGATAGTTTATCACCTGATTAGTCAAATGGTTCTTTTTTTCATTTCTATCTCCATGAGTCAGAAGCCCAAAAGGTTTGGATACAACTAACATGTTCTCGTCTTCGTATAAAACTTTAAAGCTCTTTTTAACTTTAACACTTTTTCTCTTTTCACGAAACCTTTCAAACTCTCCATCTGATATATATATGTTTAAAATATCGCCTTCCTCTAAGATTCTTCCTTCCTCGCCTCTTTTACCATTTATTTTCAGATTTTTTCTAATCATCCTATAAATCTGTCCGAGAGATGCTTTTTTCAAGTACTTTCTCAGAAATCTATCGAGTCGTTGCCCGCTGTCATTTCTCTCTATCCTTATTTCAATCATAGCTTATATTATACACCAAAACATCTAAATAACCTAGCCATATACCGAAATTTATCAGGATTTTAACCTTCCTTCGTTGTGTTAATCCGTCTTTTATGTTATCATATAGCAATAAAGGAGAGTCTCTGATGGAAAAATTTAAAAATTTTTTTTACAATAAAAATGATATAATCGTTGCTATTTTGATTTTAACTATTGCAGTCTTCGTCATAGCATTTCGTATCAAATCCCTAATGGATTATCCGAAGACTCTATCGGAAGACAAGTATACTACAACTACGAAAACTGAGCAAATCAATCAAAAAAACAACACTAAAAAAGCTAAATAAACAGTGAACTGCCATCTTATAGATATGAGGTATTTCGTCCACTATAAATGAGGTTCTATTAACTTAAACTATGTACAGGAGGTCATCATGGCTTTTATAACTTCAACTGAAATGTTCAAAAAATCCTTAAAAAGCGATTATGCTGTCGGGGCTTTTAACGTAAACAACATGGAAATAATCCAAGGAATCGTAGATGCTGCGAAACAGGAACAAGCTCCGATTATACTACAAGTTTCGGCAGGTGCAAGAAAGTATGCCAAGCCCGCATATCTGTTAAAGTTAGTCGAAGCTGCGATGGTGGATACGGGTCTTGATATATGCCTGCATTTAGATCATGGTGAGGATTTTGAAATCTGCAAACAATGTATCGACGGAGGTTTCACCTCTGTTATGATCGACGGTTCAAAGCATCCTTTTGAGGATAACGTGGCTCTGACAAAAAAAGTCGTCGAATACGCCCATGCCCACGGCGTGGTAGTCGAAGCCGAGCTTGGAAAATTAGCCGGCGTGGAGGACAATATCAAAGTAGATTCAAAATCCGCTACTTATACAGATCCTGAGGAGGCTGCCGAGTTCGTTGAAAAAACCGGTGTTGATTCACTGGCTATAGCCATAGGCACAAGCCATGGAGCATATAAGTTTTCGGGGGATCCGCAGTTGGATTTTGACAGACTCAGAGAGATACACAAGCTCATACCTGATACACCTTTAGTTCTACACGGTGCATCGACTGTTCTCCCTGAATTCGTAGATAAATGCAATCGATACGGAGGCAACATTCCGGGTGCGAAAGGTGTTCCCGAAGAGATGATTACGGAAGCTGCAAAATACGGCATTTGTAAGGTTAATATCGATACCGATTTAAGACTTGCGATGACTGCGGAAATCAGAAAATATCTAGCTGAAAATCCAAAAGAATTCGACCCTAGAAAGTATCTCGGACCTGCTAGAGATGCGATTTCTTCAATGGTTTCACACAAGATAAAAAATGTTTTAAAATCCTCAAACAGAATATAAAAAAAGAAATTCTAAGCTCTATGCCAATAGGTGTGGAGCTTTTTTCGTACTCAAAGTTTTCATCCACGAAATTTTAAGCATAAAAAATCAGAGATGCCTGCACGCAAGTATCTCTGAAATACAATCTCATTCGATTTATATTTTTATTCACTTTACTTTTTAGAAATTTTCAAAAGTCCGACTCCGACTATTACAAAGCTTAAAGCTCCCACTAAATAAGCCATGCTCTTTATTACGATCTGATATGATTGAGCAAGCTCCAAACTGTTTGGCGCGAACATATTTGGTACGAAAAATAACAGCTTTATCATAGCTGCACCAACAATTATTAAAACAATCCCTATAATTGATACTGCTTTGTTCTCCATAGTCCTATCCTCCCAAAATTAAAATATAATTTAAACAAGAGGAATGAAAACACATTCCTCTTGTTTCGATACTATACAATTATTTATTTAAGATTTGTCTTCGCGACTTCACATAGCTTTGTGAACCCTGCAGCATCGTAAATTGCCATCTCCGACAACATTTTTCTGTTGATTTCAATTCCTGCAACTCTTAGACCGTTCATCAGTTTACTGTAAGAAATGTCGTTCAATCTCGCAGCGGCGTTGATTCTTGCAATCCAAAGTCTCCTGTATTCTCTCTTCTTGTTTTTTCTGCCTATATATGAGGAACGTAAAGCTCTCATCACAGCCGGCTTTGCAGCTCTGTAAACCTTGCTCTTCTGACCGTAAAATCCCTTAGCCAGCTTTAAAACTTTTTTATGTCTTTTATGTGCATTTAAACCTTTTTTAACTCTTGCCATTTTCTATCCTCCTACTTACTCAATACGCTCTTTATTCTCTTTAAATCCGCACTGGTTAGAACAGTTGCCTTTCTCAAGCCTCTTTTTCTCTTCGCAGTTTTCTTCGTCAAAATATGCCCCTTGTAAGCCTTATTTCTCTTAACTTTTCCTGATCCGGTAAGCTTAAATCTTTTGCAAGCGCCTCTATGAGATTTCATTTTATTTTTTGCCATAATTCAATTCCTCCTATATTTATTTCTTTCTATCCGTTTTCGGTGATAATATCATAGTTAAACTTCTACCTTCAAATTTCGCACCCTTTTCCACGTCGGAATATTCCTTGCAAAACTCTGCAAACCTATCCATCACTTCATGACCCTTTGACTGATATCCCATTTCTCTCCCTCTGAAACGGAGACTTACCTTTACTTTATCTCCATCCTGTAAGAATTTAATTGCAGTCTTTCCTTTAACTTGAATGTCGTGTTCCTCGATGAAGGTGCTGAGTCTAATCTCCTTTACCTGATTATGCTTCTGCTTTTTTTTCGCTTCTTTTTCTCTCTTCTTAAGCTCATATTTATACTTTCCATAATCCAGAATTTTGCAAACCGGTGGCTTTGCCTTAGGAGCAATATTCACCAAGTCAAGGTTTTTTTCATCTGCAAGTGCAAGTGCCTCTTCCCTTGACATAATTCCAAGCTGCTCTCCATCTTCACCTATTATTCGAAACTCTCTTCCACGAATTTCTTCATTTATCAAAACCTCTTTACTAATGATATTACACCTCCTCCAATGCAACAATAAAAAAGCGGATAATTCAAATTACCCGCCTTAAATATGTAATATACACAATTAAATAACCAAACGAGCTCTCGCTGTAAGGTGAGAAACGGATAATTTCTACTTCATACCATGTAATGATACCAGTTCTCATCCTCTGTGTCAATATTTTTTATAATTATATATCGTTAGGTTTAAGGTTACATGCTGATTTTCAAATGAATTTTATATTTCGCATGAACGTTCTCAAGGTTTAGTATTCTAAATGTGAAATTAAAAAAATCACATACACATAAATTCAGTCGACAATCTTACCTTCTAAAACGCATTTTCCAAAGTTTTTTCCAAATTCAAATGCACCCTTTAATTGTTCTTCACTCGGCTTAAACTTCACTCTGTAGCCTTCTCCATAAATTTTCATTTTCAACTGGCCCAATCTCATAATAATGTTTGGAACCGCCTCGCCTGTCCACCCATAGGAGCCGAATGCAGATGCTATCTTATTACCGTGAGTCGATGCAAAAACCGCAGTTGTAAGGTCCCATATAGGTTTTAGAGCTTCGCCCAAAATCGTAGGGGAACCCAACAGAACTCCGTCAGCCCAGTACCACTCTGCCGCAACACTTGCAATCAAACTATGATCAGCATCTTCCAAATCAAATTTTCTAACTTCAATATCACCGGCAGCTTTCACTCCTTTTTCGATTTCTTCTGCCAAAATTTTCGTATATCCATAAGCTGAAACATAAGGAATTATTACGGTCTTATTCTTATTCGGATTAGTCTCCTGTGCCATGGCATTGTATTTATCAATTATCAGCCGAGGATTTTTATCGATTACAGGTCCATGTCCCGTACAAATCATTTCAATGTCAAGGTCTCTAATTTTTTCGACGGCTTTTCTTACGAAGGATTTAAACGGTGACATGATATGCTCGAAATAAAATTTTAGAGAATATTCATAGTCTTCGAAATTTTTCAGTGTAGAAAATAACACGGTATCCAAGCAATAATGACATCCGAAAGCATCACAGCTAATCAGTATCCTATCCTCTTCCACGTATGTAAACATGGTATCCGGCCAATGTAAATTCGGTGCCGAAATAAATCGTAACGTTTTATTTCCCAAAGATATAACATCTTCATCTTTTACAACGACGTTTTTAAATTCCGAATTTACAATTTCTCTCATAAAATTTATTGCAGATCTACTTCCCACAATGGTTATATTCGGATTTTTCTCGAGAAGGTATTTTACAGATCCGGCATGGTCCGGCTCTGTGTGATTTACTACGAGATAATCAATCTCGCTGATAGGCGTAACTTCTTCAAGTTTCTCAATATATTCATCGAGAAAATTTTCCTTTGCAGTCTCGAAAATAGCAGTTTTTTCCGAACCTTTTACAACATAAGCATTATAACTTGTACCAAATTCTGTTTCTACAATAACGTCAAATACTTTCAAATTTGGATCCAAAACCCCAACCCAATAGATGTCATCCTTTAGCTTCAATGTTCTCATTTTAACCTCCATCTTAACCGTTAAACCGACAACTTTTGACCATGATTTAACCTACAGTAAACTATTGTGGTTTAACCACACAATAACTTTTTCGATGCACATGCAACACCTTCACATTTCGCAATATATTAACAATCTATATGACACTCTCCATTTTCACTTGAAGAATTTTTCCAAATCATTATAGAGCTATATTGCAATATTTCTTCAAATTTTTCAAATAAAAAAATCATAATATATACTGATAAAGCTCTTCTGAAATTCTCATAATCTCCATATTAAATTGGATTGATAATACGTTCACAAAATTGACAGTACAATAATTCTAACATGTTTACAAAGATTTAACCATATGAATTATTATTTTGATTATAGTGTTTTTATATTAAAATTATACAAAAAAAGAGCAACTATCATTGCTCTTTTTCAAACTGGCAACGTCCTACTTTCCCAGGCAGTCGCCCGCCAAGTATCATCAGCGCTACGGAACTTAACTTCTGTGTTCGGGATGGGTACAGGT
>ERZ773005.1645-NODE-1645-length-11120-cov-51.654858_pt1 | contig 11120 bp, 10 predicted proteins | sample MGYA00580666_ERZ773005 | MGnify/ENA primary metagenome ERZ773005 (study PRJEB29015, sample SAMEA2737999) | human oral metagenome | biome: human oral; feature: human-associated habitat; material: dental | place: China | collected 2061 ... | reverse complement strand
GCGGCGCCCGCCCCGCGGGCGGGCGAGACCGGTCACGTCGGTGGAGCCCACTGGGGTTTGAGCGGTGTCGTTCTCACTCTTCTTCCCGAGCTGCAGCCCTGAAGCGGTTGAGAGCGCCCTGCTCGCGTGCCAGCCGGCTACGGTGCCGGTTGATCCGCTCCTCAACGGCGTCGAGCTCACGGCGCAGACCGGGGCACATGGTGATTGCGACGGCTCGGTTGTCGCCAGTGATCTCGACGCAGTCCAGGTAGCGACGGGCAGCAGCGATGCCGAGGCCGGTGGCCAGGATCGGCCGGATGCGTGCGACGGCGTCCAGATCCTTCGGGCTGTAGTCCCGGTATCCGGCGGAGGTCCGTTCGGGCACGAGCAGACCGGTCTCTTCGTAGTGCCTTAAGGAACGGGGGCTGACACCCGCCTGTCGGGCGAACTCTCCGATGCGCACAAGGAGCTCCTCTCCGGCGAACGGCTTCCACTTGACCTTGCCACTGGCGTGAATGTCTACCGTCGGGGTCATGGATCACATGACAGAACACTATTCCTTCGACGGACTCGATACTTTCGACAGAGTCATCCTCGTCCACGGTTTCGGGGCAGGGCCTCACGACCACTGGTTTCCCTGGCTCGCGCGGACCGTCCGCCATGTCGAAGTGCCGCAGCTCCCTCATCCAGAAACTCCGGAGGCCTCGACCTGGGCGTCGACCATCGCTGAGAGAATCGGGACGTCGCCAGACGGGCTGGCGGGGCTCGCAATTGTGACGCACAGTCTTGGCGGCCTGACCGCGCTGCGGGCAATCGAGCGAGTCATCGCGTGCGGCTCACCGGTGAACGGAGACGGTCGGCACCTGGCGGCCTTCATCGCCGTCGCGCCCTTCGCGCAGCAGCTTCCACCGACGGGAGAGGCGGAGCTCGACCATTTCCTCGCCACCGGACTGAAGGGCTTTCTCGACGGCGCGAGCCCCGGTGAGCTGCGTCCGCTTCTGGGGCCCACCACAGTCATTCATTCCGATAACGACCCGCTTGTCCCCCGGGCGGCTTCCCGGAGATTCGCCACCGCGATCAGCGCCGACGTCGTCACCGTTCCGGGCGCGGGCCATTTCCTGGCCTCCGACGGCGTCACGTCTCTTCCGCAGGTCGTTCGGACGCTAAGTCGTGCGAGCGATAAAGGCGCGGGCGCGCCTGGAAAGTAGAAAACGGGCGGGAGTTTCTCCCACTCCGGCAGCCAGAGAGCCCCCTGCGCCAGCCCTCGTATCGCTCGACAGTTCTCCCTTACGGCATTTGGCCCGTTACCGCTCTTTGCTGTGATGACTGCAGAAATACCAATATCGCATTAGCAGAGCAGATGGTTCCGAAGTCTCGGCGGACCGCCGCATCGGCTCCGGGGTAACGGAGGCTCCGACAACGCGGTTTTTCGTTGTTGTTGAGCCGGTTTCCGGGAATGTTGATGGGGTGCGGATACCGGGGACTGTTGCTATACTGTACATATGTTCGAAGGTGGCGTATTTCCTCATGTCCCGGCCGGTGGTGCGGTCGGAGCGTCGGGCGCGCCCGCCGGGCCTCCGATGTCGGTGCCGCCGGTCTCGGCGGAAGACGCCGCCGTCCTGCTGGCGTCCCTGGGGGCGGGCGGAGTGCTGGCCGGTGTAGTGGAGGGGTTACTGGCTCGGCTGCTGGTGACCGCCCAGGACTCCGACGATGAGGGCTCCGCCGCTGACGGCGTCGGCGGTGTTGATGGTGAGGGCTTGTTCACTGACGAACCTGGGGGTGATGCGGCCATGGTGACCGCCGCCAAGGGGCTCAGGACCATGGACGTGGAGGAGGCCGGCACCTCGGGGCTGATTGGTCTGGGGGCGGCGGGTTTGGGGGAGCTGGCCGCGGCCTGCCATCGCCTGGCGGCCTGGGCTGCCTGGGGAGAATCACTCGCAGCGGCCTGCCTGACCGGGTGCGCTGAGCTGTCGACCCACCCCGGCCAGTGGGGCCCAAACGGCCAGGTCTCACCCGTGGTCGGCTACGAGGAACGCAAGTTCAACACCACCTGCCTGCTCTCGGTCCGACTGGGAATCTCCCGGACTCGGGCCGGCCAGATGGTCGATCACGGCAACGCCCTCATGAATATTGGCTTCGGCCCGGTCGAGGCCATGGAGCGCTCCGGGGTCCTGGACTCGACGAAGGCGTCTCTGGTGACTCGCCGCCTGGAAGATGTGCCGGTTCCTGTGGCGCTGGAGGTTCAGGACAAGGTCCTGCCCCAGGCACCCCGACGCACCGTCTCTCAGGTGGGGCGGGACATTGAGCGGGCCCTCATGGAGGTCGACCCCGACGGACACGATGAGCGGACCCGAGCCAATGTCTCCAGGCGGTGCGTGTCGCGCCCGAGGCCTGCGGGCGAGGGCCTGTGCCAGGTCCGGCTTCTGCTGCCGACCATGGACGCCCTGCTGCTGGACGCCACCTTGGACGCGATCGCCGCCAGTGCACGCGCCGCCGGCGAGGAGCGCACCCCGGGCCAGCTGCGAGCCGACGCCATCACCGCCATGACCCTCTCGACGCTGCGCACCAGCCAGCAGACCGCCTACCAGTCCGCTGTGAAAGCATCCGATGTCCGCGACGGCGCCCCTACAAGCCTCGACGACGGTGGCGGTGGCATCGATGGCGACCTCAGCACGCTGGGCTCAGTACCCCACTCCTGGGCATCTCCTAATTCCCCCGTCCCGAGGCGCCTGCTGCCTGACGGGGTACCCCTGGAAGGAGTCCTGAGCAGCTTAAGCGGCCTGGTGAGCTCGGTCAGCCCATGGTGGACCCCCTCGACCACCGGGCACCTCCCTCTACCGGCGAGCATCCACATCAACGTCAATGTCACCGTCCCCCTGACCAGCTTGGTACCACCAGGAGACCCCACCGGCAGCGGCGATCCCGGAGGCGGCGACCGCGCTGACGGCCCTTACAGCCTTGATTCCAGCCGGACCAGCCCAGACGGCGGCCACGCAACCGTGCTTGAGCCCTCCGACCGGGAGTCCTCCGAGACCAGCGGCAGAAGTCTGCCCGAATCCAGGCAGGACGTTCCTGCTGCCCAGTCCGTAGCGGAGGTACGGATCGGGGCCCGAAGTGTGCCGGTGCCAGCCATGACTGCCTGGGCCCTGGCTGCAGGCGGCACCTGGAGGCGCCTGGTCACCGCCCCGGTCAGCGGAGTCGTCCTGGACGTCGGCCGCACCAGGTACCGGCCCCCGACGGGTCTGGCCGACCTGGTGCGCGCCCGCGACCGCGCCTGCGTCTTCCCCACCTGCCAGATTCCGGCTGAGCGCTGCGACATCGACCATCTCACCGCCTGGGGCCAGGGCGGGACCACGAGCCTGGACAACCTCGCCACCCTGTGCGAAGCCCATCACCGCCTCAAGCACACCCCCGGATGGGCCCTCACCAGAGACCAGACCAGCGGGGACCTGTCCTGGCACACCCCCGATAGGACCGTCTACCAACGCCACCCCGACGGCACCATCAACCGCCTGCCCAAGAAGGTCGGACCCCGCCAGCACCTTGTTCCCGGCACCGTCATCCCGGACGGCCTGAGCAAACAGATCGGCCCCGACCTCATCGACCGTCTCAACACCGCCCTCGACCACACCCACCCCAGCAGCGGCAGTGCCCAGCTGGTCACCCGAGGCCCCCGCCCCGGTGAAAAAGCCGGAGACTTCGAAACCACCCCCTACCCGAGAGCCGCCCACACCCTCGGACTGGCACCCCTCATCGACCAAGCCCCATCCTTCTGACGAGGACGAAGCCGGCAGCCTCGGGTGCTACGCGAGCGCGGCGCTGTCCAGCCTTGCGGGGACGAACTCGCCCCAGCCGTCCTCGACAAGGCCACCCCGCAGGCGCTCCATGGCGGCGTCGAGTTCGGGCCCCTCGGGGTGGCGGGCCGAGGAGAAGGACAGGTCCTCCTCGGAGCGGATCGGCAGCACATGAAGGTGCAGGTGATCGACCCCGTAGCCGGCCACGACGAGCCCGGCCCTGGGCGCCTCGAAGACGCGTACCTGCGCGGCACCGATGCGCTTGGCGACCACAGCCAGGTGCGCCACCACCTCGTCAGGCGCGTCCACGTAGGAGTCGACCTCGACCCGCGGAACCACCAGGACGTGCCCGTCGGTATGCGGCTCAATGGTGGCGAAGGCGACGCAGACCTTGTCCGCCCACACGAAACGGCCGGGGATCTCGCCCTTGATGATCTTGGTGAAAATCGTGCTCATGGCCCCATTGTCCCCCAGCCGCGCCCGGATCCGTTCAGAACCGTACAGGCAGCGCCCCTATCAGGCCAGCAGCCACAGGGAACCGTCGGGGACGATAGCTTCCGGGACTGCCCCTGGCGCCGCGATGCGGGAGGCTTCCGAATCCAGTAGGGCGATGACGGTGGCCCGCCTGCGCTTACCGCCCTCTTTGGCCGGTGCCACGGTCCCCCGATCGCGGATCCGCACCCGGCTGTCCAGTCCGATACCGGCCCGTCTGAGACGGCGCAGTGTCTCGGTGTCGTCCTGAATCCGACCGACGACGCCGTCGGAACCCACCGGTCTGGTCTCCAGGCGCACCAGGTCGGGCACGATGAGCCGGCCGTCCGCCGTGGGGATCGGGTCCCCATGCGGGTCCCTGGTGGGATGCCCCAGGACGGCGTCGAGCCGCTCCAGCAGCCGTTCGGAGACGGCGTGCTCGAGCTCCTCGGCCTCGGCGTGGACCTCGTCCCAACCGAAGCCGAGTTGGGTAACCAAGTAGGTCTCCAGGATCCGGTGGCGGCGGATCATGCCCATGGCCCGGCGCCTGCCTTCCTCTGAGAGGGTGACGGACCGGTAGGGCTCGTGGACGAGAAGTCCCTCCTCCACCAGGCGGGCCACATTCTCTGAGGCGGTCGAGGGCGCCACCTCCATGCGCTTGGCCAGGCCGGTGATGGAGGCGCCCGCACCGCCCCACTCGCAGGCGGCCCATACGACCTTGAGGTAGTCCTGGGTGACGGTCGAGTCCCCCACCACCGATGGCTTCGAAGTGGACCGGGCCGAGGCCGCCCTGCTCGAAGGCGGCATTATCCGAACATCCTCGCCAGCTGGCTGCCGAAGGCGATGATGATGGTGAGGATCACCGCCAGGTACATCGCCGCCATGACCCACCAGCGGGACTTGAGCAGGTCGAGCGCCAGGTTATCGCGCAGTCCCAGATGCCCACCGGCTGCGGTCCAGGCCCAGGAGTGAGCGGCCACCGGAATGGTGACGGACCAGATGACCATGCAAAAGGGGCAGAGCTTGCCGAAGGTCACGATGGAGACGGTCAGGAACCAGATGACGAAGGCGATCCCGCCCAGGCTGCCGGCGCTCAGCCCCCACCACATCCACCGCGGCAAGCGCGCGCCACTGAGCAGGACCGCACCGATCGCTACCAGGGCGCCGAAGGCGATGGCCCCGATGAAAGAGTTCGGCACACCCAGGAGGTTGCCCTGCCACACGTTGAGGGAGTCACCGCAGGACACCAGGGGGCTGACGTCGCAGACGAGCTGCGCATCCGAGTTGCGCAGCAGGTCGATCTGGGAACTGATGAGCTCCCAGCAGGCGACGATCCCGATGAGCCCGCACACGATGAGCAGCCAGCCGAAACCCCGCTCGGCTCCTGATCGGCGCAGCCAGTTGGGCCGGGCGGTGGAGGCCTCACCGGTATCGCGACGAGCGCGCCGGTCGAGCTCCTGACCGGGGGCGGAACCCAGATAGGCCTCGAGCTCGGCCTCGCTCATCTCATCGATCTCGGCATCTGTGGGCATGTGTGACATCGTCAGCCTCCTCACCAGTGGTGCGTCATCAGTTCTTCGGGGAGTCATGTGGCTATCAGGGTGAGAGCGTATGCCACAACGGGCGGCCCGCGCCCTACCCGTCCGAAAGATCGGCCTGGTCCTGGGGCTCGGCTCCCTCCTCGGACTCGGCCGGTATCTCCCCAGGCACCTCGGCCGGTGTCTGTTCCGGGTTGACCGATGCCGACGGATCCGGCGTCGAAGCCGTCGTCACCGTCTCCTGGCCCGGAGAGATGCCCGCAACCGGCCGCCAGGCCCCCACCGTCACCGAGGCGTCGGGGTGGAGGATGACCGCACGCCAGGACACAAGTGCGCCGGTGGAGTCGAAGGACAGGACGTGGAGGAAGGCGTCCTCCGTCACCGAGCCGAGCGAGGTGCCGCCCTTGCCGGCACCGGAGATGATCCCGCTCACGGGTCTACCGGTCTGGGGGCTGATGGCCGTCGTCATGCCGCGCTCGGCATGGACGTGCCCGGCCAGGAGCAGCGGCGCGCACCCCTCCTTCATCAGTGGGTCGAAGGTGGCCGGCTGATGGATGAGGACGACGTCGACCGGCGTGCGCCCGCAGCTGACCTTGGCCAGGCGGGCGGCGACCTGCTCGGTGGTCTCGCCGCTGCGCGGCTTGGTACCCGCCGCCGTCGTGCGGTCGGCGTCGTCGTCCCCCAGAACGGTGATCCCGGCGACCTTCTGGACCGAGCCGTTGGTGACGGTCCATCCCTGGGAGCGCAGGCGGGCGGCCGTGGCATCGGAGTCGTGGTTGCCAACCGTGGCGACCTTTGCAGTCGAACTCGGGACCGCCTGGGTCAGTGCATCGACGCATACCCGCTCCGGGTCGGAGCCTGTCATGGTCAGATCCCCGTCATCCATGTGGATATCGGCGTCGGAGAGCTGGTCGAGAACCCCGGAGAAGGCGATAACGTCGAGATTGCAGTGCAGATCCGTGGTGAGCACGGCCGTCTTGCGGCCGCGCTCGGAAACCGAGCGGGCTCCTGTCGTTGGCGTAGCCGTGGTCGAGGGGGATGCCTGGGCCGACGATGCCACGGTGGTCGCGGCGGCTGCAGCACCCTCGGTGGACTGCGGGGTCTCCTGCGGTGATGCAGATGATGCGGGTTCGGCCTCCACCACCGTCTTCGCGGAGGCCTCCTTGATCCGCGCCTGGAGATCCTCGGTGTCCACCTTTCCTTCGGCGGCCGTGACGTCCACCAGGCCATCGGTCTGCTCGGCGCTCTTCCAGGCGGCCCGCAAGTTGGTGTCTGCCTTGGCGTAGAAGTCTTTGTTGGCCTCCACGAAGGAGCGCGCCTTGGGACCGTAGGCAGTGACGATGTCGGCGATTCGCCCCGAGAAGCGGGCCCGGGCCATCGGAGTCCCCTCCAATGCCGACAGGGTGGAGCCGTGCACAGTGGTGGTACGCATCGCCGGGACCAGTAGGGAGGCCACAGCAGCCACCACCGCCGAGACCGCCACGGCCGCCGCCCAGCGGTGCGAGGCTCCGGCGCGGACCGTCTCGCGCAGGGGCTTGGTCGGCGCCAGGCTCCATGCGGCCACACAGCACAGGAAGATCGCCTCGATAACCCCGGCCCGGCGCAGGGCGTCGCTCGCCAGGCCGTAGAGTCCCTGCCGGATCGTCAGGTCCGGGTGGGAGATCAGCGAGAGGTAGGAGGCGGCGTCGGATGACAGCGACTGTCCCACACTGGCGGCGTTGGCGGCATCGGGAGCCGGGTCACCGGGGATCTCTCCCAGAACCACCTTGACGCCGAGGAGCCCTGCGGGTGACTGCATCGAAGCGGTCCCCAACGGTCCGAGGTCGAGCGTGACGGTGGAATCGAGGGTTGTCGACCAGGTCGCCTCGTGCGGGCCGACCGGCGCCGAGGCCGTCGCCGTGGACAGGCCCAGGAGGAGGGAGACCAGGCTGGAGGTCAGGATCATCGCCGCCGTGCTGATCACCGCGCGGGTACCGGAACGCAGTCTTCTCCACCGTGTCCGCGCCGACAGCAGCACCGTGAGCGCCAGGGCGCCGCAACGACGGGCGGCTGTCAGCGCACCGGTCCACAGGTCGGCGGCGCGACCGACGGTGCCAGTATCGACGTTGGTATCCGCTTCAGTGCCGGCATCCGTGTCAGTACGTGCCACGGCCCACCTCAGATACGGGCGCCCAGAGAAACCCTGGTGGCGTGGTCCTCACCGTTGTGCTCCTGGGAGGCGATGAGACCCGCCAGTGCGGTGACGTAGGTGACGGTGTCCTGCCATCCGCCCACGGCCTGGCAGGGAACGCCGAGGGCCTTGACCGGGTAGTCATTGCCCTCGGGGTCCAGGCGGTCGCCGATGAAGAGCATCTCCTCCAGCGCGATCCCGGTGACCTCGGCCAATCGTCTCATGCCGTAGGCCTTGTCGACCCCCTTGAGGGTGATGTCCACGCTCGTGGAGCCGCCAGAGCGGACCTCCAGTTCCGGCAGGAGCGGGGCGACGGCGTCGCGCAGGGCGGCCTTCTTCTGCCCTGTGGGGTCCCAGGCGCGCTTGGCCTCCAGAGGGGCGTCCTGCCCGAGGGCCGAGAAGGTGATCTGGCTGCCTCGGTCCTCCAGGATCTCCCCCCAGGTCCGTTCCTCCCACAGGCCGAGACGGCGTGCCTGGGCCTCGACGATCTCGAAACCGGTACGGATCTGCTCGGGCGTGAGGTCGTTGGCGTAAACCAATTTCCAGGCATCACCGCCCCGGGCGGACTGCGAGGAGTCGTAGGTGTAGTACCGCGTGCCGCAGGTGGGCATGAGGTGGAGCCGGGAGAGCTCGTCGGCGTCGGCGTCGAGACGGGCCAGGACCTGATCGCGGAACTGCCCCACCTGTCCTCCGGAGATGATGCAGACGGGGACCACATCGAGCAGCCGCCTCAGTGCCGTCGCCATCGCCGGCGGCATGGCCGACTTTGAGGGCGCCAGCGTGTCATCGAGGTCGAAGGCCACCAGACGGGGCAGCTCCTGCGGGCTCACATCAGTCTGAGTCATAGGCGTATTGTGACCCACCCGCCTGGAAACCGGCCGAACCGGGCTCCAGACGGGTGGTGGAGTCGGTCTCTCTTCACAGCAGTGGGCGGGGACGGATCAGTCAACCTTCTCGGGGTGGAGCATGTGCTCACGCGCCCGCGCCGAGGCCTCCGCCCGGGCATCACGATCCTCCCGGCGTCCGCGAGAGATGAGCGCGGTGATGGACACCGCCAAGCCGCCCCAGATAATGACGATGGCAAGAAGCATGATGAGTACAGCGACTCCAGTCATCTCAGCCCTCCTCCTTGGAATCGGTCTCAAGCTCAAGGGGCTCGAACTCATCCACCGGAGTCTTCCAGGGGATGAGGGTCATGATGGCGGTGCACAGGGCCACCATTAGGAGCATCCCCCAGCCGAAGACCATGACGAAGCCGTTCGAGTAGGTCTCGTAGCCCTTGGACAAATAGGTCCCCAGGGTCTGGAGGAACATGTAGCCCAGCAGGACGGGGACGACCACGCCCACCAGGACGCGCCACCATAGACCGATCATCCGCGACTCGGAGACGGCGTTGAGATGATCCTGAAGCAGCCTAGTGCGGCGCAGGCCCCAGACCACCGCCACGCACATGATGATGGCCGAGGCGACCACACCGATGTTGTTGATGAAGGCGTCGACGACGTCGAGATCCGGCAGGCCAGAACTGGTGGCGAATAGGACGAAGGACAGGACGGCGGCCGGAATGCCGACGACGAGCGAGGCAGGTTTGGGAGCCAGACCGAGCTTCTCCCCCACGCCAGCGGCCACCACCTGGATGATGGAGATGAAGGAGGTCAGTCCCGCCATGGCGAAGGATGCGAAGAAGAGCACTCCGAACAACGCACCACCGGGCATCTGAGCGATGACCGTGGGGAAGGTGATGAAAGACAGGGAGGGTCCGGTGATCTTCATATCGCTCAAACCGACACCCTGGGTGTGCGCCATGAAGCCGAGGGTGGCGAAGACTCCGATGCCGGCGAACAGCTCGAAGGAGGAGTTGGCGAAGCCGGCCACCAAGCCGGTGCCCACCAGGTTGGAGCGACGGCGCTGGAGGTAGGAGGCGTAGGTGAGCATGATGCCGAAGCCCACGGACAGGGAGAAGAAGATCTGGCCGAGTGCCGCCATCCACACCTTGTAGTCCAGCAGGGCGGACCACTTGGGGGTGAACAGGGCATTGAGTCCCTCCCCCGCGCCGGGAAGCATGAGGGCCCGCACCACGAGGACGGCGAACATGAGCACGAGCAGCGGTAGGAAGACCTTGTTGGCCTTCTCCACACCGCCACTAACGCCCAGTGCGGTCACCACCAGGCCGAAGGCCCACACGAACAGCAGCGGAACGGCCACGCCCGCGATGACGGCCGGCGAGTAGCTGACCTCGGTCTCGAGCTGGTCGGCACCGATGTAGTGCATGAAGAAGCCTCCCGCGTCATCGCCCCAGGCGATGGTGAAGGAGAAGAACATGTAGCGCAGGGACCAGGCCACCACCACCGCGTAGTAGGTCATGATGACGAAGCAGATGAAGACCTGGAACCAGCCCAGCCACTCCAGCTTGGTGGACATGCGCCGGAACACCGCCGGCGGCGAGCCGCGGAAACGGTGTCCCAGGGCGTAATCGAGGAAGAGAATCGGTAGTCCCGCCGCCAACAGTGCAATGACGTAGGGGACGATGAAAGCACCACCACCGTTGGCGTAGGCCACGCCGGGGAAGCGCCAAATGTTGCCCAGCCCGATCGCCGAGCCGATAGCTGCCATGAGGAAGCCGAGCTGACCGCTCCACTGCTCACGCGGGGGCGCTTGAAGAGACTCGCTCTCCCCTGTCCTGGGGGTCATGAGTAACCTTCCGTGATCTCATGAACGAAGGCGACCCGGCGGCCGCCTTCTCCTGCGGAATGGTCGCAGGCTCTTTTGTCGTTGGACGCTAGCTCTAGTGACCACGATGTGTCGCTCAATGTCCAGCATGTGGACTGCATGTGCGAATCCACCTTCCACCCTTTCTCACGCGATCTATGCCACACTGAACGCAATTCCACCCGGTACTCAGCACTCCTTTCGAGAGGAATCCCATGGCCACCCCGCACATCGCCGCAGCTCCAGGTGACTTCGCCCCCGCGGTCCTCATGCCCGGCGACCCCAGGCGCGCCCAGCGCATTGCCGAGATACTCATGGCTGACGCCCGCATGATCACCGACGTGCGCGGGATGCTGGGCTTCACCGGAACCGTCAACGGCAAGCCGCTGAGCGTCATGGGCTCGGGCATGGGCCAGCCCTCCTTCACGATCTACGCCACCGAGCTGTTCAGCCAGTTCG
>ERZ773005.1635-NODE-1635-length-11166-cov-7.041580_pt1 | contig 11166 bp, 13 predicted proteins | sample MGYA00580666_ERZ773005 | MGnify/ENA primary metagenome ERZ773005 (study PRJEB29015, sample SAMEA2737999) | human oral metagenome | biome: human oral; feature: human-associated habitat; material: dental | place: China | collected 2061 ... | reverse complement strand
TGGGCAAAATGGTCCAAAATGGGCGTTTTGTAGCCTGCCGGGCGAGTTTTTTCGCGGATGCGGGCGGGAGGGGTGTCTGTTGGGCGAATTTTGTCGCGCCCTCCGGCACTGTGGTAAGGCCTAGAAGTCCTCCACCGGCACTGAGGCAGGCCGTCCCGTGTGCCGCTGCCCTCCACCGGCCACGTACGCGGATAGGTTATTGCGATATGGATAGGTTACGAGCATGCGGATAGCTTATTTACCTATCCGCGTGCCGATCACCTATCCGCATCAGGACAACCTATCCGCATAGGTCCAGATCTGGTCCTCGCGCGCTCGAAGCGCTGACGGTGGTGGGGGTTTTGCGCCATGCGAAGCCCTCTGGAGGCGTTTCGCCGGCGTGTCGGAGCCTTGGATGGCGCAATTCCCCCGCTGGGTGGCGTAGGGCCGTGGGCTGGAGCGTTGTTGTTGCCAACGTGCATACCCGTTGGGCGACAAGCGCCCAAAGACGACGGTTTTCGCTGAATGGGTCTGCGCTTTGGCGGATTCATTGTCTCGTGTGGTGTGTTGTGTGCACGTGGACCCTTGAGTATGCGTGTTAACCCTTTGATGCGAACGTTAACCCTTGAGTATGCACGTGGGCGGCGCTGCCCGCGCGCAGATCATCGGGTTAACGTGCGAGTCATCGGGCCCACGTGCATACAAGCAGGTTTGAATGCTGACTCGCGTATTTCCTATAGCGGAGGACGGACCAGAACCCGACAATCTGCATGGCACAGACCGCATCTTCTATCTTCTGGGTCAAGCCATTGCCCGCTCGATAGGGAACTTGAGTCGTTAGCGATCCACTCTCGAGCGGACGACCTGCAACTTCTCTGAGCGTTGAAGGAGTCCCGGATGCCTCGCATAACCCTTGATATCGTGGACTCGTCGCGCGCTGAAGCGCCAAGAGACGAGGGAGCGCCGCAGCTTCCTCGCAGACAGGAGGCCACACCGATGGACACCATCAGGAAAGCGGATAGCCGCCGCGGGCGGATCGCCTACGAGGTTGCGGGCCTTGCGTGGCTAGCCGAGGCCTCGGACCCCGGCGCAGCCGTCGTCCCCGTTCTCGATCACAGCGCTACATGGCTTGAGGAGCCGCGCCTGGTGTCCGTCTCGCCAACGCCGCGGGCCGCAGAAGAATTCGGCCGCGCCCTCGCCCACACGCACGCCGCCGGCGCTACTCACCTGGGCTCGCCGCCGCCCGGATTCGAGGGCGACGGCTGGATGGGGGAGGCCCACCTCTCGCTACTTGACCGCCCGAGCCTGGCCCCGGCCTCGTCCCGAGGAGACTCCTGGGGCGCCTTCTACGCGCGCGAACGTATCGCCCCCTACCTGGACGCCCCGGCCTTCAGCGCGTCCGACAGGGCTCTCATTGAGCGCCTGTGCGAGCGCCTCGAATCGGGGGCGCTCGACCACGGCCAGCCGCGCCTGGTCTCCGACGCGATCGCCCGTACCGGAGGCGTCGGCGCGGCCCGCACCCACGGCGACCTGTGGTCCGGCAACGTCATGTGGACCCCCGACGGGGCGGTCCTCATCGACCCCGCCGCGCAGGGCGGCCACGCCGAGGAGGACCTGGCGGCCCTCGCGGTCTTCGGCTGCCCGCACTACGAACGCATACTCGCCGCCTATAACGAGGCCTCGCCCTTGGCGGAGGGCTGGCGCGAGCGTGTGGCCCTGCACCAGATGCACATCATCATGGTTCACTGCGCCCTCTTCGGTCGCTCCTACGTGCCCGAGGCCGTCTCGATCGCCCGACGCTATAGCTAGAAGGGGATGCCTTCGCGCCGGGCCGGAGTGCATGGCGCGCTCCGACTGACTGCGATACGGCCGATTGTTGACCCCGTGCACGTGCATGCGCGGCGCAAACAACCAACCCGACGACGGATGCGTGATGGTGACGTTTCGATGGGAGTGCTAGCCTGTGTGCATGTTGGTGGTACTGCGAAAGTATGACACAGCTATCGCATTCGTCTGTGGTGCCTTGATTGTCGCGTTCATCGGTGCGGCATTCACGGTACCGAGCTTCTGGGACTGGCTATGGCAGCGCCACCAGAACCAGCTGAGCTGGTATATTCGGCCGCTTTTCCTCATTCCATTGTGTTGGTTCGCCTACAAGCGCAGCGGCGCGGGGATTATGGCGACGGTGCTCCTCCTCCTCACCAGCATGGGATGGTTTCCCCCACCGCGTCAGGTGAGCCCGCGCGTGCAGCAGTTCCTCCAGTTTGAGCAGCAGTACCTGCAGGGTGATTGGACGCCCGGTAAGGTCCTCCTCACGGTCATGGTTCCACTGTCGTTGGCGGCGCTAGCGGCAGCATTGTGGCGGCGCAATCTCTGGCTCGGTCTAGCGGTCATGGCGCTGATCGCCATTGCAAAATCCCTGTGGAGCGTGGCGTTTGCGGGTGAGGCGGGGGCCTCCGTCATTGTCCCCGCAGCCCTTGGACTTCTCCTGTGCGGCGGGGGCTTGTGGTGCGTGGCCAAGCTCGTGCGTTCGCGGTCCGGCACACGATCCTCACGCTGAATGTGCGTGAGGCTGGGGGCGGGTTGTGTGAACGACCCGACCCCAGCCTCGCCTTCGGGGGCGATGCGCGACCTACAGCCGCGGGATATTGCGCATGTTGGAGGTTGCCATCGAAAATGCCTCAGCGATGCCGCCGTTGAGTACGATCTTGCTCATCGCCGTCGCGAAACCAACCACCTGGCCACCCGTGATGGCCGGAGGCAGCGACAAAGCGTTCGGGTCGGTGATGACCTCGACGAGGGCGGGGCCGGGCGCCGCGAACGCCTCGCGATAGGCGTCCGCCAGGCGTGACGCATCCTCGACGCGCTCCGCGTGGAAACCAATTGCGCGGGCAATCTCCGCGTAATTTGTGTCGGGCACGTCAGTCTGGAAGTCCGGAATGCCGTTGACCAGCATCTCCAGCTTGACCATGCCCAGCGTCGAGTTGTTGAACACAACCACCTTGACGGGCAGGTTGTACATCTTCGCGGTGATGAGCTCGCCCAGCAGCATCGACAGGCCGCCGTCGCCCGACACGGACACGACCTGTCGATCTGGGTAGGCGACCTGAGCGCCCAGCGCCATCGGCAGCGCGTTGGCCATGGAGCCGTGCAGCAGCGAACCGATGAGGCGACGTGTGCCGAGTGGGTCAATGTAGCGAGCAGTCCACACGTTGCACATGCCTGTATCTGCCGTGACGATCGCATCCTTCGCGGCTGTTTCGTTGAGCAGGTGGGCGGCGTACTCGGGGTGGATCGGGCGCATCTTCTCGACGTTGCGCGTGTAGGCGCCCACGGGAGCGTGCATGATCTCCGAATGCTTCTTGATCTTGGCTGTTAGGAAGGCGTCGGAACGATCCTGCCGCAGGTGGGGGAGGAGAGCCTCGATGAAAGGCTTCACTTGGGCGTGAATCGCGAGGCCCACGTCCGTGCGGCGACCCAGCTTCTCGGCGTGCGTATCCACCTGAATCGTTGGAGTAGAGGGCAGGAACTGGTCGTAGGGGAAATCCGTGCCCAGCAGGATCAGCACGTCCGCGTCGCTCATGCCTTCCGCAGCCGCGCCATAGCCCAGCAGGCCCGTCATACCCACGTCGAAGGGATTGTCGTACTGGATGAAGTGCTTGCCGCGCAGCGAATGACCGATCGGCGCCTTGAGTGCATCCGCCAGCGCGATCACCTCGTCGTGGGCGCCCTCGACACCCGCACCCGCGAAGATCGCGACCTTGTCCGCCTTGTTGAGCAGGGCGGCCGCCTCTTCGATGTCCGCCGCATTGGGGGCCAGCGTAGCGGGGCGAGCAGGCGCGTAGGTGGGAACGTGATCGACGGCCTTGAGGTCGGACACGTCACCGGGCAGTGTTATGACGGCGACGCCGCCCAGGCCAACCGCGTGGCGGATCGCCGAGTTCACGGTGCGCGGCGACTGCGCCGCGGAGGAAATCAGCTCGTTGTACACGGAGCACTCTTCGAAAATGCGATCCGGGTGGGTCTCCTGGAAGTATGTCGAACCGATTTGTACGCTGGGAATGTGCGAGGCAATGGCCAGGACGGGTGCGCCCGTGCGGTTCGCGTCGTACAGGCCGTTGATGAGGTGAAGATTGCCCGGGCCGCACGAACCCGCGCACACCGCGAGCTTGCCCGTCAACTGAGCCTCCGCAGACGCGGCAAACGCCGCAGCCTCCTCGTGGCGGACGTGAATCCAGTCGATGCCGCCCTTCTTTGAGCCGCCGGTCTTGCGCACTGCGTCAACGATCGGGTTCAGTGAATCGCCGACGATGCCGTAGATGTGGTGGACGCCCGCGTCGACGAGCTGCCCGACGATCTGTTCTGCGACGTTCATGTCATCTCCTTAATTTGTTTGGGTCAAACCTTGCAAAATCACAATAGGTATGACTAAGGTCCCGTGTCGCTATAGCGTGATCGATGGATCAGCGAGGGGTGTCGGTGGAAGACTCGCGCCTTCCTCCGTTAGGATGGCAGGGCCCCAATAGCTCAGTCGGTCAGAGCAGCGGACTCATAATCCGTCGGTCGTCGGTTCAAGCCCGACTTGGGGCACCAATGCCTCCCCGGCGCCACTGCGCGCTCCGGTCGCCCGCGAGGTGGGCGCGTACGGCGCGGGCACCCACCCGCCCGCGCCGTCCGGGGACGGCATGAGGGCGTCAACGGGGACGCCAAAACGTGCCGCGAGGACTGCCAGTTCTTCGGCACTCCACTTTGCGCGGTCGTAGAGACGGTTGGAGATCGACTGAGGCAGGGTGCCGAGGATGGTCCCGACGTCAGTGCGAGACAGTCCACGCGTCATGAAGTGTTGCGAGAGCGTCAAGCTCACAGCCCCATTGAAGGTCAACTGTGCAGCTGCGTCGCCAGACTTGCTAGACATGGTACAAGTTTCACAGATGAAAGAAAATCGCGCAAGCGCAAGAGGTTGCACGGGTTTGAAAAGTTGTATATTTTCTACGCATGAAAGAAAATCTTTCGTTCAAACAAGAAGCTGTGACGGCGCGGCAGGCGACGGAGCTGCTGCCTGGGATGACGTATGCCCGGCTGATGCGGCTCGCGAAGCTGGGGAAGATTCCATCCATCCAGTACGGGGCGGGCGCGCGTCGGTTCTTCCTGATCTCGGATCTAGCTGAGTATGCGCGAGCATCCGGGTTCGAGCTGGAACTGGTCTCAGGGAAGTCCGATGCGAGACGTGATGTTCCGTTGCCGGGCCTGGGTAGGGCGGGGAGGTAGGCATGGCTGGGGCGCGGGGATCTTCCCCGCACGTTGGAGTTGTGAGAGGCGGACAGGTATCCGCCTGCGCTCCCCATCGTACTTGGGTCGCGTGTCGCGGCCGTGTGTGGGGCTGGGGGCGGCTGGCACCGCCCCGGTACCACCGTAAACCCGCCCGCGCGCGTCTGAGTGGAGCGTGCGCGGGTCCTCGTGGAGGGGAGCAGTGATGAGCGAGTACTTCGTCGTGCGGCGTGGGGCGACCGCGTTGCGTAATGAGGTCGTTTTTGATGAGCGGATCTCGTATGCGGCGCTGGGGATCTTGGCGCGCGCGTTGGCGTCTCCGGAGGGCGCGAACTTGGGGTATCGGGCGTTCGTTGGCCGGGGGTTGGGCGAGAAGGCGGTTCGGGCGGCGATGCGGGAGTTGGAGTCGGTTGGTTACCGGTTCCGTTTCACGTTGCGCAAGTCGTCGGGGCGGGTGCGTACGCTCACGATCTTCTCTGACGAGCCGATGACCCCGCAGCAAGCGCGCGTGGTGGCCCTCGAACAGTCGCGGGGGGATTACCTGTTGGAGGGGGCGGCGTCCCCGGATCCGGAGCCCACCGGAGAGGAGGAGCGTTTGCGCAGGTCGCACCGTGCGGCAACAGGTGCCGCACGGTCTGACGGGCGCGCCTCCCACCGTGCGGCAACAGGTGCCGCACGGTCTGACCAGGGAAAACAGGGCAAAAGTCCTGGTCGCACCGTGCAGCGCTCCACCGTAGCACGGTCGAGCGCGGCACTATCCCTACGGGATACCAAGTCTTCTAAAGAAGACCTAACCCAACCCCACCCCCACCCGCCCCAGAGGTCGACCAGTCCGACCTCGCCGGGTGAGGGGCAGGGTTCGGTTGGGTCGGGGAACGGCTGTGCCGATGAGGCGGTTGCCGAGGTGGCCGCTGCGTCGCCGGTGGCGACGTCAGCGCCCCGGAAGTGCCGTAGAGGCCCTCAGAGGCGCCCTGGGGGTGGTCAGGGTGCTGAAAGTGCCTCAGACGGCGATCTGGCGATTCTGGCGGCGTGTGTGCCCGAGCAGTTCCGGGTGATGGACGCATGTGGGCTCGCGGTCGTGGTTGGTTTGCTGCGCGAGCGGTTGGATGCCGGCTGGGCGCCGGGTGAGATCAAGCGCTTGCTGGATTCACCGCCGCCGGCGGAAGGTGTGAAGTTCATGTCCCGGTTTGTTGCTAAGCGTTTGGAGCGTTTGGTGGCTGTGGGGGAGTCTCCTCGGGCTCAGGCTGCGGCGGCCGAGCGTGAGCGTGAGCGCCTGGCAAGCGAACGCGCTGCTGTCGTGGATGCTCAAGCGGCAGAGGCGGCCCCGTCGGTGGTGCACATGCGGATTCACGACCTGGTGACGGAGCTCGCTCCGGGTTTGTCGCGTGCTCGGTGCGCGGTGGTCGAGCTGGCGGTGCAGCAGGCTCTCACGGATGCGTGGCGCCGGGAGAACCCGCGAGGTGGGAAACCGTCGCCGTCGGCGCTGCTGGAGGTACTCGCGGCATCGGGTGAGCGGATCGCGGCTCGGGTGATTGCTGAGCATGTTGATGAGGGGGTTGCCTGAGATGGTGGACGTTCTTCTGTCGTGGCCTGCGTGGGCGCGAGCTCAGAGAGGCTTGGGGGCCTCGGCTCGAGCGTGTTTGCGTGAACTGGCTTCCTTGGCGGATGATCGGGGGGCCGCGATCGTGGAGATCGACTGGCTGGCTGACGCAACAGACCGTTGTCAGCGGACCGTTTGGCGGGGGCTGGCTGAGTTGGAGGATCGTGCGCTGATCGTGCGTGAGGAGCGCAGAGAGGCGGGGCATCGCGCTCCGTCGCGATTCCAGCTGGTGAGGGATCCTGCGGTTGCTGTGGAGCGGACCCGTGATCGGATTCAGAGTCTGGGTGTCGTCGTCGATATCTTCACCGGGGGCGCGGTTGGCCCGGATGACAATGAGGGGTTGCGCGCAGTCCTCGTTGAGGCCTGTCAGGCGGGTTGGGTCGGGCAGGGGGCAAGCCGTTTGGCTGTGACTCTACTGGAGCATGGTCCCAAGCAGTTCGGGCGTCTCGCGGTTCGTCAGGCACGTTTCGAGGGTGACACGTTCTCGAACGCTTTGGCTGATGTCTTGACGTTGGCGTGGCTGGAGGCGCGTGCCTCCGCCGCGTCGATGATTCGCGCACGGCGCCCGTGGGCAGTGTGGTCGCGCGCCGTGGAGTGCGCGGTTGCGGAGGAGTCACTGGCAAGCCTGGAGGACCGGGGCGCTGTGACCGCTACGGGCGTTGTTCCTGAAGGGGGTTCGCTCCTCGCTGGTGGGGCGGGAGAGCTGTATGTGGGAATTGATGAGCTGACGGGACCTTTTGCTCGCGTGGTTGATGCGTTGCGTGAGGCGGGTGTGCCGTCGACTCTCGCGTGGGCGGGCAGTGTGCGTATCGCGCAGATCGCGGCTCATGTGTCGGTCGCGAACACTCACACGATGGCCGCGCGCGACGCTACGCTCGCCTCCCTTGGGGTGAGTCCTGCCGCTGCACGCGCGTGGATGACGCTCCTGGTTGGGTCGAGGCGTGGAACGGTCGCGAACGCTCTCCACGCCGATCAGAAATCACTGAGTGAACAGGCCGCGGTCGTGGCAGAGGCATGGCGCAACACCGCGCTTATCGCATAGATCACATTGGGGGATTGGGCTGACTGACGGGAATGTCAGGTAGCTCCGTTTTCCTTGGATTATCTAGGCTTTTATGGTTTGTCGGGAAATGTGTAGCCGTCGATGTCGCGAATGTCTTTAATGATGTCGTCGATGAGTTCTTGGTCGTCGATGGTGGTGTCGTCTTCGACCCATTCGCTCTTGACGGTGATTTCGAGGCGTTGGAAGACGCGCATGCGGGACATGTCGAGGTTCCGGCGCATTGCTTTGTCGATGGCTTGGGCGATCGCGTAGTCGCGGTCGGTTGAGGGCCAACCGGCGGTGTTGAGTTGGCCGCCGGCGCCGGGTGGGCGGCCGTCGAAGGTGACGGCCCAGTACTGGAGGCGTTCTGGCTGGGTGTCGTGGTTCATGAGGGGTGCTCCTGGAGGTGTCAAACGGTCTTCAACAATGATGCCATCTTGGTGAGGTTGCTGGGGTGGAGGGGGTGTGCGTGTACGTGCTGACGGATAGGACGTAGAGAAAGGAGCACACATGCCGACTCTGTTTCGGGGGCAATCCCCTGTGCCCACGGAGAATCACTGGCGTGCTCCCAGTGGTCCGTCTGTGCCGATTCCGCCGCCTCCTGCTGTGGCCGCCGGTCGCCATTGGGAACCGGGCGTGGATGGACTCACGGTTCGGCGTCGTATCCGGCGCTCTACCGTCGACGGCGCGCCTCTCCTGTGGGTCGTCGGCGCCCATGGAGGTGCCGGAGCCTCGACGTGGGCGCACATCCTCGGGGTTGGGGATGCTGGTGCGGCGTGGCCGCAACATGTGAACCCGTCTCGGTCGCTCGACATTGTGGCCTGCTGTCGGTCGACAGTGGCGGGGCTGCGTGCCGCGCAGGATGTGGCTATCGAGTGGGCGGCCGGAGCGCTGCCGGGGCAGCTCGTTGGCCTCGTCGTGGGGGCTGATGCCCCCGGCCGTCTCCCTCGTGAGCTCCGTGATCAGCTGCAGATCACGTCGGGAGCATTCCCTCACTGCATTTTCGTTCCGTGGCAGGCGCAGTGGCGCTTCACCCGGGAAAACGACGTGAACACAACCTTCCGTCGTATCAACAAGATCGCCGCCACCGTGGCGGCATGGACCGAAAGGACAGCCTGATGTTTGCATCGCGCATTTCTGCACTACTTGGGACCGATGTGGTTCCTAACCCATCGCCGAAGGCGATTGAAGGCCTGATGGACAAGATTAATGATCTTTTGGGCAATGCCATGTGGATTGGCATTATCTGCGGTGTGCTCGGCTTGATTATCGCAGGCGGGATGATTGCCCTTCACAATCGGCAAGGGCCTGGAGCTGGTGGCGAAGCCGTTGAAAAGGTTGGGTGGGGTATTGCTGGTGTCCTCATCGTCGTGTCGGCACCGATTATCATCAGGCAGTTTGTCTAAAGGAGCGATGTGATGAGCGATAGTGGTGAGGTAAGAGAACGGAGTCCATTCGCATCCCCGTGGGTGATTGCCTCCGGTCTTGTTGTCATTGTCGTTGTGGCGATGGGGATTGGGCTGGGAGTGGGGCTGGCAGTGCGCGGCTCTGCAGCGACGCAGCCGTCCAGTCAGTCAGGCCTGCCGACCGGCACTCCGACGGTGCTCACGCCGTCGCCGAGCGCATCGCCGTCGCTCATGCCCTCCCCGACTCCCACGGAGGGGGTGCTCGGAATGGATTACGTCTCTCAGCCGTGTTACGTCGATGAGGTCAATATGTTGCCGTTGGGGCAAACTCCGCGCGCGACGCGGGTGAGTACTGTCCAGGGTGGCCGGTCGGTTGAGGTTGCAACTGAGGCGGGTCCGTTCGCTGCGATGGATCGCACGAATCTTTCGTATTGCTATTCACATACGGTGGAAGGCGCGATTACCTCTGGGGCGAACTTCCTCCTGCATTCAACATGGGATGTTGACCATCGCGATTCGATCGCGATGGATCTTGCGGACAATTCCGATGGGACCCTCGCGGGTAAGGTTTTTGACTCGAGTCGCTCGCATGCCGGGGTTTACTCCATGCGGCAGGCACATATCGCGGGTTACTACTACGAAATTCGGGGTGAAAATGATGTGCTTGTTGTCTATACCTTCACCCTTGGAGATGATCCTAAGACGCTGACCATTCCACTGCGTATGACGTGGGTGAAAGACTGGAAAGTTGTCTACCCCGAAACTCCTGACGCATGGGGAGTTGGCGAGCTCACGGATGAAGCAAAAACTCGAATCACTCCGTGGAGTGTGAACTAACGTGGGACTCGATTCCTTTGTCAGCGAAGTAACTAAATCGCTGGGAGAGATCATTCTCAACTTGGGAACGTGGTGGGTGAAGGCACCTGTTCCCTCGCTCTTCGTTACGACATCACCAGCCTACCGGCTGCAGGACTACCTGCGTTTTCTCTTAGCCGCAGTGATGATTGCATCGCTGATAGTCGCGGGCATCCGAGTCGTCATTGACGGTCGTGGCGATTCACTTCGCCACGTCGCACAATCCCTTGTCACAGTCGTGGTTGTGTCGGGCGCTGGGCTCACGCTGGCATCAACTCTCATTAGTATCTTTGACGAGACGGCGGTGTGGCTCTTGGATACGGTCACGGAACAGAGCGCCGAAACCTTCGGAAAGCGAATCATTCCGGCCCTGTGGGAGAGTACTCATGTTCCGGGGGGAACAGTCCCGGTTCTCCTGCTCGCGTTGGCAGGGATCCTCGCGAACGTCATTCAGATGGCAATGATCTGGATTCGATCCGTCCTACTCATGGTGATCATGGGGCTAGCACCCATCATTGCCTCGACGATTGGAACATCCTGGGGCCGCGCCTGGGCCGGAAAGATCCTGGGCTTCTTTTCAGGGCTTGTCTTATACAAGTTGGCTGTGTCGATCATTTATGCGACAACGATTCTTTTCCTGACGTCAGAGAGTGGCCTGGACGGATTTGTGTCGTTTCTCGTCGGCGTCATGCTCATGGTATTCGCGGCCGTGTGTCCGTTTGCGCTCGTGGGGCTGTTGATGCCCACGGGGGCGATGATTGCATCCTCGATGGGCGGGGGTGGCGCTGTGGCCGCGGGGGCAGCATCGATCGCCTCGGGCGCGGTCGACGTGGTGCATAGGGGGAACGTCGCTGCAGACTCCGCACCGTCGTCACCATTCGGTGGCGGTGGCGGAACAGGATCTGGGTCTCCGTCGGGAGCAACAACTGCCCCCGACGCGGGAGCGGTGGGCTCGAGCGGTGCCGTCGGCGCAGGTAACAGCGCTGCCGGCGGAGCGGCTAGCGGGGCGGCCGAAG
>ERZ773005.1634-NODE-1634-length-11170-cov-27.847413_pt1 | contig 11170 bp, 11 predicted proteins | sample MGYA00580666_ERZ773005 | MGnify/ENA primary metagenome ERZ773005 (study PRJEB29015, sample SAMEA2737999) | human oral metagenome | biome: human oral; feature: human-associated habitat; material: dental | place: China | collected 2061 ... | reverse complement strand
AAGGTGGCAAGGGGCAACTAGACGACCCCCAGGCCACGAGAACTACCGAAGGCTCTAAAATATCAACCCTATTTAGGGTTCTATCAGGTATAAGCAAAGGAGTTTTAGTTCATGAACAATACCTATGTCCTTGCTGACGTCCATGGGCATTCAAAAACTTTAAAGAAACTTCTATCGAAGATTTCTCCATCTAGCGATGATATATTCTATGTGCTGGGCGACATGATCGACAGGGGACCCGATCCGGTAGGGGTCATACGCCTGTGTCGCGAACTTCCCAACGCAAATGTAATTATAGGAAACCATGAAGACCTTATGCTGAAGCACTGGAATACACACAACAGGCTCTGTGGTGAGTATGGATGGAAAAGGGATGACGTCGCTTCTATTGGAGCGACGTTCTCTTTATTGCAGAGACGCGGTCTTGGCTGGCGCATAGAGGACGCATTGCCTACATTGGCAGGTTTCTCAAGCCTTGCGGCCGAGGAAAGGCTGTCTATTCTTTCATGGATTGGTGAGTTGCCTTTGTATGCATATTGCAGGATTGAGAGTAGACTTTACATCCTAGTTCATGCAGGAATTCGCCGTCCTCAAGATAGCTTTACTAAAACGGTCATGAGTGACCGGGATCTTGATCGCCTGCTTGAATCACAAAGGGATCAGGATCTCTTAAATATTCGTAGCGCGTTCTGGTATCAACCGACCGGCCTGGTCAACAGTGAGGGAGAAGGTCCCATTGTTATTGCGGGGCATACAGCAACTTGTTCGATTGGAGTGCTGAGGAAAGGCTTTATCGCCGCGCGTGCACTTCGACCAAGCAGGACTTCGGTCGATGGCAAAGGACGTTGCCAGATGGTGGCTTTTGGGGGCACTCGTAGAACAGGGCACATTCCTGATAAGATTGCCATAGATTGTGGTGCTGCTGGAGGGCCTCCCAAGGGACAGGTTCTTATATTGAGGCTTAATGATATGCATGAATTCTATGAACCTGTGCTTGATGACGAGTGATCGCTCTCTTGGCCATTGAGAGGTTGACAGAAATGTTCCAGTAATGTACACTTTTAAATATATTTTGCGGACCCGATTTGGAAGGTTATTTTGAGATGAGCTACAGCGATTCCGGTTACACAAGTTCTGACTATTCCTACGGCGGCTACTACAATACGGATACCGGTTATTCGAAGAAGGATTATGCCTACGGCGGCTACTACAATAAAAACACTGGTTACACAAGTTCTGACTATTCCTACGGCGGCTACTACAATAAGGATACCGGCTATTCGAAGAAGGATTATGCCTACGGCGGCTACTACAACTCGAGTTCGGGCACGTACTCCTCGCCCGACAGTGGTGGGAAGTAGGCGTACTTAGCCAAGTTAGCGTGCTGGGCTAGGCAATATCGGTTTGATCATATGTCCGGAGGCTGGCGGAACAAGACGCTTACCTTCGGGCTTTCTAAGGGAATTCCTCTTGCCAAAGGACTTGATGTGACAGTTGACGAATGTATAGCGCTCGTTCGTGACCTGTTTCCTGGCATTGCCCCGGACGTCACTCCCTCAAGCAAGCTGGTAGACGACCTCTGCCTCTGCTCTTATGACATCATGGTTCTGGTTGCCGCCGTTGAGGATAGGACGGACAAGCGCGTCGACATCGTACGATTTAGCACCGATGTCACCGTTGGAGGCCTCGTCGATTCGCTGGCCGATTAAACCGGCCATTGTTAAGCCGAGTTAAGCCGATTGGGGGTTTGGTATGGCTAACATCATGCTCACCGATGTATGTAATCTCAACTGCCCCTACTGCTTTGCCAACGAGTTTGTTAACCACGACAAGAACGAGATTTCGCAGGCTGCCTTCGATGCCGCCCTCGACTTTATCGTGGGCGATGGCACCCATCGAACCGTGGGGCTCATAGGCGGCGAACCAACGCTTCATCGCAACTTCGAGGGGTTCGTTCGGCAGCTCATTGCCGACAGGCGCGTCGAGCGCATCATGCTCTACACCAATGGCCTTGTGCTCGATAGGTATTGGGACGTGCTTTTGCACCCGAAAGTGCAGATGCTCGTGAACCTCAACCCTCCTTCCGTCATGGGTGACGCGCGGTACGGGAGCATCCTCAAGAATCTCGACCACCTTGTGCTCGACTGTATGCGGCCCGACCGCGTGACGCTAGGCATCAACATGTACGGTGCGCAATTCGAGTACTCCTACATCATCGAGGAGCTCAAGCGCTATTCCATGGACCATGTGCGCGTCTCCATCGTGGTCCCCAACTTGGACGAAGGGCGCAACATCGACGCCCATGCGTACTTCGCATCGATGAAGCCTCGCCTCCTCGAGTTTTTTCACAACCTGCTCGATGAGGGGATAGTTCCTAACTTCGATTGCAACAAAATACCAACCTGCATGGTTGCCCCCCAAGAGCTGGCGGGATTCCGCCGCCACCTCGATGACCCAGTGCTCAAGGGAAAAATCTCCTTGAGCAACATCAACAACGCGCAGGTAGTTTGCCGTCCTGTGATCGACATCAGGCAAGATCTGACGGCTGTTCGCTGCTTTGGCCTGTCACAGTACACCAAGCAGCACATAGGCGATTTTAAGGGCATCCACGAGTTGGAGATGTTCTACATGAGGACCATAGACGCCTATGCCTACAATACCGTCTATTCTGCCGCCTGCGTGGACTGCCACCGACGCAAGGTCGCGGAATGCTCGGGTGGCTGCTATGGGTTCAAGATCAACGAGATCCTCGCGCTTCAAGCCCTTGCCGACAAGCGGCTCGCGCGCATGGGGGAGCAGGCTTCGTAAACGTGGTTGCCAGCAAGGCGGCTGTGGGGTCCGCATCAAGGGGCTGGCAGAGCTTGGCTGCTGGGTAACAGGGAGGGGAATGGGGACAGGCATGCCCGCTAGTGAGCCGGTACTTGACACGCTGCGTATCCCGCAAGACGTACCAGGCCTCTATAAACTTATGGAAGGGGAGGACCAGCACCTCTTTTCCACAACGGTGCAGCACCAGACGGCAGACGCGTTTGGCTCCTGGCTCGAGCATATGGTGGCCACGTCCTTCAATGATTTTCGCGTGGTGAGGTTGGCGCCCGGCGCAGAGCCCGTGGGATACGTGCACGATTACGACTTTCGCCTGAGGGATGGGCATTGCCGCATAGCGGTGTGCATCGATCCCAGTTTGCGCGCCACGGGAGTCGGGGCGATCGCGGCCATTCGGTTTGTGGCCATGCTGTTTAACACATATCCGCTCCGTAAGGTTTATTCTACGGTATACGACTACAACAAGGAGAGCCTCAGGACTAACCTCGCGGCAGGGTTTGTGGACGAGGGCACGCTGGAGGATTTTCGCTACTACGATGGCGACAACTACGCGCTGCACTATCTGTCACTGGACAGACAGACCTTCGAGAGACGCTTCGGAGGGCGCCTATGACCGCCTTTTGCCTCAATCTCTGCGAATTGGTTTCTCACGACCACGACTCGCAATGGCTTACGAGGCTTGTGGCCAGAGCTGCGGAGGCGAATGGTGGCCAGTGCCTCCGCCTTTACGCTGGGTCATACTTTTGCGCTCGATATTTTGTGGCCTTCCCGTTTTGGCGACCGGTTGCCTGCGTATGTCGCGAGCTCAGCGTACCCCTTAGCCTTGTCGTTCCCGTTGCGAGCCAATCCCTGCTTGCAAAGGAGAAGGAAGTCCTTGGTGTGGCGCTTACGGAACTTGGGGGAATTGTGGACGAGGTCACGGTCAACGACCCGGGGATGCTCTCGTATCTGAGCGGCGGTTTGAGCGGGGGTGAGCGCGGGGTCCGTAACGTGCGTGTCAATGCCGGGAGGCTATTCTTTAAGGATTTGCGGGACGTGCGGATTCCCGGTGAACGCGACCGCATGGCTCAGGTTGCCGGCCTAGACCGGATACATGGGGGAAGGTACGCGGGAAAGCTCGAGGACGGCAGCGGCGGATTCGCTGTTCAATCTGCCGAGATCGACCAGCTGTCAAACTTCCTCGCGCTTCCGAGACCGGAGGACTTGAGCTGCGAGATCGCCTTGCACGTACCATTCGTGTATATGTCTACGGGCATGGTATGCAAGTATGGCTCCATCCATCGCGAGCTCAAACTCAAGTTTAGGCCCAACGGGGAGTGTGGGCTCGAGTGCCAGCATGTTATCGAGCGCACGCACGGTGACTTCTGCGGGGCCGACGTGGACTTGTTCCGCGTGGGACGGACGATATTCGCCCTGCCGCAGCGGTCGTGTGCCACCTCGCGGCCGGTAGAGCGCAGCATTTACTTCCCGCTGCGTGAGGTCATCCAGATGTCAGGAGAGCATTGATGGTGGGGGCGACTGCGCGCAATGGCAAGAATACCCCGGCTGCGGGCGGTTCCGCGAACAGGATGAGGGTTCTCGTTCCCTGCGGCGACCCAGCCCAGGCCGATCGCCTTATTCAAGCAGGCGCCGATGAGCTTTACCTGGGCTTTTTTGATGACGGGTGGGTGGGACGTTTTGGCGAGTCGGCCGACCTCAACCGCATGTCGGGTTTCGGGAGCGTGGCAAACAAAGCCTCGTTTGAGGATGTGCTGACGGCTTGTGACCAGGTTTCCTCTCGGGGTGGGCACCTGTTCGTTACGCTTAACGCGAGCACCTACACCCCCGACGAACTTGACTTTATTCGGGACCGGTACTTGCCAAGACTGGCCAAACGGGGCGTTTCGGGGGTCATCGTATCTAGCATCAAGCTGGGGTTGTTGGCCTTGGACGCGGGGGTCGTGCCCGTCGCGAGCACGATGTGCGCCATATACAATGCGGACATAGCACGGGTGTACCAAAACGCCGGGTTCCGGCGGATGATTGTACCGCGTGACCTCTCTCTCGAGGAGATCGGGGCAATTCACGAGGCTGTTCCGGATGTGGAGCTGGAAGCCTTTTTCTTGCGCAACGGCTGCATGTTTTCGGATGGCTACTGCCTGGGCCTGCATCGTCCCGAGTGCGGAGCCTTGTGCACGTTTATCAGGACGCGTCCTGCCCAAGTTATGACCGATTACGCTGGTTTTGATGCCGTGCAGGCGGTCGAGCTTAACAGCCAGATGTATGACCGCCTTTACCATACGTTGTATGCATGTGGGCTCTGCGCTTTGTGGCGGCTCAGGGCGTGCGGGGTTACCTCGCTCAAAGTCGTCGGGCGTGCCGATAACCTCGATGCGGTCTGTTCCGACGTAAGGCTTACGACGGATAACCTCCGGATTATGGAGGCATGCTCGAGCGAGGAAGAGTATCTGGATCGGATGAGATTCCCATCCAACGCCCCCTCAGCGTGCCTGCTGGGACTTTCTTGCTACTATCCGGAGGTGCGTTTTGGAAGTTAGTAAGGGGCCTGCCGCCGGGCAAACCGGAGAGCGGTCATATGGCGGCCAGGACACACAGGCTTGCTCGAGCGCCAAACTCGACCTGCGCCATGTCGATCTCCAGAGAGACCTTGAGGTTCTCATGCGTGTCATGTCCCGTTCGCGGCATAGCCCCGCGATAAGCTCAAACACGGCCTTTGTGGCATGGCTGCAGCACAAGCTCGACCGGGAGTTCACCCTGCTCCGAGTACTTTCGCCTGTGGCGAGCGCTCGAGCCATGTTGGAGCCGGGGACAGCGCTCGGGTGCGTTGTTGCCCGGGACTACCGCCCTCTTGATGGCCATGCCCGAATGGAGGTTCTTCTGGACGGATCGGCCATCGAGCATGCTGTCGACCAGGGACATTTGCCTGCTTGCTGTTCGCTAGATGGGTGCTACGCGATCGCTGCGAGTGGGGCTTTACGCCGACTTTTCGCGGCGTATCCCCTCAGGAAGGTGTTTTTGGAGTCGCTTGAGGGGGATTTGACGCCTTACGGATGGGACGCCTGGGGTACCGCGCTGCCTTCTCTGGTGCACGAGCTGCGCCTCAAGGAATACGCGTTTTGGGGAGGGGCCTATCGCGATGTAAACGTGTGGTCCCTGGGACGCGCCGCCTGGGATGGCTTCAAGGACATTCGGTCGGAAGAGGGCCGATAGCAATGGGTATGGCGGCTATGGGTGCGGCGGCAAAGCCGGCCTCGCGTGGCCTGCACCATGTACCCCGAATGGCAAATTTCCCTCAGCTGATTAGCCGACTGCGTGGCTTTGGTTCGCGGCCCGCGTATAAAAACCGTTACAGGTGCTGGAGCTACGCCGATTTGGTTTTCGACGTCATGTCGATGTCATCGAGCCTGTCTCTTGGGAGGGGCAAGTTTGTGCGGCTCGAGGTTGATCAGCCTTACTATTTCTGTGTTGCTTTCCTGGCTGCCGTTTGCATGGGGTATGTTGCCGTGCTCGGTAAGGGCGAGCTTGGTGGCGATGCGCTCAAACGCGACGATTCGTCCAACTCGGACTTCGGTGTGGATTTGTGTCGGCTCGATACCTCTGCCGTGCTGCGCATGATCTCAGGCAGGCACTATGCCCTCAATGCTTTTGAGGACTTTCCCGAGACCAAGGCCGACGACCCCTGTGCGATTGCGTTTAGCTCGGGGACAACCTCTGTGGCAAAAGGCGTCGTTCTCTCCCAACGCAACCTCCTGAGCGATGTGTGGGGAGGCATGAGCCATTACAGCTTTGCATCTGAGGATCGCTATCTTGCCGTGCTGCCTCGGACCCATCTGTTTGGGCTCGTTGCTGACATGCTGGCACCGCTCATAGCTGGCGGCACGATGTGCTTTTCCGATAGCCCCATTTCCTTCTTTGACGACCTGGGCCTTTTCCAACCCACTAGCCTGAGCTTGCCTCCTGCGATTGTGTCATCCATGGTGGGGCTTGTAAGCAGCGGTGCTTCGTCGGCGCGTGCTACGGGGGGCGCCTTAAGGCGAATACTTTGCGCAGGAGCGACTGTTGGCGACGAGTTGATCTCTGCGATGGAGGGATGTACGGGCGTGCGCGTGCGCCCGGCCTACGGGCTCACCGAGTGCTCCCCTTGTGTAAGCCTCACTCAAGACTGGCGTCGTGCGTCTGATAGCGTGGGCACGATAATCCCCTGCTGTGAGGTGAGGGTCTATGACCAGGAAATTCTGGTACGTGGCGAGAATGTGATGCTCGGGTATTACCATGCGCCTCAGGAAACCGCTCGTGTCTTGCGGGAAGGCTGGCTTCATACGGGTGATTTGGGCAGGGTCGACGGAGAGGGCAACCTCTTTCTTACGGGTCGCAAGACCTCGCTCATTGTATTTGAGGATGGCAGGAAGCTGATGCCCGAAGTTCTGGAGGACCGGATCTGCGAGCTCGATGGCATCGCAGAGGCCTTGGTCGTTCCGGATGTCGTAGGCAAAAGGGCGGGTTTTCGGGTGGTTGTGACCCTTGAGCCGGCAACTGGAGCGAACGAGAGCCGATTCGAGGGGGCCGTGCGTTCCACGTGCCGCGATGTGGGGTTTGGCTCGCAATTAGCGGACGTCAGGATCTCCCGCGAGCGCCTGCCGCGGACGAGCCTCGGCAAGCTTGTGAGGCGAGCGGGCTCATGGTGATGTTGGGTTTGTGCCCAGCGCACCCCTGCTCGACTACCTGTGGACTTCGCAGCGTGCCTCGCTTCGGTCTCTGGCGGAGGGCCTAACCATAGGACTTCTGGATCAGCGTGCCGGTCAACAGCTTTGGGGTAGACCGCTCAGTAAGAAGCTGGTGGCGCCCGTACCCCCCTGCATTCCCGTCTTTATGTGACGCGAGCTGGTTGTCACATCATTTGGGGTCCCAGATTCCCATCGCAGTCCTAGATGGCTAACCTAACTTTAACAGGGATGTTGCAAGTGCAGAGGGTCGGTCAGGAGACCGTTCGAGGCACTGGGGGTGCCACTCGAGGCGAGGTTCCCCATCCTCGCCCCGGCGCATACCTAATGATGAGGGAAGCTGTGTCTAACAGAGGTCTGATGATAGCGTCTATGTAGGTGAACATCTGGGTCAACCGTCTTGAGCTGGTTGGTCCGCCCGATCCCCTCCCCGCGACCCGCCCAGCTCCTCTGCCCTATGGTCTCTGTGTCCTTGCCGCTGTCCCCCTATGATTGCGCTATCATAGATAAGTTCATTCACGAGGGGGACGCACGTCCCCATAACGGGAGAGTCACATGGCACGAGACAGCGAGCGCTCGGGCTCCAAGGTTGGCGTGGATCGCTGGAGGGAGTCCGAGGCAGGCGGCTCTGGAGGCGACAAAGCCTCAAAGAGCCTGAAGGGCAATAGAAAACGACGGGCGGAGAAGGGCACACGCGTTCGGGGCAAGATGAACCCCAAGGCCCGCCGCTATATATCGACACTCGTTATTCTCTTGGTGGTCCTGGTGGTCTCCGCCATCGGCTTCACGCCGGTGGGCGAGAGGATCACCCAGGGCCTTGACATCAGGGGCGGCGTGTCCGTGATCATGAAGGCGTCCACCTCCGACGGCTCGACGCCAAGCGCGAGCGACATGGCCACGGCCACCACCATTGTTCAGAATCGCGTGAACGCCCTCGGCGCCTCCGAGACCTCGGTGCAGCAGCAGGGTACGAACTCCATCCTGATCCAGATACCGGGTGCCACCGACGCCGATGCGGTCATCTCGACCTTGGGGCAGACCGGCCACCTGGAGTTCGTTCGCCTCGACCAGATAGGTGATGCCGACGCGCTCATGAAGCTCTCCGCCGGCACGAGCAACGTCAAGCTCAAGGACGGCACCTACACCGCCTTCATGGACGGCTCCGTGATCTCGACCGTGGCGGTGGGGCAAAACACCACGAGCGCGACCGGGGGCTATGCGGTCAACCTCACCCTCAACCCCGAGGGCAGCAGGGTGTTCGCAGAGATAACCAAGGAGCTTGCCCCCACGGGCGGCCAGATCGCCATCGTGCTCGACGGCGTCATCTACTCCGCGCCCAGGGTCCAGAGCGAGATAACGGGCGGCCAGGTCTCCATCACGGGCAACTTCAGCATCGACAAGGCCAAGGAGCTCAAGACGGTGCTTGACTCGGGCTCGCTTCCCGTCACGCTCACCTACTCCGAGAGCCGCGTCGTCGGTCCGACCCTCGGGCAGGACTCCCTCGCCCAGGGCGTCGTTGCCATCGGCGTCGGCATCGTGATCGTGGTTGCCTACCTATTCTTCTTCTACCATGGCCTCGGGCTTCTCACCCTCGGGTCGCTTGCTGCCTTCGCTATCCTCTACCTGGGGCTCTTGGCACTCCTCTCGCACTTTGGCGCCTTTGCGCTCACGCTGCCGGGTCTTGCCGGCGTGGTGCTCACCACGGGCTCTGCTGCCGACTCCTCGATCCTGGTGCTGGAGCGCTTTCGCGAGGAGATACGCATGGGCCGCTCCATCAGACAGGCGTCGGTCTCCGGTGCCAAGCACGGCATCATGACCTCGCTCGACGCCGATGCCGTCACGATGGTCACGGCGCTCGCCCTCTTCTTCGTTGCGGTGGGGTCGGTCAAGGGCTTTGGGCTCACGCTCGCCCTCGGCATCGTCTGTGACGTTATCACCATGTTCTGCTTCAAGGCGCCCGCCCTGCGCCTGCTCGCGCTCGGACCCATAGGGCGGGCCCCGAGGTTCTGGGGCGTCAGGCAGGACCTCGACGAGGCGGCCCGCCTGCGGGATGAGGCCGCCGCCACAGGCGGCAGGGGCGCCGGAAAGGGGGGTGAGGCAGGTGCGTAGCCACTTCTCAAGGGAGATTCCTTTCATGGCCCACCGCAGGCAGTTCCTGGGCCTCTCGGCCCTGCTCGTGGTGCTGGCCATCGTCGGATTCGCGGTCCGTGGCCTGACCTTTGGCATCGAGTTCAAGGGTGGTACCGAGATAGACTTCCACGGTACGGGTTCCGTTACGATCGAGCAGATGAGGTCCGCCCTCGTCTCTGCCGGCGAGACCGACCCGACCATCCAGACCTCGCTTGTCGAGGGCGTTGCCGGCTTCTTGGTGCGCTCTGACACCACCGATCCGAACACGGCCAACGAGCATGCCGAGACGGCGGCTGCGTCTTTGGGACTTACGTCAGAGAACTACACGGTGACCACGATCGGTCCCGACTGGGGCGCCGACGTCACGCGCTCGTCGGCCATGGCCTTTGGCGTGGCGATCCTGCTGATCATCGCCTACGTGTCCCTCAGATACGAGTGGAAGATGTCGATCACCGCCATCGTGGCCTTGCTCCACGACCTCCTCATCACGATGGGCGTCTATGCGTGGACGCAGACGCCCGTCACCCCCAACGTCGTCGCGGCGCTGCTCACGATCATGGGCTACTCGCTCTACGACACCGTGGTCGAGTTCAATCGCATGAACGAGAACGCCAAGCAACTCAGGGATGGCAAGCATCGCACCTACTACCAAATTGCGAACTTCTCGATCAACGAGGTCTTCGTGCGCACGATCAACACGACGCTCACCTCGGCCGTTCCTGTCATCGCCATGCTCACCCTAGGCGGGGCGACCCTCAAGGACTTCGCGTTCGCCATGCTCATCGGAGAGCTTTTGGGCACCTACTCGAGCTTTGCCGTTGCCAGCCCGCTTCTGGCCATCTGGAAGACGCGAGAGCCCAAGTGGGCAAAGCGTGAGGACAAATACGGTGGGCGGAGCGTCAAAAGCGTCCAGGACGAGCGGGGCCTCGGGGAGCCTAGCTAGTGGCGGGGCTCCTCGACAGCAGGCGTTGGGAGCTCCTTGGGGGCGATCCCAGCTCGGAGCGGGCCATCGTCGAGGCCTGCGGCGTCGTGCCCATCGTGGCGCGCACCCTCGTCTCGCGTGGCATACGTGACGTCGAGGAGGCACGGCTCTTCCTGTCGCCCTCGATAGAGCGCGACTGGCTCGACCCCCTCCTCATCCCCGGCATGAGCGAGGTGGCCGACAGGGTCCAGGCGGCCATAGAGGGCGGCGAGACCATCGCGGTCTTCGGTGACTTCGACGTGGATGGCATGAGTGCGACCTGCCTTCTGACCCTTGGCGCGAGGAGGCTGGGAGGACACGTCCTTCCCTTCATACCCGATCGCTTCAAGGAGGGTTACGGGCTCTCCCGCACCTCGCTCGAGAGGATGCTGTCAGGCGACCGTCCGGATCTCATCGTGACCGTCGACAACGGCATCTCGGCCAGAGTCGAGGTGGACTGGCTGCTGTCCCAAGGGATCGACGTCGTGGTGACCGACCACCACGAGCCTGCCGAGCTCGTGCCCGAAGGCGT
>ERZ773005.1631-NODE-1631-length-11181-cov-12.152436_pt1 | contig 11181 bp, 8 predicted proteins | sample MGYA00580666_ERZ773005 | MGnify/ENA primary metagenome ERZ773005 (study PRJEB29015, sample SAMEA2737999) | human oral metagenome | biome: human oral; feature: human-associated habitat; material: dental | place: China | collected 2061 ... | reverse complement strand
TCTTTACTTTTTATACCAATAAACCCGACACACAACTACCAACATTTGAAATTTTACACATTTCACAATAAGCACCTGTGATAAGTAATAGGGAAACGCCTGAGCAAACACTTCTTCGCTATTTTTCACACTATGAGAGTATACTTGCTCTTCCCAAAATTGTATGACCTTTACTGTCATCAGCTAAATGAAAAAATCGTTACGCTATGTAACGATTTTTTTAGCTATGATATTAACTCAATTCCGCGATAATAGCCTTGAGCTGGTCTTTGGTGTGAACACCTGCGACTTGCTTAACGACTTGACCATCTTTCTTGAACAAAAGGGTCGGAATAGACATAATGCCAAATTCACGGGCAGTATTTGGATTTTCATCCACATCCATTTTGAGGATTTTCACTTCATCTTCATGGACTTCCCCTGCCAACTGCTCTAAGATAGGCGCCTGCATACGGCATGGACCGCACCAAGTTGCCCAAAAATCAATCAAAACGAGTCCGTCTTTTGTTTCTTCTACAAAATTTGCATCTGTAACTGCTGCTACCATATTGTTCTCCTTTGACAATGACTAATGTCATCGCTCTATTTCGTTCTTGACATCATTCTACACTAAAAAGAAGCATTTGCAAAATATTTGCTACGGATAAGGCCTCAGTCACTCAAGGAGAAATGGTTGGTCATGAGATTGCTGGCATCTAAGAGAACTTTTTCCAAGAGCTGGTCTGTTGCTTCTTGTACCTTATCGCTCATGGCTTGATTTTCAGCTTCAAAGTCAACAGCCTCTCCCTTAGCTAGGGCTCGGTCTACCCGACCAATCATTTCGTGCCCCCAAGCCATAGTCTTTTCCTGATAATCATCCAAATCACCAACATGACTGCTGAAATGAGCATCAGCCAGTCCAGCGATTAAGCGATTGGCCCAGTAGAAGGAATCCGTCGAAACCTTGTCCGTCGTGTTGGCAAAGTAGGCTGGTGTTGTAGAGACTTGGGTAAAGAAAGGCACCGCCGTATTGTAAGGCATAGAACCATAGGACAACCATTGAATGCCCATCGTTTCTTGCGGTTTATTGGGTCTCAACTGCAAGATCGACGTTTGACTTGTACGGTTGATCCCAATCGTGCGGAAGGTCCGCTGACTGTGAGATGTACCTTCTAAGTCATAAGGATCATAAGGAGAGTCTTGGTAATGACCGCTGAGAACATACTTGACATCTTCAATCGTGATTTTACGGTATGGTTTTTGGCACCAAGGAAGGAAAAAGGAGCGTGGGTCTTGCTCAATTTCCGGATTGAGAAAACGTTGAATATCCCAAGCCCGCGGTGTATTGTAATGGCGATCCTTGTCCTTCTGGCTACCAAAAGCATAGCGCGGATTGAAGCCCTCATTCGAGTAATTAAGATTGAGATGATTTTCCTCGATAAAACTTTTAAGATTTGGATGGCAGAGGAAATGCTCTGGGTTATCAAATTCAAAATAATCAAGGCCTAGCTGGTTTGGATTGGTCACATAGGCATCGTCAGGCACGCGTCGTGCCATCCAGTGATGTCCGCCGATTGTCTCCAGCCACCAGATTTCGTCCACATCAGAAAAAGCAATCCCATTTGACTCATAGGTGCCGTATTCTTCAAGAATCTTTCCTAAGCGCAGCACGCCCTCACGCGCCGTTTTGATATAAGGCAACACCAAGGTCAGCATATCTTCTTCTCCGATACCAGTCGCTACCAAAGGATCGGCCCCCAATACTCGACTATTCGTGGTAATCGTCTCTGTCTCGCTCATGGCTACATTGTAAACATTGATGCCTGCTTCGCCCCAAATCCCGTCCTTAGGAATGGCGTCAGGTACTGCTGTATAGCGGACTGGATTGTCCGGTAAATCTATCTCAAAGGTTGACAGCACAGATTTGTAATGCCGCGGCTGATCTTCTGGGCTAACAACAATAAATTTCTTGGGCGTAAACACACCATTTTGTGAATCTTCTGTACGTGCAATGATAGTTGAACCGTCATAACTTGCTTTTTTCCCAACCAGAATCGTTGTACAAGAATCTTGTATTCCTTTTTGTCTCATAAATGTTTCCTCTCTTCTATCTTTCTTTTTTTATCCTGAACAGCCTTGCTTTGTTCATCAACTCTGCATTACTTAAACACCACAATCGTTGCTCCGCTGCCTCCGGCATTTTGCGGTGCATAGCCAAAACTCTTGACATGCTTGTTACGGCGGAGATATTTGGTGACGCCTTCGCGAATGACGCCTGTCCCAATTCCGTGGATAATGTCCACCTGTGCCATATTGTTGAGCAGGGCTTGGTCGATAAAGGTGTCCAGCTCTTGCATGGCTTCTTCATAACGTTTTCCTCGCAAATCCAGTCGGGCTCTTGGTCCGCTTGTGGTTGTTCGTTTCACCACATTGACCTGCTTGCGCTTAGGTTGTTCTTTTTCAGATTTGAGCAGATTAAACTCTGCTTCCTCCAAGGTCATTTTGATGAGCCCAACTTGTGCTTCCCACCGGCCGTCCTTGAGCTGATTGACAAGTGTCCCTCTCTGACCGTAGCTAATCACCAGAATATCGTCTCCCACCTTTGGTTTCCGTGCTTTTTTAGCTTGTTTCAACACTTTATTCTGTGACAAGTCCACCGTTTCCGGAGCTAATTTTTTCAGCTGGCTTTTGGCTTCGATAATCTCATGCGGTTTAAGACTGGACTTATCATGGAGATTTTTGAGAATGCTCTCACTCTCTGACAAAGCCAGATCAACAATTTCCTGAGCTTCCAACCGTGCCTTATTGAGCTCGGTTTCTTTCTCTCGGTTAAACTCATTGTAAAGTTTTTTAAGTGCTCGGTTAAATTTGAGATTTTCCTGCTCAACCTCACGGATATTGTCTAAGCGCTTGCGGCTTTCCAGCGTTTGCTCCTCCAGTCGCTCAATGATTCGATTAACATCGCTGTCCGTATCGGTCAATTTTTGAGCATCCTTGACCACTCTATCAGATAGACCTAAACGCCTTGCGATCTCAAAGGCATTGGAGCAGCCTGGCACTCCCTGCATAAAGCGATAAGTTGGTCTTAGACTTGCCGTATCAAACTCCATGCTAGCATTTTGTACGCCAGCCATTTCAATCCCATAAGCCTTAAGCTCTGGGTAATGAGTCGTTGCCATTGTCTTGACCTGCCGCAGTCGCAGGTCTTCAAGGATTGCCATCGCAAGAGCTGCACCCTCCTGCGGATCGGTTCCAGCTCCAAGCTCATCCAGAAGTACCAGAGCATTTTCGTTTACTTGCTCTAAAATGGCAACAATATTAGTCATGTGGCTAGAGAAAGTCGATAAGCTCTGCTCAATAGACTGCTCATCTCCGATGTCGGCAAAAATTTGGTCAAAAATCCCCACTCGACTACCATTATCCGCCAAAATAGGCAGACCAGACTGCGCCATAAGCTGAGCCAAGCCTAGGGTTTTGAGCATAATGGTCTTCCCACCTGTATTAGGACCAGTAATGACGATTTCCGTTAAATCCGACGCAAAGTACAAATCATTAGCCACTGCATTTTCTATCAAGGGATGAGTAACATGGAGCAGGCGAATATCCTTACTATCAGACAGCATCGGCACCACCGCGCCTCTTTCCTGCATAAAACACACTTTTGCCCGAACTAGATCCAAATGCCCAATAATCCAAGCGTTATTAGCAATTTCAACAATATGAGGGCGTATTCGATCGGACAACTCTTGCAAGATACGTAGAATCTCATGACGCTCGTCTGCCTGCGCATTGGTGATTTCTTCATTGAGGTTGACTACCGCCCTCGGCTCGATATATACTGTATTTCCACTAGCAGAAATATCATGTACCACGCCTGAAATCCGATTACGAAATGTATTCTTAACTGGCAAAACATTGCGACCATTTCGACTGGCTACTACTTGATCTACCAACATATCGCCCTTCGTTTTGAGAATATCTTGCAAAATATCTCTCACTTGAACTTCATTTTCTTGAATTTTCCGGCGAATGCGAGCTAAATTGTCACTCGCAAAGCTTTCGACAAATCCACCCTCATTGATAGCCTGCAACGCTCCTTGCAAGCTCGGAAAAGAAACCAAATTTTCAAAAAGCCGATTCAATCTTTGCAACTCAACATTTTCCAAATCCTCATAAAAATCAGTCAATTCTTGCGTGACAGCCAGAACCCGCTTCAGAGCGAGAAATTCTTCAATGTTTAAGTCGCCTTCCAGCTCCAAACGCTTGGCCAGTCCAGTAATATCTTGAGTCGCAGCCAAGCTGAAATGCGGACGCTGCACAAAAATCTGCTGCATGTCCGTCATTTCTAAAAATGCTGTCTCCAACCGTTCCTGTTTATTAGATGGAAAAAGCTGTCCTAGCTCTAAACGGCCTTGTTCTGTCAGCAGATAGGGTTCAAAGAGTGCCTTGATTTTCCCAAATTCTAATGTTTCTAAAATTTTTCTATTCATATGCTTATCTTTCCCGATGAAAAAGAAACTCAGCTAGCACCACCAACTGAGTCTTTGTATTATCCAATGATTTTGGTCACCCAGAGTTGTTTTAACACTCCTGAAGTAATCGGTGTGTGACTAATAATAAAACGAGCTATACTACTTGTATTGAGATGATTTTGAACAACTGGCAAGGGAATCGTCGCCAAAACGGTTAGGAACATTTGAATCCCAAACAAGGTAACACAAAGAGCTAAAACACCACTAGCAACATTGTACCAACGCTCGTTAGCTTTTTTATTTGGAACCAAGTGGATAAAAATTCCAATAAAACGAGCTACACTATACACAATCGTATAAATGACGAGATAAGCCAGACCAGCATAAAATACCTTGTCCAACTGGAACAATTGGCTACTTGGGAAAAAATACGTAAATGTCCCTTCCTGGGCACTCGCATAAGGTACTAAAAGATTGATTTGTTCACCTAAAGATTGGTATAGTAGCCCTGCGATAATAGCTGAAACGATTGCCGAAATAGTATAATAAGTTTGTAATACAATTCCGCGTGAGTAGCCAATGTAAAAACTCCAAGCTAAAATCAGCAAAATCACTAACGAAATCATACAGTTTCCTCTTGCTCACTAACTTTTTGCTTGTTGGCTTCTAGCACTTTCTTACGAAGTTCTTCCAGCTCTTGCTCCTTGTCATCAAACTCAATTTCACGTGACAATTGTGTCGCTAAGCTATTGACTGCCAGTAAAATAGCTAGTGTTTCATCATCAGCCATCGGCATCTTTTCTTTAATTGCGTGATATTTTTCTGTCGCAACCTTTTCGACCTCTTCCATGAATAAATTATCGTGTTCTGTTGTTAAGGTTACGCTTTTCTTTCCGAAAATAAATTTGTATCGATTTAAGTTTGCCATAAAATCACCTCAAAATATTATACCAAAAGGAAGCCATTTTGTCAGTTTTTAAAGAAATTTATCACTTTTATGGTACAATAACAATATGGAAAGTATTACCTTACAACCTAGCGAGAAACAAATTCAAGATTTTGTTGCCCAATACCAGGAACAGCTTGTTTCTAGTAAAAATCCTTATATTCGTTACCTTTTTAAGCTTGATAAGGCAACTGCCTCCATCTACACTTCAGGAAAAATCCTCTTCCAAGGAGAAAAAGCAGAGCAGGCAGCACAATTTTTTGGCTATCAGTCTTCCAGAGAAGAAACGACAGTTCCTCAGCAAAATTGTCCTCTTATCGGGACAGATGAAGTCGGCAACGGTTCTTATTTCGGCGGACTTGCTGTTGTAGCATCTTTTGTCACACCAGAACAGCATAATTTTCTACGAAAGCTGGGAGTTGATGACTCTAAAAGCCTGACAGACCAGAAAATCAGGCAAATCGTTCCTTTGTTAAAGGAAAAGATTCAGCACCAAGCTCTGTTACTGTCTCCAAAAAAATACAACCAAGTCATTGCTGCTGGCTATAATGCAGTCTCTGTCAAGGTTGCTCTCCACAATCAAGCTATTTATCTGTTACTACAAACAGGAGTACAGCCCCAAAAAATCGTTATTGATGCTTTCACCAGCGACAAAAATTATCAAAAATATCTCCAGCGAGAAAGCAATCACTTTCCAAACTCTATTACGTTGGAGGAAAAAGCTGAAGGCAAATACCTAGCGGTAGCAGTCAGTTCTATGATCGCACGCGACTTATTTTTAGAAAATCTTGAAAATTTAAGTCAAGAGCTCGGCTACGAATTACCTAGTGGAGCAGGAGTAAAGTCCGATAAAATCGCAAGTCAGCTTCTTCAAACCTACGGTATGAAGAGTTTGGAAGCTAGTGCAAAACTACATTTTAAAAATACTGAAAAAGCAAAAAAACTTCTAGAAAGGTAAGTTATGCAAGCAAAATCAACTACTTTTTCAAAATTTATGAAAGAATGGGGATTTTTTATCCTCTTTATGGCGATCCTATTCTTATCACGCGCCTTTTTTTGGGTTCCTGTCAAGGTAGATGGTCATTCAATGGATCCGACTTTAGCTAACGGAGAATATTTATTTGTGGTCAAACACCTCCCTGTCAATCGCTTTGATATTGTCGTTGCAAGCGAAAAAGACGAAGATGGAAAAACCAAGCAAATTGTCAAGCGTGTTATCGGTCTTCCCGGAGACACTATCCGTTATGAAAATGACCAACTTTATATAAATGGTAAAAAGACTAATGAACCCTACCTTAAAAACTATATAGCAAGATTCAAAGAAGATAAATTGCAGTCAACCTATTCTTATAATAGCTATTTCCAATCTTTAGCAGATAAAGCCAAGTCCTTTACGCAAGATGCCAATGGCAACACAAACTTCACCATTGAAGTTCCAAAAGGTGAATACCTGCTTCTAGGAGATGATCGTCTCGTTTCAAAAGATAGCCGTCAGGTAGGAACGTTTAAAGCTAGTCAACTTCAAGGTGAAGCAAAATTCCGCTTCTGGCCTTTGAATAGAATCGGCACTTTCTAGTCAAGGAATTTTACTTTGATTATTTGAGTCTGGAACATCCGTTTCCAGGCTTTTACCATATCTTTTTGATGACAAATCATAACGGTTGGTTAATCATTCTAGCTCCTTGTCAAGCAAGAAAGGTGGATAAGCTAGTTGCTTATGTGAAGGCGGGACGACAAAAGTAATTTCTTACGAAATACTGACTTTTGTCCCATTCCCATTCTTTTAGTATTAAACAGGAAAATTATGGAATTTTACTTTTCAGGTACCATCGAACGTATTATCTTTGAAAATCCCAGCAGTTTTTTTCGGATTCTGTTGCTAAATATTGACGACACCGATGCGGATTTTGATGATTTTGAGATTATTGTCACCGGCACTATGGCAGATATTATAGAGGGGGAAGACTATACTTTCTGGGGAAATCTCGTGCAACACCCTAAATATGGTGAACAGCTCAAACTAATACGCTATGAGCGTGCTAAACCAACCAGCAAAGGCTTGGTCAAATATTTTTCAAGCGACCATTTTAAAGGAATCGGTGTAAAAACAGCACAAAAAATTGTGGATCTCTATGGCGATAACACGATTGATAAGGTCTTGGCAGAACCCGAAAAATTACATGATATTGTAGGCCTTTCTGCTAAAAATCGCGAAGCCTTTATTATGAAACTAAGACAGAACTACGGTACCGAGCGAGTCCTTGCAAAGCTATCTGAGTACGGCATTTCAAATAAACTTGCCCTTCAGATTCAAAATTTTTACAAAGAAGAGACTCTCGAAATTGTCGAACACTATCCTTATCAATTAGTGGAAGATATTCAAGGAATAGGATTTAAAATTGCCGACCAACTGGCGCAAAGCTTAGGAATTGAAAGTACTGCTCCAGAGCGCTTCCGTGCAGGATTACTCCACACACTTCTAACCCAGTCCATGGAAAAAGGCGACACCTATCTTGAAGCAAAAGAGCTTCTGGAACATACGATTGAACTTCTGGAAAGCTCCCGACAGATCGAACTAGCTCCAAATTCTGTTGCAGATGAGCTAGCTCATTTGATTGAAGAAGATAAAGTCCAAAATGTCGATACGAAGATTTTTGAAAACAGTCTCTTTTTTGCTGAAGAAGGAATCTGTAACAATCTCTTACGCATTCTGGAGAAGGAAAATCAAAATAAATATGAATTGGAAAAAATCGAAGCTGCTCTTACTCACATTGAGGAAGAATTTGCTATTTCCTATGATGCTATCCAGAAACAAGCCATTTGCAATGCTATCCAGCATAAAATTTTCATCTTAACAGGTGGTCCTGGAACTGGAAAAACGACCGTTATCAATGGAATTATTGCTGTCTACGCGCTGCTACATGGTCTGGATTTACACAAATCTCAAGATTTACCTATCCTTTTAGCCGCTCCAACTGGGCGCGCTGCTAGACGCATGAATGAATTAACAGGACTGCCAAGCGCGACGATTCATCGGCATTTAGGCATGACAGGAGACGATGACACCAGTCATTTAGACGATTATTTGGACGCAGATTTTATTATTGTGGACGAATTTTCAATGGTAGATACTTGGTTAGCCAATCAACTACTCAGCAATATCTCTTCCAATAGCAAGCTACTCATTGTCGGAGATGCCGACCAGCTACCCTCTGTCAGTCCTGGACAAGTGTTAGCAGATTTGCTGAAAATCCCCCTCCTTCCACAGACCAAATTAGAAAAAATTTATCGGCAGGGCGAAGCTTCCACGATTGTTACCTTAGCTAGTCAGATTCAAAAAGGTGTTTTACCGCCCGACTTTACTGAAAAAAAAGCAGATCGTTCTTATTTTGAAGCTCGTAGCGAGCATATCCCACAGATGATTGAGCGCATTGTAGAAGCTGCTATCCGTAGCGGTATTCCAGCTCAAGATGTGCAGGTGCTTGCTCCTATGTACCGTGGACAAGCCGGCATTGACCACATCAATAAACTCATGCAAAATCTGATTAATCCTGCCGAAAAAGAACAACTCATCTTTGAAGCAACTGATGGTCAATATCGACAAGGCGATCGGGTTATTCATCTAGTCAACGATGCTGAAAGCAATGTGTTTAATGGTGATTTAGGCTATATCACCGATTTGCTACCAGCAAAATATACGGACTCTAAGCAGGACGAACTGACTATCAATTTCGATGGCAATGAGATTGTTTATCAACGCAGTGAATGGTACAAGATTCGTCTGGCATACGCTATGAGTATCCACAAATCTCAGGGCAGTGAATTTCCAGTCGTCATTTTACCGATTACGTCCAGCAGCCACCGCATGCTGCAACGCAATCTTATCTATACTGCTATCACCCGCGCCAAGAGCAAATTGATTCTTCTTGGGGAAAAGTCTGCCTTTGCTTTTGCTGTCCAAAATACTGGGACAACACGTAAAACCTACCTGAAAGAACGCTTTGAAGACTTTCTCAATGTAGAAAAAGTTATACACACTTCTGTGGATAATTTGGAAACAACTGTGGAAAACTATGTCTTGACTGAGGAAAATTTCTTGAAAATCAATCCCATGATTGGAATAACGGATGAAGATATTCAGAACATTTTTGGAGAATAATATAAAATAGGAGCGAGGCAGAACTAAAACTTGAAAATTTTTAATTCCTAACCTCACCCCCACAGAATTGCTCACCAACCCAAAAACTGTTAAGTTGGTGAATGACAAAAACGAAGCGTTCATCAAAAATCCTCTTCCGATCTAAAAAAGTGAATGAAGAAGGACTTCCTTCGCAAATTCTAACTTCAACTCCAAAGCATCACTTTGAGCCATTAGCTACTACACTCTTGATTTATTGCATCATATCTTTTGAGGCTGAAGACTTTCGTTTCAGCCTCATTTTACATTCCAAATCCAGTTACTGTCACACCCAAAAGGCGTACACCTCTTGCTTGCTCATCTAAGCTATCATAAATCTCATGTGCAATGCGCTCAATCTGCTCTGCATCTTGCGTCCTGGTCACTAAACTTTGCCTCTTTGTCAACGTTGAAAAATCTGCATAACGAATCTTCAGGACAATCGTCTTTCCAGACTTTTCCTGTTTTTTTAAACTACGAGCAACCTTTTGCGATAAAAGTGTCAATTCCTTTTTTATGTCGTCTTCGTCATACAGTAATTTTCCGTAAGTCCTTTCCTTACCAATAGACTTACGAATACGATTGACTTTCACTGGTGAATTGCTGATGCCTCTTGCCTTGCGATAAAGGTCAAAACCAAACCGCCCAAACAAATCAATTAAGGTCATCTCAGAAATTTTCAACAAATCTTCCCCCGTATAAACACCCATATCATGCAGCTTTGCTACTGTCTTTTTCCCAACACCGTAAAATTTGGCAACATCCATTTGAGACAGAAAAGATTCTGCTTCTCCCGGCAAAACCACGGTCAGCCCGTGAGGCTTTTCATAGTCACTAGCCATTTTTGCCAAAAATTTGTTATAGGAAACACCCGCAGAACTTGTTAAATGAAGCTCTGTCCATATCTCGTGCTGGATTAACTTGGCTATCTTGACAGCAGATTTCATTCTCAGCTTATTTTTGGTCACATCTAGATAGGCTTCATCAATACTAATGGGCTCAATCACATCTGTATATCGCCTGAAAATTTCTCGAATTTGCTGGCTAACCGCCTGATATTTCTCATAATTTCCCGAAATGAAAATCGCTTGCGGACAACGTTCGTACGCTTCTTTGGAACTCATTGCTGAATGCACGCCGAACTTTCGCGCTTCATAATTACAAGTCGAGACAACGCCTCGTCCACCTGTCAAACGGGGATCAGCTCCAATGATGACTGGTTTACCTTTTAGTGCTGGATTATCTCTTTCTTCTATAGCGGCAAAAAAGGCATCCATATCAATGTGAATAATTTTCCGAGACGTATCATTGATTAGAGGAAAGATTAACATCAACACAACTCCTTTCTTGCTTCTGTTCTTTCATTATACAATTTTTATATAATATTTGAAAATAGCTTGTGCTTTTTCAAATATATAATACAATTATTTCTTGTTTTTAAAACTGTATTATAAAAGAAAGTGCTTTTATAACCAGATTCTATTTGTGGAAACGATTACTATATGATATACTTACTTTATAAATGTAACAGTTCTCTGTTGCTAGAAAGATACAAGAGGAAAAAACATGGTTGTTAAAACTGTTGTCGAAGCACAAGATATTTTTGA
>ERZ773005.1628-NODE-1628-length-11184-cov-3.377932_pt1 | contig 11184 bp, 9 predicted proteins | sample MGYA00580666_ERZ773005 | MGnify/ENA primary metagenome ERZ773005 (study PRJEB29015, sample SAMEA2737999) | human oral metagenome | biome: human oral; feature: human-associated habitat; material: dental | place: China | collected 2061 ... | reverse complement strand
AGTCCGTAGCCTTTAGCTTTTCTGGATTCAGCTTAGGATTACGTGCCCATAAGCCTTCTTCAATATAAAATTCATTCAGCATACTACCGAAAGTTGTTAGGTCATCACCTGTTACTTCACTGTTTAGTAGCTTGAAGATGCTCTTGAGTTTCTGGATATGAAGGTTATAAGATTTCTTCTTATCGATCTCTGTTCCTTCCTCGTTGGTAACCGTTGGAAAAACTTGGAAAATGTTGATACGGTTAGCTTCACCTGATAAATCCAAGATAACCCCATGTTGCTGTCTTGTTTGCTCCAGGAAAGCACCGTTAGCATCAAAGTTACGAATATAGTTCCCTTTGGCATAAAGACCGTCCGTATGCTTCAAAAGGAATGAGCGTTGGCCCATCTTAGGGTTCCCTGAAATGATCATAAATGAGCGAGTTCGGCGTTCATCACGTTCTAGGAAGTTGAAATTGACAGCTCCCTTCGTCGGTGTCCAGCCCATATAAACGCCTCTTTGATCCTCTAGCTTAGTGTGATTAAAGAAATAACCACCTGCTAGATCATGTGCTCTAATAGGAATCCCACGTCTGCGATTAGGCAAATCTATTTGATACTGTGCTGGGATAAAAGGGGCATGATATTCAAAATCCAACTCCCCTGAGAGAATCGTTGACTTAAAATTTGACGTCTTATCTTTAATATCCTCAACTTTTTTAAACAAATCTTCTTTAGTTGAGGCAGAGGAATAGTTTCGGACGTACATTCCTAGCATCGCAATATTTTTCTTCGTAATATCACGATCCAGCTGAGTCAGATCCTTGATTTCATCTAATTCTTGTTGGTTATCAACGATTTTACTGTTACCTGTAATACGAGTTGATTTTTCTTCAATGGCATCTTTAATTTCTTGCTTCAGTTCTTTATTATTTGCTCGATAGAGGGACAAGAAAGAACGTGTCCCAGGAATCAACATCAAGTCAGATAACCAGAAACGATCTAAATCTTCTGACGGGTACTCGTAAAAATGAAGGGCGGTATGATAACCGTCACCACTCATCCAGGAGCGGTCATCTTTTTTAAAGTCAATATTTCCTTGTGGTTGAATGCGACTGAGAAAAGCAAGATCATAGCCTTGTGCTTTCAGCTGTCGTTGTCTGCGCTTTGATAGTTCTGGCATGTTCTCCTCCTATACTTTTTCATTCATGTTGTTAAACTGCTTGATAATTTGTTCTTTCTTAACCCTGGTTATTTCTTGAGGAACAAAATCATTATTTCCATAAGACTTAGCCTTACGCACCAAATCATCTAATTCTGTAGTCGTCGGTGCAAAGAGCCATAGAATGAACTCAGTGTTATAGATCTCCTGTTGGATGCTCTCTTCTACCTGAATTTCATTTCTCAGCAGCAACTCCCGATCATGCAGCTGCATATAGCGACGTGAATCAGGCAAGAGCTTGGCCATTTCCTGACGAACCAGACTTAAATGGTGACGTAGATCCATAATCTGAGTATCTGTATTAGTTGGCAAAGTGGTTGTCTCAATCTGAATATCAGTATTAAAGTCAGTCAACCATTTTTCAAAATTATCAATCGTACGTCGGATCTCGTTATATGAAAGTGAACCTAAGTCTTTTCCTGGTATCTCCATCAGTTGAAGATAGCCATAATCGACCAATTGAATGTAGGCTTGACGATTATCAATAATTGATTTGACATCCAGCAACTCTACACAAGAATGGAGATCAAAATATTCTTGACTTTGCTTTTTTTCTTGCTTACGTCCCAATTGTCGCTTGACTTCAGGCTGGGATTGATTTTGTTTAATCGCCATTAACGTTTAACTCCTCTCTGGTAATTTAGGCTGATATAACGTTTCCGTCGTCTCCTAAAAAAGAGAAACATGCTTTGCCAATTCTTCTTCCCACCATTGGTTGGCAAAACCAGATAAAGACACATCAGCGGTGTTAATAGTATGAAGGCTATTAATTGTGGCCATTGGCTTGTAGGAAAAATCTTTGTTCCTACTGAAAGAGCAGCAACCGCAGAACCTCCTACAAACACAATATCAGCCATGAAAAGACCTATGATTTTTACTTTGGCATAGATGTCACGTGGGACACCATATTTTTCATCCATTTATCCGTCTCCTTTCTCTTAATAGTTCCATCTTAAGAGATAATGAAAATTCTTGCGTTAAGGGGACAAACCATCTCCAGCTGAGAATTTCAAATAGTTTTTATATACAAAGTTATATATCTTTGTATATAAAAAAGAAGCCTCAAGACTGAGACTTCTTCACGAAATTGAAAAATTCTTCTTCTGAAATAATAGTAATCACTTGTCCTTCAGCTATCCGTGATAATGCTGCTTCATACTTCTTAGACCTCCTGTCTGGCTCAAAGAGATCTAATTGTTTGTGGCCAGCAAGTAAGACATCCGTTTGACTGGAAACATAGTTCTGAACGACAGCTCCTCTTTCTTCTAAAAAGGATATGACATCTTGTCTTGTCATTGGACGTAGACTTCCTGTAACCACAACAACCTTTCCCCTAAAATCAAGCATAGACGTTATTCGTCACTTTCATCGATTTCTGCACCTTTAATGTGACTTTGACCCTGCATCCGCTGACCTGCTTGCTGCATTTGTTGGTTCATATAACTCATTTGGTGCATTGATTTTTGAAAGTTCTGCTTGTGTGAAGGCGCTCCTTCAAACTTTTTCGGCGTATCTCCCGTAGCGTTTGGAAGCGGCGGATTATCTACTGAAGGTGTGGGATCACTAACCCCACTAAACACTTCACCAGATGGTTCTGAAGAAGGTAATGTAGGATCTGTATGCCACCGCCAGCTGGGCCAGCATCTGAAAGTGATTCAAAGCCAGCTGAAGCATCTGGATCAAATGGTGATACAGGTTTGACTTCTTCTGGATGGCTATGATCTTTCAAACCTCTATAGACAGCATCATGAGCAGCCTGTTCTTTTTGACCTAAGTTATCAACTACGCCACCTGCAAAGTCTTTTACTTTACCGACAGCTTCTTTACCTGCAAGGTCAGCAGCACTGAACATATTACTTAAACCGCCTTTAGCTGCATTCACAACACCTTGATCTTTGACAGCATTCCAAGCTCCTCGAATACCGCCTCCAGTTGTGGCTAGACTATTTCCAAGAACTTTACTTCCTGCTGTAACTGCTCCAGGGGCTTTTTTGGCCATATCTATACCAAAGCCACCAATACCCATCATACCATGACCGATAGCTCCTGCTCCAGTCGCAAAGGCATTACCCATCATCATGGCTCCGAGTAATTGTTGAGCTGTATCACTGTGGCCAGTTGATACACCAAGCCAACGTTCGATCATCGTTACCCCTTGCATAGCCGCAAAGAAGATACCGATGTAAACAAGCGAAGCTGCAAGACATTGTTCCCACATGTTTAGACCATCAAAGAAGCCACCTGATAGCTTCGTAACCGCTGATACAGACAAGGTTGGTAAATCACGACAGATTTCAAGAGTGACACGCATAATCACCACTTCAAAGAAAATACCTGCAAGCGCTCCTCCCATGGTACGGAGAAGCTCTTTATATTTCTTAGAATTGGATAAAGACGAATATCCCTGAATAGGAGAAATCAGACCTTCAATGAGAATATCAAAAACTGATTTAACCAGCTTGATTGACATGGATACCAGCAAAACAATTAAGATAATGTACTGCATGAACATCCCTATCCAGTTGACCTTGTATCGCATGTAAACAGCCTCAAAAGCGTTCAATTGTCCCACAAAACGATGTTCTGTAATAGTTTCAACTCCATTTTGATTGGCATTCAATTTATGCAAAAACAGACCTTTCATCCCACTATGCTTATCTTCAAACTCATCAAGCAGCTTTGTATTAGTTGTCCCATAAGTTGCTCCAAAGTCAATTCGTGTCGCAAAGTCGGTTGTATCTCGCTTATCTGTACTATCCGTAATATTATTGACAGGTGTTGCCCCCTCTTTAGGAGGCTTTATATAACCATAGTCATCCAGCGGAAAAAGTTCCGTTGAAAAGTCGTTGTCAATCAATACTTTGAGATCAACGATATTATTCTTCATCGGCTGGATAGCTAAAGAAGAATACTGCTTACTACCATCTGGTGCCTCACTGGATACCGTTTGGATATTCATGGCATCCTGCGCAATGGTAGTAGAAATGGTTGTTAAAGCTAAAGGCAAGACTGCCGTTACCAAGGTTACCAAAAGGAAATTGGTAATCACCCCCTTATACTTCACGGGCTTAGTAAAGACTCCAGCTATCGCCGAAACAACGAGAACCAGGCTAAATATAGTGGTCCCAAGAACCTGAAACCAGAAGAAGAATTGGCCTATGACCGTGTTACTATTGCCTAAATAGCCAAATAAGCCAAAGAGCTTAAACATATTATTAAAGACATGTTCAAGACTAGCTGTAATTGAATATAAGGCCTTAGCTAGTGCACCTGGTATATAGGCTAGAAAAGAAAGAAATGCTGGGGTAGAGTCCAGGTAGTTACTCCAGTACGAGTAAAACTGAGCCACTTTCTCACCATTTTCGCCTGTAATATCACCATTCATATTCTTGACCTCATTAACGAGGTCAGAAAAGGTTTGATATGACAATAAAGATACCTACTTTCTATATAAGATACCTTCATCGTAAGGGATAATGAAAATTCTTGCGTTAAGGGGACAAATCACAGGAAAAGAAAAAGCCTCGAAAATGAGACTTTTAAAATTTTATTCACTTTCTCCTGCAAAATCGAAATAGCCACCCTCTACTGCGTAATCTCTACGTAGTTCTATGATTCTTATTTTTTTCCCACCTTCAGATAAAACAATCTGATAAAAAGAATCGGAATTATCCAGGTTATCTTTTTGATAGCTTATAACAATTGTAAAATTATTTTTACCATCTAGTTCTTTCTCTAATTCCTTTAGAGCAACTTTAGGCTCAGTAGGTAGTGATTTATCCGAAACTACCTTGTAATAAATTTCTTTGTCACCACTCTTTATTGTTTTATTCTTTTTATCAAAAATAAGTTCTCGTCTACCACCTGAAAAAACTAGACCATCATAAGCAGATACTGAAGATGAACCCAAATAGCTATCCTTTAATTCAGTCTTGATGATATTCTCAGTTGATTTCTTGCCACAGGCTGCCAGTGCAACAAGAGCAATACCTAGCACTAAAAAACTTAATATTTTTTTCAACTTCATAATAATTTTCTCCCAGCTTTTTCTTGACTCCATTATAACAGAAATACAACTTCTGTTCAATAGTTTATATACATTGTTATATAACTTTTTATGTATCTTGTTATATTACATCATCTACAAAAAATCCATCGTCTTCGTCGTCCTCATCGAAAACTTCTGCTATCACAGCTTGAGTTAAATCAGCTGAAGAAGTAAATTGAGCTTGACTTAGAGGTTTAACCGCTTGTTTCCTTGGAGCTAATTGAGGTGTTTCCCCATTAGTCCTCATACGGTCTATTAAGGCCATCCGCCAGTCAATAATCTTGCTGAAGGTGTTTTGTGCTCCTACTGCTATATCTTGCAGGTCAAGCTCCCTATGGTCACTTTCTACTGGAATATCAGCCAAGGTCATAGAGTGGTCAAACTCATCCTGAAGGAACATATAGCGATATGGGAAAGCTGTCTTTTCATGTAGGAAAATCGGATCTGTCGTAACCTTGCGACCTGCATTATCTCGGCCTTTAACCCCCCGTAGGATAACCGCTTCTCCTTCTTGGAGTTTGGCTAGTTGTGTAGGCGTTAGAAGTTCCTGTCTAGGGTTCTCGATAGAAACATTTGGATTGGCTTCATCTAAGATATTGCTGGAACGTCTGCGACGTGTGATTGTACGAGTTCCTAATTCTTTACTGAAGTACTCATTTGTCTTCGGCTCAGTTGACTTAATATAGATTTTCAAAGAGCAATTTTCTTTAATCGTCTCAGCCGTATTCTCTCCATACTTATCTGTTAACTGCTTTAAATTTTGAATCCAGAGGTAATAGAGGATATTTTGACCAAGACCAATAGAAATCTTCGTATCCATGTGAGGAATAGCAGGAATATTGGTGAACTCATCAAGGATATGAAGAATCCGATTGACACATTTACGACCATTTGAGAGAGCTAACTCATAATTGGCATTAAATAACTGGTCCAAAAACAGTGACACAATGCTATTGTATTCTGTCCTGTTTGGTGGTGTCACTAAGTAAATCACTTTAGGATTATCTGAATAAATCAAGTCAATATCTTCTTCCTGAAGAAGATTATCTTCCTGCTTATTCAAAACAGTCACTTTGATATGGTCTAGCACAGGCTTCTTAGAGTATTCATCCAAAGCAATAACCTTGCCATGTTTCTGATAAACTTTCTCAGCTGAGAATTGGAAGATGTTGTCACGAATTGCTGAATTACCGTTATTTTGGTGATCAAAGTCAATCGTCACCAGAAACTGCTCAGGAAGTTTTGGCTCAATGACATAAGTTAGATAGCCTTCCCCATCGATAAGAGCCGTTGCAGCATTGACGTGAGTCACTTGTCGGGTAGTCTCACCCCAAGCTGATTGGCTGGTAATAGTAATTTTAGCTGTCTTATGAGCATATTCATTACGCATAGCCACATTTGAGCTTGAGCGGAACTTGATAGATAGGCGACGTGGGAAAGCAACTGATTCCAAATCAATCGAGTTTTTAGAGGTCAATTTAGCAATATTATCTTGCAGGAATAGATTAATACCAGACATCATACTAGAGAAGACATTTCCTTTGGTTTCTTCTGAAGCAAAGTCAGAGGACCTAAAGTTCAAATCAGCCATATCTCTAAATTTAGAAAATTGTTCCTGGTTAATCTTCCGCAGATTATCAAAGTAAACCGTAATTTTAGATTTCTTCTTAACCTGTTGATCACGATCTGGATTCTCAATAATATCTCCATAGTCGTTGACAAAGACTTCTTCTGATCCTAAATCGGTCAAGAATTTGGCAATATTACGGACTGTGACCGTATCCCAGGCATCTGTTTCACCATTCTTAAAGGTTTCATTAGCTCGGTCAATCAAAGCCATGGCAATCGCATTAAAGAGGGAAATTGAAGTGTCTTCCCAATACTTAGCGTTCCCATTGCCAACACCTGGCTTAGTTTTACGATAAATGGCTTCCGCAACCGCATTGACACGTGTCTGTGTCTTCTCATAGTATCCTTTTTTAGCAGCATCAATCGCAAGTGCCAAAGGATTATAGGACATTGACCAGTCCATATTTTGGAAGGAAAGGACATTAACATCATAGCCACGTCGGCGCATGGTTTTGTAAGAAGATTGATAATGTTCTCCTTTAGGGTCGGCGATAACCATGGAGGGTTGAATTTCAGCACGGCTATTAATATCAATCGTTGTTGTGATATGTCCTTCACCTTTACCAGAACGAGTCATACCAACACCAAGCATATTCGTAGTGCTGTCCTCAATGTAATAATCTCCTGAAGCCTTTGCATAGATACTTAAGATTCTTTCTGCGTTCGTTAGATAACGGCTAAATGTGCGGTTTTGCCAGAGCATTTGAGAGCCAAGAGTTAAACCTGTTAGATTCTTTCTCGTTTCATGAAGAACAGGAACGCCCCCTTCACCTGGATAAGTTTCTGTCTTATTGGGGACTTTTTTATACTGCTGATGAATCTCCTTGACTGTTGCAAAGCGATCATCCCCCTCTTCGTTGTGGTTATAATCACGGTACTGCTCAAAGTTAACCCAAGCAGACTTCCAGGCAACTATTAACCCAATAATAAAGATAGGAACGGCCAGAATAGGAGCAATAACAAATACCTTAATATTAAACAGATTTTGAATCAACAAGCTATCAACATTAAACGTAACTGTCTGGCTATTATCTCTCAGAGTAACGACTGAGAAATAAAGGAAGCGGATAGCTGCCCTTAAAACAGTTACTAGATAGTTTGCCAGGATTAAAGCAATAAAGCTGAAACCTAGCCCCATAAAAACAAAACTACGATAGTTTTTAAAGTAGAGCAAGGGTTTCATTTCCTTGTCAAACCGTTTCCTATCCTGTTTAACAAAAGGCAACATGTAAACCAGACGAAAAATAAGGTTTCCAAACAGCAGGAATACAAAAGCTGGGATCACTGTGGCAAGTCGCTTGACCAACGACCAAATCATTTTCCCTTTATCTTTGCCAGATGATTTCCAGTCAATATCTTGACGATGTTTACAAAGATTCAGAAGTTCTTCTTTTTTGTGTCGGATACGCTTCTTAATGTTATCCCTATCATCGATCCATCCTTTAATCAACTGAAAAAAGGTCATCAGCGGTTGACGGACTAGCTTATATCCCTGGTAACAAAGATAAGCTAAAAAGCTAATCAATAATAAAGCATTAAGTCGATTCACCCTTGCCAGTTGGACCAAAGTATAAAAAACAGCTTCTAACCAACTAAACATATTGCTTACCTCGAATTTCTTCTAAAAATCGCTGGATCTTCTGACCATAGAAAGTTGAAAAAAGAAAAATCTTAAATTTCTGTTGAGGCGAAGCGAGTTGGTAGCGTTCCAGATAGGAACTAATACCATCTTCAATTCCCAGATGAACCGTACATAAGTGGCAGCTTCTTCCTTGCTTCAGATAATTTTCTATCTGAAGGGAATCAGCCATTAAATCATCGGATTGATAATCCGTTTGTTGTTTTACCATAAGCTAATTTTCCCTTCTAGTTTTTAATACACTCCTAGAATAAGGGATAATGGAAATTCCTGCGTTAAGGGGACAAGTCAAAATAGTGGACAAAAAGTTATATAACTTTTTATAGCTCATTTTAAGAGGTTTTCAGGGATAATCCCCTATAAAATCACCTGAAAATGGCTCAGAATTGTCTTCTCAGTACGCCTTATGATATACTAGCAGAGACGCAATCCCTAACCAGAAATAGCACGTGAGATTATTCCACGTGCTATTTTTGAATTGATGATGAGTCTATAAAAATAAGGCATGATGTTTTCCCTCATGCCTTATTCTGTTATTTAGAAGGGTTCATCAGCATCAATCGGTGTTGGATAAGAATTATTTGGTGAAGTATTTTGATTTTCATCTCCACTAAACAGATTCTTCTGACTATCTGATGGTTGTTGCTGCATGTCGAGTTGCTCCTGTTTTCGTCTATTGGCAGCATCTTTACTTTCTAAGAAAGTAATACCACCTTGCAAGGCTGGAGCAATAAATTGATAGGTTCGTCGTTGGTCTTGGCTGTTCGTATAAGGACGTTGAATAATTTCACCCTTAATTAGGATAGGCGATCCCTTAACAAGGCTCTGAGCCATAATTTCAGCTTGTTTGCCATACACCTGAACATGAAAGAAAGCTGGTAAAGTCTTGCCTTCTTGATCTTGTTGGCTGGTGTCACAGACAAATTCAAATTTAAAACTGATATGGCCATTAGCTGTTTTACCAACAGCATCTGATGGAATATCTGAAACACGACCATTCGCAATAAAACTTTGCATTCTCTTTCCTTTCTATTGATTAGTTTTCTTTACGTTTACGAAGGCCTATCAAACTCAATCCTGTAAGTAGAGCGCCACCTAGCACTGCAAGCATGCTACCTTCTTCACCTGTTGAAGGAAGCATACTTGCTGGTTTAACTGGTGTAGTTGGTGTTACTGACGTTGGTGTTGTCGTCATCTTGTAATAGTGTACGTCAACTTCCACAGGTTTAGGAGCTTCTGGGGCATCAGGAGCTGTTACTGTGACTTTCTCAACCGCTACAGTAAGTGGAACTGGTTTTTCACCTGCTCTAGGAGCTCCAACGGTTGCTTTCTTCACCGCTACAGTGATTGGTTTTGGTGCTTGAGGTGCTTCTGGTACTGCCACATCTGTTTTAGTAACTTCCAAACTTGGTTTCTTTGGTTCTTTTGGAACTTCAGATGCCACACCAAAGATACCTGCGACAATAGATGTATTGATATAGCCTGGTAAATAGTGGCTACCACTAAACGTTACCTTTTTAGCATCGTTAAAGTTAAATTGGACACCATTTGAGTCAATGACCCCACCTGAGGCTTGAGAGACATCTCCAGCGCCAGCTGAATAGCTGTTGCCTGCTTGGTTAATATTTCGGCCTTTTACCAATTTAGAGCCATCAAGACCATTGAGTGTCACAGTTTGATTGTTATCAATATCGTTAAAGGTTACTGTTGACACTTCTTTACTAGTTGAGACTTCATAATCATACGACTTAACAGCTGCAAGGATAGCACCAGTTGCACCGATGTTTCCACCAGTTGCGCCTTCACCAGCACCAGCAGATACTGTACCGTGTGTTGTCGCAAAGACACCCCAAGCAATACCTCCGTCTTTAGCTCCCCAAACAGCTAGGTAGGTATTTTCCGCCGTCCATGCATTGATGTTAGAAATTTTGAGCGTCACATCACCATTGGTGGTGTTTTTGATAATAACAGTACCTGAACCATTGATTTTGAAAAGATTATCAAAGTTAGCATCCGTATTTTGGTTACGGTCTAATGACTGAATGGCATCCGCCGCTGCTGTCTTAAGATTTCCCCAAGATACCGCTGGTTCATTTCCTGTCATTTTTTGAGCTGTACCAGCTTCAACTGTCGTATTTCCAGCCCATTTAATCCCTGATTGTGTTCCTTTTCCTGCGTTATAATCCGCAAGCTCTTTCAAATAAGCTTCCAATTTTGCCTTAGCGTCATTAGTAGACTTATCTTCTTTACCAACTGCATCCGCAACTGCTTTTTTATATTTTGCAATGTTTCCTTCAATTGCTTTCAAAAGGGCATCGCCTTCCAATCTTGCCACTGGCGTATAGGTAGGACTTGTGGTTTCCGTTTTTGTCGCAATAGCAACACCATTCTTTTTAGCCAAATCTACAACTTGATTTTGACGACCTTTAGCCAATTCTAAATCAGCAACTCCTGCCGATTTGGCATCTTTGTGTGCGGTATTAGCTTGAGTATAGGCTTTTTGATTCGCCTGATAAAGAGCTAAATCACGTTTCAAGTCTTCAACTGATTTATTTTGAAGAGCGATACCTGCTTTAATAGCTTCTTTGTACAAGGCTACATTTTCAGCCATCACTTTACGAAGGGCATCACCTGTTAGACCTTTAGTCTCTTTGTAGTTGGGGGTTT
>ERZ773005.1620-NODE-1620-length-11231-cov-46.870616_pt1 | contig 11231 bp, 11 predicted proteins | sample MGYA00580666_ERZ773005 | MGnify/ENA primary metagenome ERZ773005 (study PRJEB29015, sample SAMEA2737999) | human oral metagenome | biome: human oral; feature: human-associated habitat; material: dental | place: China | collected 2061 ... | reverse complement strand
GACAGTAAAAATGGAAAGGAGAGTATGATTTAGCCTATGATATAATCATACAAGAAAATAGATGAAATTTGTTTCATGGAATGTTAATGGACTAAGAGCAGTTCTCAAAAAGGGATTTGAAGATATAGTTAAGGAATTTGACGCGGATTTTTTTTGTATTCAGGAGACCAAGATGCAAGAGGGCCAGGCAGATGTTGGTTTACCCGGATATCATCAATATTTCTCTTATGCAGAGAAGAAGGGATATTCAGGAACTGCGATTTTTACAAAGCATGAGCCGCTAAGCGTGACATATAATTTTGAGGGACACGACGATGAGGGTAGAGCGGTGCTTCTTGAATATGATAAGTTCTACCTGCTTAATGTGTATGTCCCTAATGCACAGCCTGAGCTGAAGAGGCTTGATTACAGAATGCAGTGGGAGGATGACCTCAGAGCAATGGTAAGCGAGCTTGCGAAGAAAAAGCATGTTGTAATGTGCGGAGACCTAAACGTTGCCCACGAGGAAATCGATCTTAAGAACCCAAAGACAAACCGTGGAAATCCGGGTTTCTCTGATGAAGAAAGAGCAAAGATGACCGAGCTTCTCGGAGCTGGCTTTACTGATACATTCAGACACCTTTATCCGGAGCAGGAAGGGGCTTACAGCTGGTGGTCATACAGAGGAAATGCCAGAAAAAACAATACAGGGTGGCGTATAGACTACTTTGTTGTTGACGAAGGACTTAAGGATAAGATCAAAGAGGCAGCAATCCACCCGGATGTTATGGGAAGCGATCACTGCCCGGTAAGTCTTGAGCTTGATATATAAATAACTAGGTGTAGAAGATGAGCGATGGAGAATACAGCAAGGTAAAAGGATATATTTATATTGCACTTGCAACAGTGCTATTTAGCACAATGGAGATAGGATTGAAATATACATCAAAGGATTTCAACCCTATGCAACTTACGATGATAAGGTTTTTGTTCGGCGGCATAGCATTGTCGCCCTTTGCTTTAATGAAACTCAGAAAGGACAATCAAAGAGTTAGCGGGAAGAATCTGGCTAAACTTGTATTGATTGCTTTCATAGGTATATTTCTAGGCATGAATATCTTTCAAATGGCGGTTGTCTACACAAATGCATCGGTTGTATCTGTGCTGTTCAGCACGAACACAATCTTTGTGACGATTCTAGCCGTACCAATTTTGGGTGAGCTTATAGAGAAAAAGACTATATTTGCTCTAGGATTTCAAATAGCAGGGGTGCTTGCAATTATTCAACCTTGGGATGCTCATATAAGTGTTATGGGAGCGGTTTTGAGTTTGTGCTCTGCGCTGGCATTTGCTATATACGGAGTGCTTGGAAAAGAGCAGAGCCAAAAATATGGTGGTATAGTTACTACTTGTATTTGTTCTCTCGCTGCAGCTGTTCAGATGTTTATTTATATGTGCTTGTCTCACATAGATGGAATTGCTGATTTTATGAGGGGAATTGGGCTTGACAGCTTTGCAGAAGTGCCGTTTATAAAAGGCTTAGGCATGGATACTATCCCCGGTCTTCTCTATGTATCAATTATAGTTACCGGCTGCGGATACCTATGTTATTTCCTTGCAATGGAGCATTGCGAAGCTCAGACTGTTTCTCTTGTTTTTTTCTTCAAACCTATTCTTGCACCGATACTTGCAGTGCTGCTTATCGATGAGATAATTCCATTAAATATGATGGTAGGTATTATACTAATTTTGATAGGCTCAATAGTTTCGATTGTGTCTGATAAATTCACTAAAAATAAAAAGCAGCTCTGAATAAATCTCCAATAGCCGGATGATTTGACGAGCTGCTTTAAATTTTCTTCTTAATTTCTCCCTAAACATATGAAACACATATTAACGAGCTAGTGTTTCTTCCGCGATTACTTTATATAAAGATTAACAATATTCATTTTCTCATCTAGGATGATTGTAAATATTGCGCGGCCATTCTCGTAGTCGCACTTCAAATTACACACATATGTGCTGGTATCTTTATGTCTTTCTCTCGATATGTTTCCACCTCTAAACTCCTCGAATTTGCCAAGGAATCCAAGTATAGGATCGAGCAAAGCGTGTAGTCTTTCTATGCCGGTCTTATCCTGCATGTCAGGAGATAGGCTGTTATAGCATGCATCAAAGTCACCGCGATTTAGATTATGCACAAAGTTCTTGGAACGCATTGCAATCTCTATGCGTTCGGAGGTTAAAAGTCCATCGGATTGTTTGCTGACTATGTACAGACCACCTAGCAACACTAGAGCGGCCGGAACAACAAAATATCTTTTCTTTTTCATATCTATCACCTACTCGTATTTTTATTCAATATTTATCCAGTTTAAATCATCTACACCTTTTAAAGTCATACTGTTTCCATCAAACCTATTTTTAAGTACAACGTCATTTTCCACAGATATATCAGTATACCAATTTCCAAGACTTGCATATTTTCCTGTATGAATATTTATAATTACAGTTGTTATAGGATCCCAGGTTTTCTTCTCAACCATCTCTACCAAAACATAGTATGCATCTAAAAATACAAGCTTTCTTCCATACATCCAAAAAGGAATTTCTCTATTCAATAAGGGAAGTTTGGCCGAAAAAATAAAATCCCCCATTGGCGGCTCAGTCTCATAGTTTAATACAATCTCACTTCCATAAAATACGATTTTCGCTCCATATGCACCTACACTTACAGGTACACCTTCTTCGGCTACTATAAAATCCATATATTTCCTTTCTTATTTTATTCTATACCTTCAGCTCTTATACGAATAGCAAAAAATTCTTTAAATGAATCAGATTCATTTTCTATATTTTCTTTCAGAATTAATAGCTTTCTTTTGCCAACTCTTCTGTCTAAAACAGCAAATATCCTCACAAGCAGGTTTTCACTGCATAGACTTTTTTCAATACTTTGGTTAGCAAACTCTTTAAACCCCTTATAAAAGCATGTTTGATCAAACACTCCCAGCTTTATGGCAGTATCATCCATAAAAGCAAACTCTTCCTTCATACGCTTTTCATACTTTTCATCTTCTGGAAATAAATCTGCCTTTGTCCAATTATAATAATAGCAACCTTTTATAATCTCTTTCCCATCATATCTTATAGCTGCCCTTCCCTCATGATCGTGTGATCTGCTATAAGATGTTGCAAAATAGCTGATATGTCCACGCAAGCTCTCTGCCAGATATTCACTTTCCAACTTTTTTCTTATACCGCTCCAAGTTGACATCTTCCCTCCATATTATGAACTTATATACTATCTAACTTCTCAAAGTATTCATCTAAATGATGGTATATTTTCATATCCAAAGCATCATCATCTCTTAGAACCAGATAAATATTTTTGCCTTTTTTATCTTTAAAAACATAATTATGCTCACCATAGTAAGCCTGGTAGCCGCATCTTTTTAGGATCAGAATTTCTCCTACATTAAGTTTGCAAAATTTCTTTCTAACAATAGACGGTAAATGACTCCGTTAACCAGGTGCTTTCTATATCCATAACCTCAATGAAGGCATTGGAATCTCAAATCAAAGAGTTCGATAAAGCAATCAAGGCTCAAATGGAACTCTTACCAAACGTATTGATATCCGTTCCTGGTATTGGCCCAGTCTTTTCAGCAGGTATTATGGCTGAAATAGGGGATATCAATCGTTTTGAAAATCAAGCAAAGCTTGCCAAATATGCAGGTCTCGCTTGGCGGCAGTACCAGTCTGGTGGATTTGAAGCCGAAATAACAAGGATCATCCCATCTGGCAACCGATTTTTAAAGTATTATCTGTGTGAAGCAGCATTCTCTCTTGTAAGATGCGACAAGGAATACTCTGACTTCTATCACCTCAAATACAAAGAGGTAAACAGATACCAACACAAACGTGCACTCGCATTAACTGCTCGTAAACTTGTGCGGTTAGTCTTTCGACTGCTGAAAGACAATCGTCTATATCGCTCAGCGTAGTAGAAATACCTACTTTGCTGATGAGTCCGTCCTGCTCATTTTAAAAATATGGTCGACAGGGCTTAGGTGGTCGTTTTTTGTTTTCGTGGAATATATCAAAAAATAAAAGGATTTTTATTTTTCTTCACTTGACATCACACCGCTGGACTTTAGGCATATTATATATTTTGTTTTAGCTTTTAGCAAGTAGAGAATTAAATGGTGAACGGCTCGCGTGTGAAAGAGCTTTGTTAGGGGAAATTATAAAAAGGCTTGACCGTCTATGGGGAAGTTGATATTAATATCATAGGGATGAGAAAATGTTAAGAAAAGGAGAATTGAGATGGCAGGAACGCCTATTAAATTTGAAATAGTAAAGCATATTGGAGTTATAAACAGAAATGATAGAGGATGGACCAAGGAACTGAACATCGTTTCATGGAATGATCAGCCACCTAAGTATGACATCAGAGACTGGGATGAACAGCACGAGAGAATGAGCCGAGGAATTACACTTACTAAGCAGGAACTTGAGAGTGTGGTAGAAGCATTTCAGAATGAATTGGAATAGCGGATGTTAGAGACCTTAGACATTTTGGTTTGATGTAGCTATATATGCAAACTCCATAATGAAATTGACTTGCATGTTTGTGGTTTATTGTGATATGATATAGTTGTTAGTTAAGGCTAACTGAAATCGCTTGTAACGAATGAAGGTTACTCACAACTAACAATAAATATCTCTATTTAACTACAACAGGAGGAATTTTATGGTAAGAATGCGAAAGAGACCTTTGGCGATTTTGCTTTCATGCGCAATGCTTGTAAGTGCAGGCGTTCAGGGTGCGTATGCTATAACCGGAGAGGAAGTTGCAGCTGATAAATCATATACGTCAGCACCCGTTAGAGCAGAGGAACCGGTTAGCAGCTGGACAGGATATAGCGTTAGTGTAAGCTTTGATGTAAAGGATGGAAAGTTTGCTAACATAAATATTACATCAGCTGATATGGAGTCATATAACTCAGGTTTCAAGGAAACTGCTGATAAAAGAATCAAGACTCTTGAGGGTAAGCCGGCAACTTTAGCGACAGTGAACGGGCTGGATGCAAGAACTGGTGCAACGTATACAACCAAGGCATCTAAGAGTGCAATTCTGTCAGAACTTGCGAAGGCTGATGCGGCTAAACCGATTGAAGAAACCAAGACTCTATACGGAAAGGTGAACCTTCCGTATGCAGATTTCTACTATGGAGAGCTAAAGAATCTTACAGCAGTCTCAAATGAACTTAATGCTGAAGCTGTTGATAAGGCTGCAAGCCTAAGAGCAGATGGTATGTATGATGCGGTAACAAGCTCAACTAAGAACAAGTTTAAGAGCTTCTTTCCGACTACATATAACTCAGTAAATGAGGATGGAACAGGTAAGATTTTGGGAGTTAAGGATGTTGATGTTGCAATAGATAAGGCACTTTATGATAAGGTCAAGAAGGCAATCGCTGATGGTAAGACTTCTAAGAATCCACTCTTTGATATCGTAAAGAATATGAAGCTGAATCAGGATAACGAGCAGCCTAAGGAATACAAGGTGATAAACGGCGACGGAACTTTGACAGCAACAAAGGGCGGTGGAACGATTAAAAATCCGGCGAAAGCGACAATCAGCACAATAAACAGATACGGTAACTATGGTCTTAAGCTTTAAGGTGATGGAATTCCTGCAGCTAAGGATATCGACGGTGTAATACTAAAGACATCTGACGGCAGCATGTATGCTATGAAACATCTTGAGAACATCTGGGTTAAGACAAATGAAATTTCATTTGCAGTTAAGCCTAATTTCGTAGAGCCACACGGAAACCATGTAAATTATAAGGCTTACAGCGACATTGAAGGAAAGACAATCACAGAAGTCAGATACCTGGTGCATAATGGAGATGATGTAGTGGTAGAAACATCACTTCTGTGCAAGAAGATTCCGGGAGCAGATGCTAGCGCAAGCATAAACAATGCTGTATTTAGTGATGGCGTATCAGTTACTTCTAAGGTAAATGCACCGGCAACTGCAGCATACAAGCTGAGCGCAATCAAGAAGGGCAAAACTGTTCTGGAGGAAGGCAAGGATTACACTGTTTCAGGTGATAATATTACTTTTAAAAAGACAGATAATACCGGCATAGGTGCATATACTGCGATATATACATCGGAAACTTACGGTGATATTCAGGCAAACTTCCAGCTAAAGTCACACCATGCTGATGGTTCTGTTAAGATTGAGGGGAACAAGCTTGTTCTACCATCTGACCTTGATAAGGATACATATTATGCAAGCATTTCAAATGTCCTTGTAGATGGAACGCCCCTAAGAGGTCGTGACCTTGCTAAGCTAATATTCGGAGATGATCAGACTGTTAACTTTAATGCTGAAATCCAAGGTAAGGGAGGTGTAAAGACTCCTATCTTTACGAAGGGTGAGAATGGAAGCTATGATATTGAGCTTATCTCAGATGGATATCCAAGTGTAAAGGCAAGAATTTCACCTAAGAAGCAGGAGGAACCGAAGCCGGAGCCAAAGCCGGGTAACAATGATAATGTGCAGCTCACAGCCAAGATTAAGAAGGTAAATAAGGAGCTAAAGGGATATAAGTCCGGTGAATATGAGGCATATGATATCTACTTCGTAAATGCGAACGGTGATAGAGTTAAGCCGAATGGAAAGCAACGTGTAACTGTGGAACTAAAGAATTTAGTTCCGAATAATCTAAACATATTCCATGAAAAGAAGGATGGAACTCTTGAAAAAATACCGGTACTTTCAGTGAATGGCAAGACTGTAACATTTGAGAACGATGACTTCTCGGTTTACTATTTTGCAAACCTTAGTCCAAAAGCAAACGGAACAGGAAATGTTAATAGACCGAGACCTAATACATTTGATGGAAGCGGTATTGCAGGCTTTACAATGCTAGGAGCGGGTGCAGCCATTGCTTTAATAGCACTCTCAAGAAGAAAGAGAACTGTTAAATAGATAGCGTCAAAATAAATAGTTAAATACATTAGAGCCTTGCCGACGGAGAGGATTTCAAGAAAAGGAGTGTTTATATATGTGACACCATTTATCTTCTGAAGTTTATTCGATCGGTCAAGGCTCTTTTGTTATTCGACAAAATATACTTGAAATCTTGTTCATTTTGTGCTTTGTGGTAAAATAATATTTAATGATAGTACATTTTACAAGATTCAGGATGTGATATTATGAAAATAAATTTGATAACAAAACCTAAGGGCGAGATTGCGGAGTGCGATATAAGACAGGGCATTTCAATAGAGAACCTCTGCTATGAGATAGAGGGACTTCCATATAGGATTCTTGCTGCCAAGGTTAATAATAGGATAGTGGACCTTAATTATACGCTTGATGAACCATGTACAGTTGAGCTTCTCGATATGAGAACTGAAGTGGCAAACATAGTGTATCAGGCGAGCCTATCTTTGATTTACGTCAAAGCGGTAAGAGACGTTCTCGGAGATGGTGCTAATGTTAGCATTAGAAACTCTTTGAACAAGGGCTTTTATACTAAGATTAAAACCAATAGAGAGCTTACGCTCGAGCTTATAGGGCAGGTTGAGAAGAGAATGCGAGAAATCGTAGAGGAAGATCTTCCTTTTAAGAAAGAAGTTCTGTCGAGGGACAATGCTATAGAGTGTCTACATAAGGATGGCAGATTCGAGAGGGCTCGTCTTATTGAGACAGCACCGAACTTAACACAAGTATTCTTCTACGACCTTGATGGATATCGAGACTTCTACTACACTTTGATGGCTCCATCGTCGGGATATATCGATTTGTTTGAGTTGAGAAAGTACAAAAACGGTATTTTGCTGAGATTTCCTCATCCGTCAAATCCGAGTGTCGTGCCTGAGTTTGTGGATGAGAGCAAAATGTATCAGGCTTTTGCAGAACAGACGGTTTGGGAAAGGCTCCTCGGGGTTAGCTATGTCGCCGACCTGAACGAGAAGATTGCAAATGATGAAGCTAAGGATTTGATTCAGCTTTCCGAGGCACTTCACGAGAAGAAGATTGCCCAAATTGCTGATATGATTAACAAGGAGCATAAGAGAATCATTTTGATTGCGGGTCCATCTTCCTCGGGAAAGACGACCTTTGCTCAGAGATTGTGTGTGCAGCTTCGAGTAAATGGCCTAGAACCTCTATATCTTGGAACAGATGACTATTTTGTAAACCGTGAAGATACACCACTTGACGAACATGGCGAGAAGGATTACGAAAACTTGGATGCACTCGATATAGAGCTATTCAATAACAATATGAATGATCTGCTCGCGGGAAAGAGCGTAGATTTGCCCAACTTTGATTTTATGACCGGACAGAAAGTGTTCGGAAAGAGGATTACTTCAATTTCTGAGAATCAACCGATTGTAATTGAGGGTATTCATGGACTTAACGAAAAGTTGACTAAGTTCATCCCTAAAGAAGAAAAGTTTAAGATCTATATAAGCCCGCTTGCACAAATTAACATAGATGTACACAACCGCGTTCCTACAACTCTTGAGAGAATGCTGAGAAGAATTGTTAGAGATAATCTTTTTAGAGGTCACAGTGCAAAGGATACTATTGCGACATGGCCAAAGGTGAGAGCCGGGGAGGAGAAGAATATCTTCCCGTACAGTGGAGAGGCAGATATTCTGTTCAACTCCTACCATATATATGAAATTTCTGTTTTGAGAAAGTATGCGGAACCGCTAATTGAGGAGATTTCTCAGGAGGATAAAGAGTATGCGGAAGCACAAAGGCTATTGCAATTTATGCAGTTTTTCCGTATTATAGAAAACGATGATATTATAGTTAATAACTCAATAATAAGAGAGTTCATCGGTGGAAGCGTATTCGTGGACTAAAGCGATGTTTTATGGAGGATAAACTATGCAATTTTCGGTCTTTTTAGGCCTTATGGGAGGGCTTGCCCTATTCCTTTACGGAATGCAGATGACCAGCACCGGTCTTGAGGCGGCGGCTGGTGACCGCATGAAGAGTATTCTAGAAAGGCTTACATCTAATAGATTCATGGGAATTCTGATAGGTGTTGGGATCACAGCTTTAATTCAGAGCTCATCGGCGACGACCGTCATGGTTGTTGGATTCGTTAATTCAGGACTTATGAAGATTACTCAGGCTGTTTGGATTATCATGGGTGCTAATATAGGTACTACAATCACAGGACAGCTGATAGCTCTCGATGTAGGAGAAATAGCTCCGATGTTTGCGATGGCCGGTGTTGTGCTTTTGGTATTCTTCAAGAGAGAGAAGCTTCACAACTATGGTTATATAATTGCAGGTTTAGGATTCCTTTTCCTTGGAATGAACCTGATGAGTCAGGCTATGGAACCGCTAAAGGAGGTTCCGGCATTTAAGGAAATGCTCACGTCTTTCCAGAATCCTCTGTTTGGACTTCTGTTTGGCCTTGTATTTACGGGAGTCATTCAGTCTTCCGCTGCGTCGGTTGGTATCCTTCAGATTTTGACAACTAGTGGAGCGCTAAGCTTCCACAGTGCCGTATTCGTTTTGTTCGGTGGAAACATTGGAACCTGTGTAACAACACTCCTTGCATCCATAGGTACAAACAGAAACGCGAAGAGAGCGATGCTCATTCATATGATGTTCAACGTGATAGGAGCACTTCTGTTCTCAACAATCTGTATTTTTACACCACTCACGGATTGGGTTGCGTCGTGGACTCCAACAAAGCCGGCTGCACAGATTGCTAACATGCATACATTCTTCAATGTGGTAACAACGCTGCTACTGCTTCCGTTCGGAAGCTATATGGCTATGCTGTCAAAGAAAATACTGCCAGAGGTTGAGGAGGAAGAGGCTGATGTTTTCAAATTAGAGTTCCTGAGACCTACAATGAAGCACGAGGAATACTTTTCAATCGGTGCATCTGCAATCATTATGAACGGAATTAGAAACGAGCTCTTGCGCATGTCTCGTATGGTCAAGGAAAATGTGATTGCCAGTTTTGATGTAGTCATAAGCGGTGACACAAAGATGCTAAAGAAGATAAGTGATAAAGAGGAATATATAGATTATCTCAACAAGGAAATTTCCAAGTATATATCCAACACTATGATTTATGAGACTAATGTAAATGATAGCAGGTTGATAAATGCTTATTTCAAGATATGTACAAATCTGGAGCGTGTGGCTGATCATTCTATGAACATAGCCGAGTACTCTCTAAGGCTTGCTGAGAACAAGGTGAAGTTTACGGACGAGGCCTACGAAGAACTTGAGACAATGAAGAGGTACAGCGTGCTCGGTATGGAGACAATCAGTGCGCTAGACAAGATGAATAGTGAAGATGTCGTTAAGACGGCCGCAATAGAACAGAAGATAGACGATTTAACCAGAGAGTATAGGACAAATCATCTAAGGCGAATGCACAGAGGGACATGCAATGAGGATACTGCAGTACTTTATACGGAGCTCTTAATCGACTTTGAGAGAATAGGAGATCACCTTCTGAACATAGCTGAAGCGCTAAATGTCGCAGACAATGTGGATTAATGCAATGAAGAAACTAAAATTCGAAAAGATAAAGAAAATAAATTTCAAAAAACTGCGCGGACTCAAAAGAATGGTCAGCGGAAGCAATCTAATTGGATTTGAGACTGCGGTTATCGGGGCGGTTATTGTCTATGTGGTTGTTCTTTCGGGAATGATTAAAGTTACTAGCCTTTTAACTGGCCTAGTGCTTGTAGGCGCAGGAACAGCTCTTCTATTTGGTGATTCTGCTAAGAAGAACTCTGATGATGCTGAAGCAGAGAAGGTGGACGGTAAGTCTAAAGCAAAGGGCGAGAGCCTAGGAATGTTCATCTTGCACCAGTGCTGCGTTTTAGGAATGACGGCTATGCTCGTGCTCAGCATAATATATGACAATCGCGCTGATTTCTTTAGTTGGGTTTTAGCGATATTTGCAGCTATAATGCTAGTGAGCGTCTTTGTGCAAAGAATAATAAGGAAATATAAGGCTGGCTAGGGAAGGCGAGCTATTTATAAGAAGAGTTGCCCGGGGTCATATAGGCACCGGGTTTTTGATATTAAGGATATAAAAAGAGGTGTACAGATATTATTATCCGTACACCTGTGTTGGTATTTATCTTATTGTGGATTTAAGAATATATTCCGGACCGGAATATATTCTAATATGTTTAATTTATGTATCTTATATTAAAGTTCTTTCTTC
>ERZ773005.1616-NODE-1616-length-11255-cov-18.397143_pt1 | contig 11255 bp, 10 predicted proteins | sample MGYA00580666_ERZ773005 | MGnify/ENA primary metagenome ERZ773005 (study PRJEB29015, sample SAMEA2737999) | human oral metagenome | biome: human oral; feature: human-associated habitat; material: dental | place: China | collected 2061 ... | reverse complement strand
AGCTTGTCAAATCTGCACTCGCCTTTCTCTTTTTACAAAGAGGGACGCCTTGTATTTATTATGGGACTGAGCTAGAATTGGGCGGAGGTATGGACCCGGATTGTAGACGGGTCATGCCTTGGGACCGGGTTTCTAATAGCAATGATATGCTCAATTTTATGAAGAACTTGATTCAGCTTCGCAAAGATGTTGCGGACATTATTCAGTATGGTAAATTTATCCTAGAAGAAATCGAGCCGGATGTGCTGGCTTTAGAGTGGGAACATGATTATCAAGTAATCCGAGCTGTTTTTAATCAGTCCAAAGAGAATTATCTCTTAGACAGAGATTTAGCTGATTTGGTGAGTCAATGCCAAACTGATGACGAGAAACTTGTCATCTTACCAAAGGGATTTGTAGTTTATTGTGATGCGTCTAGAAGGTAATGGAGTAGAAACAAAGGAATTCGGACAAACAAGGTCTTAAAAATTCCTTCTTTAAAATTGTTAGAATTTTTTCATGGTGGTGTAAGATGAAATCAAAAGAGCTTCTGAAGAAAAAGTTGATTAATCTAGCTAGCGGGGAATTGGCAGCTGTTTTAGTATTTTGGATGAATTTTTTCCTGCTTAAAAAGTGGATTCTCACTACTAAAGCCTTCATTTCTGTTTCTTTCTCCTTGTTTCTCCTAACTTTTATCTTGATACAAGGATCCGTTTTTTGGTGGATTTTAGTCAAGAGGATTTCCAATCCAGGATTTGCTGCAAAGTATACTGGAAAGATTTATAAGATATTGAAGGAATTGGATTTTATTTTACTAGCTACTGCAATTTTTGTGATATTATTGAATCACGGAGAAGTTTCCACGTTCATTATTTCTTTTTCGATTTGGATGTTTGCTCTTATAGAGTGGATAAATTACTATCTACTGCAATTGTCCTACAGCTTGAATCCTGCTGTTTTATGTAGATACATCAGATATAGGAAATTGAAAAAGAGTAAAATAGCAAAGGAAATTGAGAAAATCTTATAATGCTGATGATTTGCAAAATGATTTCCAAGAGCTAAAAGACACAAAGGAGTGCAATCTCATGCCAAGACCGAAAACTAAAGAAGATTTGATGCTAGCTGCTAAGGAAAACTTTGAGAAGTTACAAACTCTCATTTCCAAATTGTCTGATCAAGAGTTAAATACGCCCTTTGATTTTTCTGGGGATGAAAAGAAGAAAGAGGCCCATTGGAGACGAGATAAAAATCTAAGAGATGTTTTGATTCATCTCTATGAATGGCATCAGCTCTTGTTGAATTGGGTGCATTCCAATCAAAAGGGTCAAGAGCAGCCCTTTCTTCCTGAACCTTATAACTGGAGGACTTATGGAGAGTTGAATCTGGAATTTTGGAAGAAACATCAAAATACTTCTCTTGAAGAGGCAACGAAGATGTTACAGAAATCGCATCAAGATGTTTTGGACTTTGCAGACACATTTACAAATGAAGAATTGTTTTCAAAAAATGTCTATAAATGGGTCGGAGGGACTGTACTAGGTTCCTATTTTGTAAGTGCTACTTCCAGCCATTATGATTGGGCCATAAAAAAATTGAAGGCTCATCAGAAAAATTGTAAGGCAAAATAGTCAATTGTATCCAAGTAATGGAGAAGAATAAAATATGAAAAAATACAGCAAAATAATCTTGTCCAGCATTTTTTTAGGTTTAGCCTTAGTGCTGGTAGCTTGTTCTGGTACCAAAAAAGATCAAAAAGCAAAACAAAATGAATCTACCTATTCAAATCTAAACAATAAAAAGAGTGTCGAAGAAGTGAAGAGTTTGTTATCAGCTCATTTGGATAAAGACAGTGTGGGTAACTTTGTCAATCTAGTCAATGACTACAATGGCCTTGTCGGATCGACCGGATTAAGGGGTGAATTCACTAAGTTTACCAAAACAGAATATGATGTAGAAAAAATCAATCCTCTATGGCAGGCCAAGAAGGGCGATTTTATCGGGACAAATTGTCGGATCAATACCTATACTTTGCTGAAAAATAGCATCAAAATCCCTCAAATAAAAAAAGACGATGAACTCTTGTTTATCGATAATGATTCGATTGACAAGGGCAAGCTCTTTGATGCCAAGGATAAGGAAGATTTTAATATCCTTTTCTCAAGAGTCAAGACTGAAGCGACTCAAGATGTCAAAGTCCATGCTAAGAAGATGGAGGAATACTTTAAACAGTTCAAGTTTAATGAAAAAGCACGAATGCTCTCTGTCATTGTTCACGATAATCTTGACGGTGATTCTCTCTTTGTAGGCCATGTTGGTGTCTTGGTTCCAGACAAAGACGGATATTTATTTATCGAAAAGCTGACCTTTGAAGAGCCTTATCAGGCAATCAAATTTGCGACCAAGGAAGATGTCTACAAATACTTGCAGACCAAATATAAAGACTACACAGGGGAAGGTTTGGCCAAGCCCTTTATCATGGACAATGATAAGTGGGTAGAGGGTAAGTAGTGTGCTTCAGTTAGTATTAAGAAAATAGAAGAGGGAGATTTAGCGTATGGAATTAAAAGATTTTACAGAAAAAGAGCAGGAGCAGATTAATCAAGGGCTCAGCACTGCAGAAATTTCCGATAAGGAAGCTGATAAAAAGATTCTTGCACTCGTGCCTGAGGAATGGATTAAGAGAATTCCTTTCTTTGTTAGAGGGCATGCGACTACCAAGACTGTTGAGCGAGTTGCTAAGCAATATCCTGAACTATACGCTGTCGCTAAGCAGCAAGGCGAACTTCCTGACAAGGAAAGAGAAGAATTGCGCGCCATTATGACAAGCATTTTTGAAGAAAAGATGAATAAACATAAGATTAAGTAAGCGAATTTCAAGCTGGTCTGAAAAAAGTTTGACTTAATACTTGCATACAAAAAAAACAAGTGACGGCATCAATAAAAGATGCGGTCACTTGTTTTATATTATTTACTTTCAACCTCGTTTTGGAAAACTAGGTCAGGTTTCAATTCTAGTAACTTTTCAAAAAAAGCCATCAAGTGTTGGTATTTGTTGGGATCGATGATTCCCAAACCAATCTTTTGCTGCTCTGTTCCCTTCTTTGTATAAAGGAAGAAATTTTTTGTTTTTACATTTCCAGCATGAACCCACTCGATCTTTAAAGTGATGGACTCAATTTCATCTAAGTAAACAGGCATAATAAGTCTCTTTTTAACGAGAAATAGAGCGTCTCGGTAGAGATAAAGAGAGTTAAAATCATCTTTAACGAGTGCCTTTTCTTGGATGAGCTGGTGCTGGTCTGCAAGCTCAGGATAGCGTTCGTAAATGCTTTGATATTTTTCTCGGATCTTTTGAGGAGCTTTTATAGCCAAGTGGCCAAAAGCAATAACGATCCCCAAAAGAATAATTCCAAAGATTCCAGAGAATACAAGTCCAATGGTGTCATTCTTTTGGAGAGCAGATGGTAGGTTCAAAAGCAGAAATAGCAGGCCAAGGCTCCCCAAAATGACCCAGATTAGTGAAGACGTAACAGAAGCTTTGATTTCTTTTTGCATGAAAGCAACTCCTTTAAATAAAATATACAGTCTTATTGTAACACGAATAAGCGCCCCTGAAAACTAGAGTAAAAAAACAATCAGAAATTTCTGATTGTTCTTTTGATGATTTAAGATTTTTATTCAAGGTTTAGCTTAGTGCGAGTAATGTAGTAAACCCCAAAATAGAAAAGAAGAAGTTTAATAATCTCATAAGTATAAGCAGACAGGAATGAAAACTGAATAGGCGGTTCGGAATAAGAACCAACATATTGTGCATAGGTAATCGCGTAGATAAAAGGATTTGTGAAATAAAGCTGACGATTCAGTACTCCTATTATAATCCATAGAACAAAGGCTGCTACAAAGGACATTAAAATGCGATGATTTTGGAAAAGCTGGCCAATAGAAATAGACAAGTATAGGAATAATACAAAAGAAATCGAACCTAGAAGCAAATAGAAGGCTATTTGAAGAGTAGGAATCAATGGGATGTAGGAAAGAAGAAGACCAATTTTATTGAGGACATCAACCCCTGAACCAAGAGCTACAAGAAAAGCCATCCAGATGATGCTTAGGAAAATTCCCAAGACGCTCGCAATATACCAAATAGTTGCCATTGTCATTTTTGAAAGGATGATTTGGTGGGCATTTGCGGGCAGTGTCCAAGTCAAGTATGCTTCACGACCAAAAATATTTTGATAGAAACGTCTAATGGTAATGACTAGGTTAGAAATAACAAGTGCTGTACAGGTTGAAAAGAATACAATAGTAAAGAATGAATAGACTGCTGAGACAGCATCATCTGACGTAATTCCAGTAGATATACTGTTAGACAGCATCAGACCAAATATTGATGAGACAATAGCCAGAATTAAGAACAAGACGCCATATAATTTTCCGGCTGCTTTAAATTCATATTTTAATAATTTCCCAAACATAAATCTCTCCTTTAAATTCTAAACTGATCACGGAAGATATGGTCAATAGTGTTGTCATGTTTTCTGCGAAGCTCATTAGCATCTTCCTGTAACAAGATTTCCCCATCTTTGATAAAGATGACATCATCAAGAATATCTTCGATATCGGAAATCAAGTGGGTAGAGATCAACACAGAAGAATTCTCTGAACGGTTTTGAATAATTGTCTTCAAAATATAGTCTCTGGCTGCCGGATCCACACCACCAATTGGTTCATCAAGAACGTAGAGATCAGCCTTTCGACTCATAACTAGGATCAATTGAACCTTTTCTTTATTACCTTTTGAAAGATTCTTCAAACGACTTTTTTCGTCTAAATTGAGATCTTCTAAAAGGTGGTTGGCCTTTTCTTCGTCAAAGTCAGAATAGAAGTCTTTGAACATAGCAAATACTTCTTTAATTTTCATATTATCACCAAGATAAGTTGTATCTGGTAGATAAGAGACAACCTTTTTCGTTTTAGGAGAAGGTTTTTCTCCATTGATAAGAACCTGTCCAGAAGTCGGTTGCAGAAGACCATTGATCAGTTTGATGATAGTTGTTTTTCCACTACCATTTGGTCCTAGCAAACCAACAATACGTCCAGGTTGGATATCCAAGTTAACACCAGAAAGAGCTTCAGTCTTTCCATAATTCTTTTGAACATGCTCCAAACGAAGCAAAGATGAAGTTGACATATAAACCTCCTAAAAGATACAAAGCTAACAAGACAGCATCATGCGGTATTGATATTAGATTTGATTCTTAGTTGCCAGTACAATTAGTATTATTTGGGCTAAAAATCAATATGCTTTTAAGATATTATATAGTTTGTTAAAAAAAAAATCAAATTTGTTCAGAGATTCCATAGATTCTCTAAGGCTTTTTTTGTCATTGGTTTCTTCTTTTTTTAAATTCTAGTATAATAGAAACTAAAGATTACAAGCGAAGGAGAGGCCAGTGATTGCACAGTTAGATACTAAAACAGTATACAGTTTTATGGACAGCCTCGTCTCTATTAAGAAGTACGTTGAAAAGGCGAAAGAATTTGGTTATAGTCACTTAGGGATTATGGATATGGATAATCTCTACGGAGCCTATCATTTTTTAGAAGAAACGAAAGCAGCTGGAATTCAGGGGCTTTTAGGTCTGGATTTGAATTTAGTCAAAGATGGACAGCCTTTGTCCTTACGATTGTTGGCAATAAATAGCCAAGGTTATCGGAATTTGATGAAGGTTTCAACTCTCATCATGCTTGACAAAAAAGAGTGGTCAGATATTCAGCATTTGATGCAAGGTTTGGCTCTGATTGTTCCTGCTTATCCTGGAATTGATGATTTAGATCTGGGAAGAGATTATTACATTGGGGTTTCTCCAACGACTCCTCTCCAATATTTCTCAAAGCCTACGCTACCTCTTTATACTGTTCGCTATTTTGATACAGGAGACTTGGAAACTCTACAGATGCTGAGGGCTATTCGAGAGAATGTTAGTTTGAGAGAAGTAGGGGACTTGCCAAGCGGTCAGCATTTTTTGCGACCCGAGCAACTTAGGGACGCTTTTGAGCAGACCTTTCCTGAGAGTTTAGAAAATCTTGAAAGGCTGGTTCAGGATGTCCATTATGATATCGATACAGAGTTAAAATTGCCACGTTTTAATCCAGAACGTCCAGCAGTGGAAGAACTACGTGAGCGCTCAGAAGCTGGCCTGAAAAAACGAGGCTTAACAAGCTCTCTCTATCAGGAACGCCTTGACCAAGAGCTTGCTGTTATTCATCAGATGGGCTTTGATGATTATTTCCTCATCGTATGGGATTTGTTGCGCTTTGGACGTAGCCAAGGCTATTACATGGGAATGGGGCGAGGCTCTGCAGTAGGAAGTCTGGTGGCTTATGCCTTAGAAATCACAGGAATTGATCCTGTCAAGAACAATCTACTCTTTGAACGCTTTCTAAATCTGGAACGCTACACTATGCCTGATATTGATATTGATATTCCAGATGTATATCGGCCAGAATTTATTCGTTACGTCCGTGATCGTTATGGTACACTTCATGCTGCCCAAATCGTGACTTATTCGACCTTTGGAGCTAAGCAGGCCATTCGTGATGTTTTCAAACGCTTTGGTGTCGCAGAGTATGAGCTGACCAACATCACTAAGAAGATTCGCTTTGGAGATAGTCTGAGTACAGCCTATGAAAAGAATATTGCATTCCGACAGATTATCAATAGCAAGTTAGAGTATCAAAAGGCCTTTGACATTGCTAAAAAAATCGAAGGGAACCCCCGCCAGACCTCTGTTCATGCGGCGGGTGTTGTAATGAGTGACAATGATTTGACAGACCAGATACCACTCAAATATGGCGAGGATATGTATATTACTCAGTATGACGCCCACGGAGTCGAGAGCAATGGACTTCTCAAGATGGACTTTCTAGGTTTGCGCAATTTAACCTTTGTCCAGCGAATGAAAGAAGCTGTCCAAAAGAAATATGAGATAGACATCCAAATCGAGTCCATTGATCTGGAGGATAAAAAAACCTTACAACTTTTCGCTGCTGGTGATACCAAAGGGATCTTTCAATTTGAACAGCCAGGAGCCATCAGTTTACTCAAGCGAGTTCAGCCTGTTTGTTTTGAAGAAGTAGTCGCTACAACCTCCTTGAATCGACCTGGTGCTAGTGATTACATTGACAATTTTGTCAAGAGAAAGCACGGTCGTGAAGCTGTTGTTTCAATTGATGAAAGCCTAGATGATATCCTGTCTCCAACCTATGGTATCATGCTCTATCAGGAGCAGGTCATGCAAGTTGCCCAGCGCTTTGGGGGCTTCAGTCTAGGAAAAGCCGATATCTTACGCCGAGCCATGGGTAAGAAAAATGCTGTAGAAATGCATAGGATGGAGGAAGAGTTTGTTTCAGGCGCGATGAAGCTTGGACACTCAGAAAAGAAAGCTAAAGAAGTCTTTGCCATCATGGAGAAATTTGCTGGCTATGGCTTTAACCGCAGTCATGCTTATGCTTACTCTGCCTTAGCCTTTCAGTTGGCTTATTTCAAGGCTCATTATCCAGAAGTTTTCTTTGACGTTCTCTTAAATTATTCTAGCAGTGACTATATTACGGACGCACTTAGCTTTGGATTTAAGCTTGCTCCCTTGACCATTAATACAGTCCCTTATCACGATAAATTTGAGGAAAATCAAATCTTTCTAGGTCTGAAAAATATTAAGGGGCTTCCTAGCGATTTAGCTTACTGGATTATTGAAGAGCGACCTTTTACTGGAATTGAGGATTTTCTGCTACGCTTACCATCCCAGTATCGGAAAGAGTCTTCTTTGATTCCTCTGGTTCAGATTGGCCTTTTTGACAGTTTTGAGCCTAACCGTCAAAAGATAATCTCTAATTTGTCGAACCTATTCATTTTTGTGGAAGAATTGGGAAGTCTTTTTGCTGATAGCAGTTATTCATGGACAGAGGCTGAGGATTATAGTCAGGCTGAAAAGTTTGAGCTGGAGCAATCTATTCTTGGTGTTGGCTTATCGGATCACCCTTTAATGACCATTGCCAAAGCGACAACAGAATCCTTTTCTTGGATAGGAGATCTAGCTGAAAACAGCAGGGCAAAAATTCTTGCTCAAGTCCAGTCTATCAAAGTTATTCGGACGAAAAATGGTGAGAATATGGCCTTTTTGCAGGTCACTGACACCAAAAAGAAACTGGATGTGACCCTGTTCCCAGAAACTTATAAGTTATTAGCGAATCGTATAAAAGAAAAAGGTATTTATTTTTTAACGGGGCGTATTCAGGAAAGGGATAGTCGTTTGCAAATGATTTTATCTGAGGCGGTAGAAGCTAGTTTAGAACGATTTTGGATTCAGCTAGAAAACCATGAACATGATATTCAGATTGCAGAAATCCTCCAACGATTTCCGGGACCGATTCCTGTTGTTTTACATTATGAAAGTGACGGTAAAACAATCGCTACACCGCATTACCAAGTGGAAAAATCAAAGGATTTACAAGAGGATTTACAAAAATTTACAATGAAAACGATTTATCGCTAAAAAAGGAAGAATTTTCCCTAAGATTGTGGTATAATCAGTTAAAATGTTAAAAGAAAAAGGAGCATAAACGAATGAAACGTATTGCTGTTTTGACCAGTGGTGGAGATGCCCCTGGAATGAATGCTGCCATCCGTGCAGTAGTTCGTAAAGCAATTTCTGAAGGAATGGAAGTATTTGGTATCTATGATGGATATGCTGGTATGGTTGCTGGTTCGATTCAACCATTAACAGCTGCATCGGTAGGGGATATCATTTCTCGAGGCGGTACTTTCCTTCACTCTGCTCGTTATCCTGAGTTTGCGCAAAAAGAAGGGCAACTTAAGGGAATTGAGCAATTGAAAAAGCATGGAATTGAAGGTGTCGTGGTTATTGGTGGTGACGGTTCTTACCACGGTGCTATGCGTTTGACAGAGCATGGCTTCCCGGCTGTTGGTGTACCAGGAACCATTGATAATGACATCGTTGGTACTGATTTTACAATTGGTTTTGATACAGCAGTAACAACAGCAATGGATGCGATTGACAAGATTCGTGATACTTCATCTAGTCACCGTCGTACTTTTGTTGTTGAAGTAATGGGACGTAATGCTGGAGACATCGCGCTATGGGCAGGTATTGCTACTGGTGCAGATGAGATTATTGTTCCTGAAGAAGGTTTCAAATTTGAAGAGATTGTGGCTAGCATCAAGCATGGATATGAGGAAGGCAAGAAGCACAATATCATTGTTCTTGCAGAAGGTGTTATGTCAGCTGATGAATTTGGTGAAAAATTAAAAGCTGCTGGTGATACAAGCGACCTTCGTGTAACTGAGCTTGGTCACATTCAACGTGGTGGTTCTCCAACCGCTCGTGACCGTGTTCTTGCTTCTCGCATGGGAGCACATGCTGTTGAATTGCTTAAAAAAGGGATCGGTGGTGTAGCCGTTGGTATCCGCAATGAGAAAATGGTTGAAAATCCAATTCTTGGAACAGCAGAAGAGGGAGCACTCTTTAGCTTGGCGGAAGATGGTAAGATTATCGTTAACAATCCGCACAAGGCAGATCTTGCTTTGTCTAGTCTAAATCGTAGTATTTCTATTTAATTTGTTATAAAGGTCAGAATGGCCAAATATATAAAAGGAGTTTCATAAGATCATGAACAAACGCGTAAAAATTGTTGCAACACTAGGTCCAGCGGTTGAAATCCGTGGTGGTAAAAAATTCGGTGAAGACGGATACTGGGGTGAAAAACTTGACGTTGAAGCTTCAGCTCAAAATATTGCTAAATTGATTGAAGCAGGAGCAAACACTTTCCGTTTCAACTTCTCACATGGTGATCACCAAGAGCAAGGTGAGCGTATGGCAACTGTTAAGCTTGCAGAAGAAATTGCTGGACAAAAAGTTGGTTTCCTTCTTGACACAAAAGGACCTGAAATCCGTACAGAATTGTTTGAAGGTGACGCAAAAGAATATTCATACAAAACTGGTGAAAAAATCCGTGTTGCAACTAAACAAGGAATCAAATCAACTCGCGAAGTGATTGCTTTGAACGTTGCTGGTGCCCTTGACATCTACGATGATGTTGAAGTTGGTCACCAAGTTTTGGTTGACGATGGTAAACTTGGTCTTCGCGTTGTTGCAAAAGACGATGCAACTCGTGAATTTGAAGTTGAAGTTGAAAACGACGGAATTATCGCTAAGCAAAAAGGTGTAAACATCCCTAACACTAAGATTCCTTTCCCAGCACTTGCTGAACGCGACAATGCTGACATCCGCTTCGGTCTTGAGCAAGGAATCAACTTCATCGCGATTTCATTCGTACGTACTGCAAAAGATGTTAATGAAGTCCGCGCTATCTGTGAAGAAACAGGTAATGGTCACGTTCAATTGTTCGCTAAAATCGAAAACCAACAAGGTATCGATAACTTGGATGAAATCATTGAAGCTGCTGACGGTATCATGATCGCTCGTGGTGACATGGGTATCGAAGTACCATTCGAAATGGTTCCAGTTTACCAAAAAATGATCATCACTAAAGTAAACGCTGCTGGTAAAGTTGTTGTTACAGCTACTAACATGCTTGAAACAATGACAGAAAAACCACGTGCAACTCGTTCTGAAGTATCTGACGTATTCAACGCAGTTATCGATGGTACAGATGCTACAATGCTTTCTGGTGAGTCTGCAAATGGTAAATACCCAGTTGAATCAGTTCGTACAATGGCTACAATTGATAAAAACGCTCAAACTCTTCTTAAAGAGTATGGTCGTCTTGATTCATCAACATTTGGTCGTTCAAGCAAGACTGAAGTTGTTGCATCTGCAGTTAAAGATGCTACTAACTCAATGGATATCAAACTTGTCGTTGCACTTACTGAATCTGGTAACACAGCTCGTTTGATTTCTAAATACCGTCCAGAAGCTGATATCTTGGCTGTAACATTCGATGAAATTACTCAAAAATCATTGATGCTTAACTGGGGTGTTATTCCAGTAGTTACTGAAAAACCTGCTTCAACTGATGACATGTTTGATGTTGCTGAAAAAGTTGCATTGCATTCAGGTCTTGTAGAATCTGGTGATAACATTGTTATCGTTGCTGGTGTTCCAGTAGGTACAGGTGGTACAAACACTATGCGTATCCGCACAGTAAAATAATTTAAGTTATACTTAAATATAAAGAAGGTCCATGAGGATCTTCTTTTTTTGGCTCTTTGTCAACTGTAGTGGGTGACGAAA
>ERZ773005.1609-NODE-1609-length-11300-cov-4.723699_pt1 | contig 11300 bp, 8 predicted proteins | sample MGYA00580666_ERZ773005 | MGnify/ENA primary metagenome ERZ773005 (study PRJEB29015, sample SAMEA2737999) | human oral metagenome | biome: human oral; feature: human-associated habitat; material: dental | place: China | collected 2061 ... | reverse complement strand
TTGATTACGACAAAAAAGAAGTGACTGCACTTGTAAATGGGCAAAAGCATGTAGAGGCTTATGAGAAATTGATTTTTGCGACAGGTTCACAACCAATTATTCCACCAATCAAAGGGATTGAAATTGTCGAAGGCAATCGTGAATTTAAAGCAACTATGGAAAATGTTCAATTTGTAAAATTGTATCAAAATTCTGCTGAAGTGATTGAAAAATTGAGAAACAACGAAGGCATCAAGCGCGTTGCCGTTGTCGGAGCTGGATATATTGGTGTAGAACTGGCAGAAGCTTTCGAACGTCTCGGAAAAGAAGTAACCTTGATTGATGTAGCAGATACTTGTCTTGCTGGCTACTACGATCGTGAATTATCTGATTTGATGAGTAAAAACTTAGCAGATCATGGCATTAAATTGGCTTATGGACAAACCGTGCAAGCAGTTGAAGGTTCTGACAAAGTTGAGCGTATTGTAACGGATAAAGAAACATTTGACATAGATATGGTCATTATGGCTGTTGGTTTCCGACCAAACACAGATCTTGGCGCTGGTAAAATTGAACTTTTCCACAACGGCGCATTCCTTGTTGATAAAAAACAAGAAACAAGTCTTTCAGGAGTTTATGCAATTGGTGACTGTGCGACAATTTATGACAATGCTCTAGATGATATGAGTTACATTGCACTTGCTTCTAATGCAGTACGATCAGGTATTGTCGGAGCCTACAACGCGACAGGGCATGAGTTAGAAGGAATTGGTGTGCAAGGTTCAAACGGTATTAATATCTACGATCTTAAAATGGTTTCAACTGGTTTGACCTTGGAAAAAGCAAAAGCTGCTAGCTACAATGCAGTCGAAACTGGCTTTAATGACCTTCAAAAGCCAGAATTTATCAAACACGATAACCATGAAGTAGCTATTCGCATTGTATTCGATAAAGATACACGTGTAATCCTTGGTGCACAAATAGCATCACACGAAGATATTTCAATGGGCATCCATCTCTTCTCACTTGCTATTCAAGAGAAAGTGACGATTGATAAATTGGCTTTGACCGATATTTTCTTCCTGCCTCACTTTAACAAACCTTATAATTATATTACGATGGCAGCACTGACAGCTGAAAAATAGAGATAAAATATTAAACTTACAAACCAGCTTTCGAACGAAACTGGTTTGATTTTTATTTAGAAATTCATTCTCTAAAACAACCTCCATCAATAAGAAAAATTTATGCTAAAATAGAAAGAGAACATATTTGGGAGGCTACGATGTCTATTCAGACACAAGAAGAAGTATCAAATACAAAGAAAGAATTCGCATTTACATCTAGTTCAATCATTCTGCAAGTCTCAAGAGGGATTTTAGTTGGGATTTTCGTGGGTGCAATTGTTGGTTCTTTTCGTTTTTTAATTGAAAAAGGGTTTCATATTATTCAATATTTCTATCAGCAAGGACTTGAACGGATTAGTTTATTTCCTTTTATTCTTCTGCTATTTTACGCTTGCGTGATTTGGATAAGCGCAAAATTAACAAAATCAGAAAGGGATATTAAAGGTTCTGGAATTCCGCAAGTTGAAGCAGAGCTAAAAGGGCTAATAAGCTTGTCTTGGTGGAGTGTCCTTTGGAAAAAGTACATTCTTGGCATTTTAGCTATTGCAAGTGGCTTGATGTTAGGGCGTGAAGGTCCAAGTATTCAGCTTGGAGCAATGGGAGGGAAAGGAATTGCCAGACGTCTTCACTTAAGTCCTGTCGAAGAACGATCTCTGATTGCAAGCGGAGCAGCAGCAGGACTAGCGGCAGCTTTTAATGCCCCGATTGCAGGATTATTGTTTGTCATTGAAGAAGTCTATCATCATTTTTCTCGTTTCTTTTGGGTATCGTCTTTAGCGGCCAGTCTGACAGCGAATTTTGTTTCGCTCATAATCTTTGGATTAACTCCTGTATTAAATATGCCAGATGATATTCCGCTGATGGGTTTAGGGCAGTATTGGCTTTATTTGTTGTTGGGAATTTTTCTTGGTTTTTCTGGCTTTTTATATGAAAAAGTTGTTTTAGCTATGCCTCGGATTTACGATGTAATTGGGAGATATCTGAATCTTTCTCCACAATATTATCCCATTATAGCCTTCGTTTTCATCCTTCCAATAGGATATTTTCTTCCACAGCTTTTAGGCGGTGGCAATCAACTAGTTCTTTCTTTGACTAATCAACATTACTGGCTGATGCCATTAGTGATGTTTTTCATTATTCGCTTTATCTGGAGTATGATTAGCTATGGTAGTGGTCTTCCCGGTGGTATTTTTCTTCCTATTTTAACCTTAGGCTCTCTTTTAGGAGCAATTGCTGGTATTCTTTGTGTGAACTTAGGTTTCGTAACACAAGAGCAATTTCCAATTTTTGTCATTTTAGGAATGAGTGGTTACTTTGGTGCCATTTCGAAGGCTCCGTTAACTGCTATCATTTTGGTGACTGAGATGGTTGGTGATATACGAAATCTTATGCCCCTCGGATTGGTCACTCTAGTGGCATATGTTGTAATGGATTTACTGGGTGGAGCACCTGTGTATGAAGCTATGCTAGAGAGAATGCTTCCAGATAGTCTATCAGATAATAGTGAGACGACACTTATTGAAATCCCTGTTTCTGAAAAAATAGCTGGTAAGCAAGTTCATGAGTTGGAGTTACCAAGAGGTATCTTGATTACAATGCAACAGCACAATGGGAAAAATCAGACAGTGAATGGTAGCACGCGCCTTTATCTGGGAGATATGATTTATGTAGTCGTAAAAAAATCAGACATCGGTCGAATTAAGGACATATTACTATAGAGTATTGTGTTAAATAAAAGATGATAATGAATAAGGTGGCGATTTATTTTATTTTTTGCTAATAAACAAGCAAAATGTTATATTAAAAACATAAAAAACTTTAGGAGGACAATATGTCAACTTCAACACCAAAAGGCACTGCCAAGCGCAGTTTCTATTTTACTTTTATGGCTTTTGCAGATATGTTCCTATTTACTTTTTTTACTTTTATGATTACTAAATCACTTTTAGGAACTCTGGGAAATGGACGAGGTGCGTCTGACAGTATCAAGATGATGCTTATCATCACTATCTTTCTCATTTGTTTGTTGTTCGCTTCGGTTGGTCTCTATATTTTAAAAATATCACCCACTATCTATTATTATGAAGATGGATTTACCGTTGGAAAAAATGGCGAGAAGATTCTCTATCAAGGTCTTCAATATCATATTATTCCAGGTACAACACCAAATAAAATGCTTGGAATCCTGTACAAATCTGCCGGTAAAATGATTCGATTGAATGCGCATTTATATGCTTCAAGAAGTCTTGATATGCTTCAAGATGATGTGGTTGCTGCCAATCTACCACAAGATATGCAGAAAATTGAAAATGGTCAAACTATTGAATTCCGTGCTCTAAATCCAAATCGTGCTGGTGGACTGAAAACTATCAAAAGTCTAGATAAAAAGATTGAGAACGGCATCAAAGTAAAAATCAATAAAGACAGCATTATATTTGATGATGAAGTGTATAAATGGGCAGAGTATACAGTTGTTTCAGATTATGCAGGGTTGATTGTTATTCTTGATGCTACAACAGATCGTAAAGTTTTAACTTTCGCAAATCACTATATGATTGAACAACCAAACGTCGTAACGAATATTATTAATATCCTTGGAGGTCGTTAATGCTCAGTTTCAAACAATGGAAGGAGCAATTTTACTGGAAAAGTCGCAAAGTAAATAAAATGTTAACTCTCCTTGGAGGCTTATTGGGACTGGCTGCAGCGACAGCTATACTGTATTCCTTTGCAGTTTCCAATGAAGTACATCCCCACTTGATTATTTTTGCCCTTCTTCCATGGCTAGGCATTATTTGGTTTTCCATTTTTGATAAGGGAGAAACAAACAATTCTTCAGAAACTTATTGGAACATTGGTAAGGAGGAAAGAAAATCAAAGTTTGACAAACCTATGCCTAGTTTGGATGGATTTGGCTTTGTGGTAGGACTTGTTTTTTCTTACTTTTCTATCTACTTGTCTGAAGTCCTTGCCTTGGCCTATACTCAGCAACAGACAGATTCAAAAGCAGATTTATTATCTCTATTTATCGATATTTTCGTCAATCTTTTAAAAGTGGATCGAGCTAATTATTACGTGTGGTATTACTGGATAGGTTTAACAATTGTTCTCTTTATTGCACTTGGTGGAACTGCACTTGTCACTTATATTTACAGTAAAACACATCTAACACCTGGTCGTAAGCTAACAGACACAGAAAAAGCAAAATTGGCTTATGGAGCTGTCCTGTTTACTAGAAACGGCCTGTCCTATGAGTACCTATTGGGCTATCTACCAACTGGACGAATTTCCGTTAAAGATGCAAAAGAGATGCTGGCAGTAGATTGGGATATCTATAATAAACAGGATGTTTTACAAACTGTGACAGACTTACTGGCAGACAATTTCATCAACGGTTTAGATCAATTGTTGAAGGATATTCGTTCTGGTGAAGCCAATATAGGCGACCAAGCTGTGTACGATGATATTGTCAATAACCTCATTGCTCATTATCAATATACTGATGTAGAGTTAGGAAAGATTCAAACTTTAAAAGCATGGAACTATGACCGTTTGGTCAATCTGCTGCGTTATGCCTACGTAGCGAAATACATTTCTGAACAAGAAATGTGGCCTGCCATCGATCAAGCTATCATCGGTGCAAAGCGACATTATCACAATTGGAGGCAATATTTTGCTGCAGTATTACTCGGGAGAAGTCTTGGATGGGGCGGCGATTTCGAGAGCAATCGGATCGTTGTTATGAAATTATTAAACAATCCAAACAGTATTTATAAACAATATCCATTTTAAAACTCCAACGATAGAAATTCTTACTATCGCTGGTTTTTAATTTTCGACTACAATTCAGATAAGTGACTCTTGTGATATACATAGGTTGTAATGGATTTATCTCTCAGACAGTTAATGGCAACACACGTTTTTGTCTGAGAGATATGATTTATAATAGTCGTAAAACAATCAGATATTGGATGCACTGAAAATTTATTGTTATAAAAAGAGAATAGTTGCTTTTTAATGTTTTTCAGAAATACCGAACGATAAAATAGTTTTTGCTGTGTTTTATTGTAATATATGTATATTGTGTTATAATGTCAAAGGAAACGTCAGGAAAGACGTAGCGATGCGAAAGCATAGGTAGGTCATTTTTGCATACAACTTAAGGAGAGTGACATGCTGAACGAATTTCCTATTTTTGATTATGAAGACATTCAATTGATTCCTAATAAATGTATCCTCAAAAGTCGGTCAGAAGCTGATACAACCGTTATTTTTGGAGATCACACCTTTAAACTTCCTGTTGTTCCGGCTAATATGCAAACAATTCTGGATGAAGATACTGCAGAAAAACTAGCTAAATGTGGTTATTTTTATATTATGCATCGTTTCGACGAAGCTAGTCGTCTTCCATTCGTTAAACGTATGCATGAGCAAGGTTTGATTGCCTCTATTTCGGTTGGTGTGAAAGATTATGAATATGATTTCATTAGTCAATTGAAAACAGACGCTCCAGAATATATCACGATTGATATTGCTCATGGGCATTCAGACAGTGTCGTTGAAATGATTCAACACATAAAAAAAGAATTACCTAATACCTTTGTGATTGCAGGGAATGTTGGGACACCAGAAGCTGTTCGTGAACTGGAAAATGCTGGAGCAGATGCCACAAAAGTTGGGATTGGCCCTGGGAAAGTTTGCATCACAAAAGTGAAGACCGGATTTGGGACAGGTGGTTGGCAGCTAGCGGCTCTTCGCTGGTGCGCAAAAGCTGCTCGCAAGCCGATTATTGCAGACGGTGGTATTCGCACACATGGCGATATTGCTAAATCTATTCGCTTTGGTGCTACCATGGTAATGATTGGTTCTCTCTTTGCAGGTCATATTGAAAGTCCAGGTCAAACAGTTGAAGTAAATGGTGAACAGTTTAAAGAATATTATGGTTCTGCTTCTGAATACCAAAAAGGCGCTTATAAAAATGTGGAAGGAAAGAAAATCCTTTTACCTGTTAAAGGACATCTTTCGGATACATTAATTGAAATGGAGCAAGATTTACAAAGTGCTATTTCCTATGCTGGTGGAAAAGATTTAGCTGGTCTGAGGCACGTGGACTATGTCATTGTGAAAAATTCCATTTGGAATGGTGATATACATTAATAATAGAATCATTACTTATTTATATTATGAATTTGGCATAATGTTTCTACAAGGTACCTAATACCTAACAATAAGTAAGTCTTCAAATTTCTTGCTAAATTAGAGCAAGGAATTTTACATTCAATTGCTTAACCAATTGTTTTAGGCTTGCTTTCGGCAAGCTTTTTATTTTTTAAAGGGAGATTTTATGAAATTATTAGAAGAACGTATTCTAAAAGATGGGAATGTTTTAGGGGAAAATATTTTAAAAGTGGATTCATTTCTTACTCATCAAGTTGATGCAAACTTAATGAGAGAAATTGGAAAAGCATTCGCTACCTATTTCAAATCTGCCGGTATTACAAAAGTTGTGACAATTGAAGCATCTGGTATAGCACCTGCCATTTATACAGCTGAAGCACTGGGTGTTCCAATGATTTTTGCGAAAAAGTCAAAAAATATCACTATGACGGAGGGGATTTTAACGGCAGAAGTTTATTCTTTTACCAAGCAAGTAACGAGTACCATCTCGATTGCGGGAAAATTCTTAAATCGCCAGGACAAAGTTCTTATTATCGATGATTTCTTAGCAAATGGACAGGCTGCTAAGGGCCTTATCAAGATTATTGAGCAATCAGGTGCCTCTGTAGAAGCGATTGGTATTGTCATTGAAAAATCATTCCAAGAAGGTAGAAAGTTACTAGAAGAAGATAAGCGAAAAGTCGTTTCTTTAGCTCGTATTCAAAAATTTGAAAATAGAAAAATTGTATTTATGGAGGCCGATGCATAATGAATTATAAAGAAAAAAAGCACTCACAAGCGGCTATCTTAGGTTTGCAACACTTATTAGCGATGTATTCAGGGTCAATCCTTGTCCCTATCATGATTGCTAGTGCATTAGGTTATTCGAGTCAACAGCTGACCTACCTTATTTCTACAGATATTTTCATGTGTGGTGTGGCAACATTTTTACAATTACAACTCAATAAATATTTTGGCATCGGCTTGCCAGTCGTACTTGGGGTTGCTTTCCAATCGGTTGCCCCTTTGATCATGATTGGTCAAAAACATGGAAGTGGAGCTATGTTTGGAGCACTCATCGTCTCTGGTGTTTACGTTCTTTTGATTGCAGGATTTTGTTCTAAAATTGCTAATTTTTTTCCAGCAATTGTGACAGGATCAGTAATTACAACCATCGGATTGACACTCATTCCAGTTGCCATTGGTAATATGGGAAATAATAGTGAAAAACCAACTGCCCAAAGCTTATTGTTAGCTGCTGTTACAATTTTAATAATACTTCTGGTAAATATCTTCGCAAAAGGCTTTCTCAAGTCCATTGCCATTTTGATTGGTTTAATGGTCGGAACAATTGTTGCTAGCTGTATGGGCTTAGTAGATTTTACTCCAGTAACTCAAGCACCTCTTATGCACGTTCCAACACCGTTTTATTTTGGGATTCCCAAGTTTGAATTTTCATCAATCATCATGATGTGTATCATCGCAACCGTTTCTCTGGTTGAGTCAACAGGCGTTTATTTTGCGCTTTCAGATATTTCAAAGGAAACACTAGACAGCACTCGCCTGCGAAATGGTTATCGAGCAGAAGGAATTGCTGTACTGTTGGGCGGTATTTTCAACACGTTCCCATATACAGGATTTTCACAAAATGTTGGTTTAGTCAAACTTTCTGGAATTAAAACACGTCTTCCAATCTATTATGCAGCAAGCTTTCTTATCTTGTTAGGATTACTACCAAAATTCGGAGCTTTAGCGCAAATTATTCCAAGCCCTGTACTTGGTGGCGCTATGCTTATCATGTTTGGTTTTGTTTCAGTTCAGGGAATGCAAATACTAGCACGAGTTGATTTTGAACACAATGAGCATGATTTCTTGATTGCTGCTGTATCTATTTCTGCTGGAGTCGGCTTAAATGGAAGTAATCTTTTTAACAGCCTACCAACTGGCTTGCAAATGTTTTTCTCAAACGGAATTGTCATGGCAAGTGTAATTGCAATTGCCTTAAACCTTATTTTAAATCATAAGAAGAAATAAAGTTCGACAAGACTAGGAAGATTTTCTCCTAGCCTTTTTGACTATTCCAATTGCTTATAGTATAGTTAAGAGAGAAAGAACTATTTGAGGAGATTTTATGTACCAAACTCGCAATTTAAAAGAACGAATGATATTATTCGTCTCAATTTTTTTGCCAATTTTGATTTATCAACTTGCCAATTTTTCAGCCTCTTTTGTGGACACAACAATGACGGGACATTACCATACTTTACATCTAGCTGGAGTTTCAATGGCAACTAGTTTATGGAATCCTTTCTTTACTTTTCTGACCGGCATTGTCTCAGCTTTGGTTCCAATTATTGGGCATCATTTAGGACAAAATCGAGAAGAAAAAGTCGCTTCTGATTTTTATCAGTTTATTTATTTATCTCTTGGATTGTCTCTTCTCTTGTTCGGACTCGTTTTTTTAGGTGGACCGCTGGTTTTGTCCAACATGAACTTAGAACCTTTAGTAGCAAAAGTTGCTATACATTATCTCTGGTATTTAGCATTTGGAATTATCCCACTACTTTTATTTAGTGTTGTTCGCTCTATATTAGATGCTTTAGGTTTGACGAGACTATCTATGTATCTAATGTTACTTCTGTTGCCATTGAATGCTAGCTTTAACTATATTCTAATTTATGGTGCTTTTGGATTTCCAGAAATGGGTGGAGCAGGAGCAGGGTTAGGCACTTCATTGGCCTACTGGGTACTGCTAATTCTTTCAATAGTCGTTGCAAAAAGACACTCTAAAATCAAAAAATATCAATTATGGAAAATTCGTCCTTTAGACAAAAAAGGGTTGCTGGAAGGCATGCGCCTAGGTTTTCCTATTGGAGGGACCGTTTTTGCAGAAGTTGTGATATTTTCAGTTGTCGGTTTACTCATGGCAAAATTTTCTTCATTAGTCATTGCCAGTCACCAATCTGCTATTAATTTTTCAAATCTTATGTATGCTTTCCCCATGAGTATTTCTAATGCAATGGCGATTATCGTATCTTATGAAATTGGTGCTCAACGACTGGATGACGTGAGAAAATATTGTACTCTTGGGAGAGTGACCGCACTGGGATTTGCTATTTTCACACTGACATTTTTATATCTTTTTCGTCATCAAATCGCTTCATTGTATGGAGCGAACAAAGAATTCATTCGTCTGACATCGGTTTTCTTAACTTATAGTTTGTTTTTTCAATTAGCAGATACTTTCGCAGCGCCTCTTCAAGGAATTTTACGCGGTTATAAGGATACAAAAGTGCCATTTTATTTGGGATTGATTGGTTATTGGGGGGTGGCGTTGCCGATTGGACTACTATTAGATCATATCACAAATTTAGGTCCCTTTGCTTATTGGTTTGGCTTAATTGTCAGTCTGGTTGTTAGTGGCATTTTATATCAACTCCGACTTAACCATATTCAAAAAAGAAATTAGGTTATATACCACACATGCATTCTTACTATTTTGAAACAAAAAGAATCTCAGATTTTTATCCAAGATTCTTTTTTGTTATTTTGTACGCATTTCTCCTTGTGGGAAATAACTTCCTTCTGGCATATCATTAATAATGACATGAACAGCAGATTGTGGTGCGCCAGTATTTTTCACGACAGCAGCAGTAATTTCTTTTGCAAGAGCTTTCTTTTGCTCTAAAGTGCGTCCTTCAAACAAATCAATTCTAACAAATGGCATGTTATATCTCCTTTTTATCTTTGATATTTTTATTTTATCACAAATTAGGTTTTAAAGCGTGTCAGAATATGGTAAAATAAGAAGTATTAAAAATTGGAGAATTTGAAACGAATTAAAGAAAATGGCTCAATTGTATTATAAATATGGCACGATGAATTCGGGCAAAACCATCGAAATTTTAAAAGTGGCACACAACTATGAAGAACAGGGCAAAGGTGTTGTTATCATGACGAGCGCACTTGATACACGTGACGGTTTCGGCGTTGTTTCTAGTCGTATTGGCATGAAGCGAAAAGCAATTGCAATAGCAGAAGATACTGATATTTTCCGCTTCATTCAAGAAATGCCTGAAAAGCCTTATTGCGTATTGATTGATGAAGCTCAGTTTCTTTCTCGTCATCATGTCTATGATTTGGCAAGAGTAGTTGACGAATTAAACGTACCAGTTATGGCTTTTGGTTTGAAAAATGATTTTCGTAATGAGTTATTTGAAGGTTCTAAGTATCTCCTACTTTTAGCAGATAAAATTGATGAGATTAAAACGATTTGTCAATTTTGCTCAAAAAAGGCAACTATGGTATTAAGAACAACAAATGGTCAGCCAGTTTATGAAGGTGAGCAGATTCAAATCGGTGGGAATGAAACATACATTCCTGTCTGTCGGAAACATTATTTTCAGCCAGAAATAGAGGAAATGAGAATCGAAGGAGAGAATAGCAAACGATGAATATTTATGAACAACTACAAGCCGTTGAGGATCGTTATGAAGAGTTGGGCGAACTTCTGAGTGATCCAGATGTTGTCAGTGACACCAAGCGTTTTATGGAATTTTCCAAAGAAGAAGCAAGCATGCGCGATACGGTAACAACTTATCGTGAATATAAAAAAGTGCTCCAAAACATCACAGACGCTGAAGAAATGATTAAAGACGCTTCAGGCGATGTTGATTTGGAAGAAATGGCAAAGCAAGAGCTCAAAGATGCGAAAACTGAAAAAGAAGAATATGAGGAAAAATTAAAAATTCTTCTTTTGCCAAAAGATCCAAATGATGACAAAAACATTATCTTAGAAATCCGTGGAGCAGCAGGAGGTGACGAGGCTTCACTCTTTGCCGGCGACCTTCTGACAATGTATCAAAAATATGCGGAATCGCAAGGTTGGAAATTCGAGATTATGGAAGCTTCTATGAATGGAGTCGGTGGCTTCAAAGAAGTAGTAGCGATGGTTTCTGGTCAATCCGTGTATTCCAAATTAAAATACGAATCAGGTGCTCATCGCGTACAACGTGTCCCAGTAACAGAAAGTCAAGG
>ERZ773005.1608-NODE-1608-length-11313-cov-21.886481_pt1 | contig 11313 bp, 9 predicted proteins | sample MGYA00580666_ERZ773005 | MGnify/ENA primary metagenome ERZ773005 (study PRJEB29015, sample SAMEA2737999) | human oral metagenome | biome: human oral; feature: human-associated habitat; material: dental | place: China | collected 2061 ... | reverse complement strand
GGGCAAAGAGGGGTGATTTGCATGCTCGGCGCCTTGCCATCGCCAAGGTCGGCGACAAGGAGACTGTTCGCGAGATCTTCGAGAAGGCGGCACAGGGGCTTTGGGCCGACCGCAATGGCGGTTACACCCGCATCCTCAAGCTCGGCCGTCGCAAGGGCGATGGTGCCGAGGTCGTTATCATCGAGCTTGTGACTGAGGCCGTTGCCACGAGGGATAAGGCCTCGGGTAGGACTTCCGTCCAGAAGGTCGAGGAGAAGCTGGGCGAGTCTGAGGCTCCCAAGGCGGTTGAGACCGAGACGGTCGAGGGCGCTGCTGGTGAGGGGGACGAGGACGCATCCGAGTAGTTGGTGGGTTCGTTTGCCTGAAATCATGTGTTTACGGAGGGGGGCTCGCACCTGCGGGTCTCCCTCCTTTGCGCTACGTGCCTGATACCGGATGTCAGGTGTCGCGTGCGCCTTGATGCGGCGGAGCGGCGGAGCGCCGTAGCGCCGTAGCGCATGGAAGCTGAGGAAGCGTTGATCAACGGTGTCTTCGCAATCGCTTGTGCAACTCATGAGCTTACAAAAACAGCAACTTGGTCGATAATCAGTGTTTTCCTGACGGTGACATGTGGCGGTCGCGCCGTCGAGATATGGGGTGCTGGGGGAGGTTGCAGGTTGGTGTTGTCGTTTGAGCACGTGATCTATGGGTACCCGGATCCCGTCTCCCCGTTCCGTCTTGCGGTGGATGACGTGTCGCTGCATGTGCGACCAGGTAAGAGGGTCGTGGTGCTGGGACAGAACGGCTCCGGCAAGTCAACGCTGGCGGCACTGGCCAATGGCTCCCTGTCACCCGCATCGGGTCGCGTTAGCATCGACGATACCGTTGTTATCCCGGCGGACGCCATCGCTTTGGTGCGCCAAGACCCCTCGGCGCAGTTTGTGTGCTCGATTGTCGAGGACGACGTGGCGTTTGGCCCCCTCAACCTTGGACTGGAAACCTCCGAGGTCGAGACGCGTGTGCGTGAGGCCCTTGAGCTTGCGGGGGTTGTGGACCTTGCCCAAAGAGACGTTGGCACGCTCTCGGGCGGCCAGCAGCAGCGGGTGGCCTTGGCGGGTGCCCTGGCACTGCACCCAAGCTATCTTGTCTTGGACGAGGTTAGCTCGCAGCTCGACTCGGTGGCGCGCAAGACGCTGCGCACGGTCATCGATAGGCTGCTGGGGCGTGGTGTCGGCATACTCGAGATCACACATCTTGCTGAGGAGGCTGTCGGTGCAGACCGGGCTGTGGTCCTCTCGGTGGGGAGGGTCGCATGGGAGGGCAGTCCGCAGGAGCTCTATGTCGATGCCCGTGCGTGTCAGCTTGCAGGCTTCGTGGGGCGCGAGGCGCGACTTCTCAGGCTGCTTGCCTCCGAGGGTATCGACCTGCGATGCGCGCTTACCAATCCCTTGGAGGTCTGTGGGAAACTGCTCGATGCAGGCGATGCCAGCGTCCGGGCCGCTCTGGGTGACCTGCTCGTGCGGCGGGTGGCTGCTGGGGGGGTTGCGGCTGCCGCCTTTTCTGGGGACGGGCTCAGGCTCGACGCGGTAACACTCTCGTATGAGGATGCGTGGGGTCGTGCTGCCGCTGCGGCCTTTGTGCCTGCGGCCTCCACCCCCACCCCTGCTCTCGAGGATGTTTCGCTGAGTGTCGCAGCCGGCTCCATCCTGCTGCTGGGTGGTCCATCCGGCTCGGGCAAGACGACGGCGGCCCTCGTGATGGCCGGGCTCGCCAGGCCGGATTCCGGGAGGGCGATCTTGATGGGGCGGGAGGTCCGTCCCGCTGATGTCGGTCTTGCCTTCCAGCGACCCGAGAGTCAGCTCTTCGCCAACACCGTCTTGGAGGACGTGGCCTTTGGCGCGCGGAATCGGGGTGTCTCCACCGCCCTGACGCAGCGTCAGGCGAGAGATGCGCTCAAGCGCATGGGTGTCGGCCGTGGTCTGTGGGGACAGTCTCCCCTTGCCCTCTCGGGTGGGGAGGCCCGACGGGTGGCACTTGCGGGCATCATGGCCATGCGACCCGCCGCCTACGTCTTCGATGAGCCGACCGCAGGTCTTGATGGTGTCGCGGCGCAACGGGTCATGTCCTTGGTCCGTGGGCTGGCAACGGAGGGCGCGGCCGTGGTCGTCATTTCACATGAGGTGGGTGCGTGGCTGCAGGTTGCCGATGAAGCCTGCCTTCTTTCTAAGGGGCGGATCGTCTGGTCGGGCAGCTGCATGGAGCTTGCGGCTTGCCCCGAGGCCTTTCTTGCGGTGGGACTCGAGGTGCCGCTCGTGGTCCAGCTCAGGAGGGTTCTCGATGCGAGCCATTAGCAGTCCGTGGCTGGGGGCCTACCTTCCCAGGCACTGCTGGATGCATGCCCTGGACGCCCGAGCCAAGCTGGCCGCGCTCATCTTGCTGTCTGTCGCGACCTTCGCGGCGAGCGATGCTTTGGGTCTGGGAGTGCTGGTGGCCGTGGCCTTCGTCTGCATCCTGAGCTGCCACGTGCCTTTGGGTGCCCTTGCCCGCGCGCTCAGGCCGACGCTCCTGCTATTTGCCCTCGTGCTGCTTGCAAACGGCCTTGTGCTGGATGGGAGCCAGGGTATCCAGGTCGTGGGGCCTTTGGGTATCAGCGCGGGGGGTGTTGTGCGTGGTGTGCGGGCGGTGGTTCGCATCGTGCTGCTCGTCAGCCTCGTCGTGCTTGTCACGTCGACGACGACGGTGCCGCAGCTGACCCGTGCGTTGGCCTTTCTCATGCGCCCATTGGCACGGCTGGGCCTTCCCGTGGAAGTCCTTGCGCTGGTCGTGTCGGTGACCCTCCGCCTTATCCCCGAGGTCATGGGCCAGTTTGATGGCATCGTGCTGGCTCAGCGGGCGAGAGGGGCCAAGTTCGACGAGGGCGGGCCGTTACGTCGACTGAGGGCCTACACTGCGGTGATGGTGCCTCTGGTGATGGTCCTGTTAAGGAGGTCCGAGGTCTTGGCCGATGCCCTGCGCGACCGCGCCTTCACGGTAGGGACCCCCTTGGCAACAGCCTCCAAGCTTGCGTCTTGCGACTACGCGCTGCTTGTTACCGCCTTGGCGCTGTTGGCCCTCGCGATATGCCTCTGACCGCGTTTTCCAAGGGCGATTCTGACGCAGGACCGGCACGACCCGTGCGCAGGCGTTCTGTGTCATGCCGGCGTGTGCGCGTGTGGTGGCTGGGGAGGATCCAGGAGGCGAGGGGAGTGGCCATGCGTGCGGACGACACAAGGGTTCGCGTCGTGTGTCCAGATGGCGCACCAATAACCGTTGGCATTTATGACCCCCCGTTGAGAGGCCCGCCATCAACTTCAAGTGGGGCTGCCCTCAACGGGGATGCTATGCGCTCACATGTAACACACAACTGCAGCTCCCATCCTTACTTGGTGGTGGAACGTGCGGGCATGGTCTTAGCCGAAGCCCTATCAGGTGTCCGAGGCTGTCTTATGTGCCTGGGACCCATTCAACCTCAGCTTCTGCATAGGCTTTGTCCTCATCAGGAACGAGTACCTTGCCAATCGTCATCAGTCGGCGCTTTCATGGGCGACGGTCTTTGTGCTGGCGGGGACGTTTCATGGTGACGGCCACAAGCTCGAGTACTGATATGAAGTACTGATATGACAGGATATGGATGGAGAGGCTCATCAGCAAGCATATAAGTGTCCTCCCTTATGTTATTTCGTTTTCCGGTCCTCGGACCAATCTGCTCAAGGCTGGTCGTTAGCGACAGCGCGAGGCCACGCATGGGCAAAGAGTGGCGGATGTATGGTATGCTTGCGCTGTGACGGGGTGCGTCTATGCGAGACACTCCAAACTCTGCACAATGTGACTGCTCAGAGTCACCGCCTGGTCGTTTGGCGTTCTCGCGTGGCATTGTGTGGTTCGGCCCGATGTGCGGTGGGTGAGGCACATACCACGGGCTGATGGACTGGTTTTTGGCGGTCCCCTTGGAATCGATCTGTCCAGGTGGCGGGTAGTGCTAGGATGGTATGGTACAAAGCTTGGGATGTTCTCTCAGGGGAGTTCGAGCGCTCGCGCAGCGCCAATGCAAGCATCAACGGGACCACCCGCGTTCGGATGCCCTAGCTGGGAGAACTGCAAGTTTGGGCGGAAGTCTCGTGAAAGGAACGCCTATGTTTTGTCTGAATTGCGGAAGAGAGGCCAAGGAAGGGCAGCCCTTCTGTGGAAACTGTGGCAGCAAGCTGCCCGTCGATTCGTACCCCACGTCCACCGCTTCTACTGCGGGGTCGACCCCCCCCCGCAACTGCCACGTCTCCCTCAGCGACCGCGCAAGCGTCCACACCTGCCACTCCAACCTCTTCTTCGGCATACGTCCCAGCCTCTGATCCGGTTTTGACCTCCGTTCCAAGATCTGGCATACCTGTGAGTCCGTCGTTCTCGTCCCAGTCTCAGCCCCAAGGTTTTGGTACCCAGTCCCAAGCACAGGGCTTTGGTGCCCAGCCCCAGGGTTTTGCACCTCGGATTCCCGCCGCTTCCGCTCAGCAAGCTGTTCCCACGCTGCAGTTCGCTAATCTCACCAACGAGGCCAAGGCCATTTGGTCGACGCCCTATGCCATCGTCTCCCTCGTGGGTAAGCTCGTCGCGGTCATCGCTCTGCTGATGCCCTGCATCAGTTTCGGTGGCCTACTCGAGTGTAACATGTGGTCCCTTAATGCTAGCGTGGGATCTACCGTCAAGAGCGCGCAGACCGTTGAGAGCTACTTTGGCTCGGGAGGCGGTACCGGGTCATCATCTCTAGCGTCTTATGCCATTCTGTTCACCATTGCCACGATTGTGTGGGCCCTCATGATAGCGGCCGTTGTCTTCACCATCGTAAGACCCCTTGTCAAGAATGATAAACTCGCAGCGATAGAGCAGAGGGGCAACATCGATACGATCATCCTCGTCGTGGTTGGGTTGCTCTGCCTTGCATGGTGTGGCTTCGTGATGTTCCTAGACAGTACCATAAAGTCCATGTACTTCGGCTTGAGCGTCATTAGTGTGCCCCTGGGACCTTGGATCGCTGCCATCGCCTCTCTGCTCATGGCGTTCTGGCCGCGTCTGAGCAAGCACGTGGGTCTTAGCAGCTAGGCATTCGTTCGTTTGCTGGGCAGCCCCTTCCATACAGGGCGGGGCTCGGTCGTGGATGTACGAGCTGGTCGTGTTAGTGTACACAGATTGACTTTTTTGGAGAAGCTTCTCCTCATTCGGTGATTTGTGTACACTATTTTACGTTGCAGGTATCAAGTTGCAGGTATCAATTAAGTAGTGATTAGTGTACACAAATCCACTGTTTTACGAAAAATTCTCCTAGATGCTCAATTTGTGTACACTGTTAGCCGGATCTTTTGGCCGTGAGGAAGGTGCCCACGACGAGCTCCTCGGCCGTCAGATCCATGTCGGATAGGTTCCACCTCCATCTGTGGACAACCGGATTGGCGCCCGTCTCCTTGAGCTAGCGCAAGATCCCCTCCTCAGGTTCGTCTCTGTCGGAGGTCCGGATCTGATCGCGGCGTCCAGTGGGCCGTGCTCGAGAAGAAGCTCTCGTCCGAACGAGAGCCGTGTCCGGGTGCGAACCCGAGACTGTCCGGCTCGCCGGTGTCTCTCAGGCGAGCCGGACAGTCTCGCCTACGGGCAGGTCGGCACGCGGGTACAGTGAGACGTCGCGCACAAAGGCAAATCAGGTTAGACGAGTCACAAGCATGTATCTCTGCGGGTCAGTGGGACCCTGCAATCGGTTAGGCTGATTTATCTGCGTCTCCCTACTGTAGCATCGCGAAGAGGGCGAGATCGCATTCCCGCCCCGCTCGCCAGCGCCAAACTCGTCTGTATACGCTAGGGTCGGGAGGAGGAGTTCCCGGGGGCCTCTCGTAGCTGCCGACGGGACCGGTATGCCGCAGGGCATCCGGAGGCGCTGCAAGAGGGACCGCAGAGGTCCGCAGGGACCCGGCATGACCGAGAGATCGACCCCCTGCCAGGGATCCTAGCAAGGGGTTAGGCACTCATTCTGCATCTCCACAGGCAGATGCTGCAAAAACGAGATGGTGAAAGGAGGACACAGCCATGGACACGATGACGGTTCGCGTCGCGAAGCTCGATGACGCCCCCGCCCTTTTGGACATCTATGCATACTATGTCAAGAGGACGGCCATCAGCTTCGAGTGGGAGGTACCCTCGCTCGAGGAGTTCACGGCTCGTATGGAGCGCACATTGTCAGCCTATCCCTGGCTTGTTGTCGAACGTTCGGGCGAGCTTTTCGGTTATGCCCATGCAGGCGCCTTCGTGGGACGCGCTGCCTATGCCTGGTCGGCAGAGACCACCATCTATCTGTATGGGGAAGCACGCGGCCGCGGGATAGGCGCGAGGCTCTACCAAACACTTGAGGATGTCCTGCGCGCCCAGGGCGTGCTTAACCTCAACGCCTGCATTGGTTGCACGACAGTGGAGGATGAGTACCTGACCAACGCCAGTCAGCGCTTCCACGCGCGCTGCGGCTTCAGGCTGGTGGGGACGTTCCACGACAGCGGTTATAAGTTCGGGCGTTGGTATGACATGATTTGGATGGAGAAGATCCTCGGCGGACATACGGCTGATGCCTTGCGTGTCACACCGTTTCCGGAGCTCTCGCCCGAGGCGCTCACAGTCGCTGGTGTGGGCGGGGTGCGTGGACAGGGGGGCGCCTGATGGGAGGGGGCATGGCACCGGATGCGCTGCGGCCTTGTGCGGCGCAGCCTCTTGACGGCACCCTCGTGATCAAGCTCGGCTACCGCGGTGGCGGCTTCTCGGGCATCGCGGAGCAGCCAGGCCAGCGTACGGTAGGTGCAGAGCTGCGCCATGCCCTGGAGACCTCGCTGCGTCGTCCCGTGCAGATGGAGCTTGCGGGACGCACCGATGCCGGCGTGCACGCCCTCGGGCAATACGTGAGCGTTCCCGTCACGACTGCGGAGCTGGCCTTGCGAGGCTCTCGCCTGGTCTCCTCGCTCGTCGCCCTTACCCCCGATGATATCTCCGTCTGCGGGATCTTTCGCGCTGACCCTGGCTTCTCTGCCCGCTTTGACGCGGTGAGGCGACACTATCGCTACCATATCGCCTGCGGGTCTATGAGGCCCGTGATGGCTTGGGAGCATGCCTGGTGGCTACGCACCATAGCTGCGCTCGACGTTGCCGCGATGGAGCGGGCGGCGGCCTGCCTTGTGGGCGAGCATGACTTCAGGAGCTTTTGCAAGGCACGTTCCGCCCAGCTCATCAAGGACGACGGGAGGTCAACCTGTCGCTTCCTCGAACGGGTTGGGGTGGCCCAGGTCACGGGGGCCTTTGAGCCACTCGTGGCCATTGATGTCTGTGGCAATGCCTTTCTCCATAACATGGTGCGGATCATCGTCGGCAGCCTCGTCGAGGTGGGCTGCGGCAGGCGCGACCCGCAGTGGCTCATCGATGCGCTCGAGGCCCGCGATCGCAGGGCCGCTGGCCCCACGGCTCCCGCGCGCGGTCTTGTCCTCATGGGGGTGGACTATCCGACAGATGCCCTCGTTCCCTGGGAGTAGCAGGAGCCTTTGTGGGGGCTGTGCTCCAAGTCCGGCGCATGGGCGATCGACCTGTCGGGCTGCGAGAGACCCAACAAGGGGACCGTCCTGTACCGCCAGTGACCCTCGCGCAGTGTGAATCTGCTGAATTCGCCGCGGCGGCACAGGGAGTTCACAGCGTCTCGATAGTGCTGGTTGATAATACAGCGGACAGGGCGCATTGACGGGTGCCCCTGGCCGAGAGGCGGATCGCATCGTAGGCGACCGAGTCGGCCCCGTGATATGGAGACCAGAGGGCTATGACCCCCACGCTACCTAAAGTGTCGATTATTATGCCGGCGTATAACGTCGATCGCTACATTAGGCGTGCGGTAGAGAGCCTGCAGCATCAGACCTTCGAGGACTTCGAGCTTTTGGCTGTGGACGACGGCTCGAGTGACCGCACGGGCCAGATCCTTGACTCCATCGCCGCTCGCGACATTCGTGTGAGCGTCTTCCACCAAAAGAACGCCGGTGCACCTGCGGCCCGTAACTTTGCCCTCGATCACGCTCGTGGCGAGTACGTCATGTTCTTCGATGCGGACGACTGGGCTGAGCCCGCCATGCTATCCAAGATGTATGCCTTCGCCTCGGCGAACAGGCTCGAGCTTGTGGTGGCCGGCTTCTATATTGACACGCACTATGGGAGCGTAGACCGCCACACCTCCGAGCTCAAGCACTGCGATGACAACGTCTTTGGCACACAGCGAGACTTCAGGCTGGCCGCCTGGCAGCTCTTCGACGCCAACCAGCTGTACCCGCCCTGGAACAAGCTCTTCCTGCGTGCGAGGATCGAGGAGCTGGGGCTGCGCTTCAGACCCACCTTCTGGGATGACTTTCCCTTCGTGCTCGACTTCATCCGCGATGTCGAGCGCGTCGGCGTCATGTCCGAGGCCTTCTATCACTTCATCCGCCAGCGCGTCGAGTCCGAGACATCCAGGTGGCGTCCGGACATGTACGACAAGCGCGAGGAGGAGCATGGCTGGATGCTCGACCTCTACCACTACTGGGGTCTCGACGGCGATGCCGTGAGTATGGAGATGATCCAACGCCGCTACATCGAACGGCTCGTGGGCTGCATCGAGAACGTCTGCGACCCCATGTGCACGCTCTCGCGGGCGGAGAAGGTCGCCCAGATTCGGCAGATGATCGGGACCGAGAGGGCTAAGCTCGCCGTTGATGTGGCACGTCCCCGCTCGAGGATGATGCGGATGATGCTCGCCCCGATCAAGAGGCAGGATGCGAGGATGTGCTATCGGGAGGGGCGTCTCATCTCCTTCGTGAGGCGGCATAACGGAAAGCTCTTTGCGATACTCAAGGCGAGGCGCTAACCCTTGCTGCGCTACAATCAGGGTGGTCGGGCACGGGCCTTCCGCAGAGAGGCCCTGCGTGCCGCATGTCCTGTCAGTACATTACGACCAAGGGTGATCACATGGCATCCAAGCAAGACATCGCACGGGAGCTTCTCCGCATACGGGCCGTCTTCCTGCGTCCTGACGAACCGTTTACCTGGGCATCCGGCATACGGAGTCCCATCTATTGCGACAACCGACTGACGCTCTCGTATCCTGCCGTCCGTACGCTCGTCGACGAGTCCATCGCCGGGATGGTACAAGAGCTTCATCCGGACGCTCAGGCGCTCATGGGGACCTCGACTGCCGGCATCGCACATGCCGCCATAGCCGCCGACCGCCTTGGTCTCCCTATGGGCTACGTGCGCGGCTCAGCCAAGGACCATGGTCGCAAGAACCAGATAGAGGGGCGGCTCGAGGAGGGCGAGAGGGTCGTTGTCATAGAGGATCTCATCTCGACTGGTGGCAGCGTGCTCGATTGCGTGGGGTCGCTTCGTGAGGCTGGCGCCGACGTGCTTGGGATCGTGAGCATATTCACCTATGGTATGCGAGAGGGCATAAGACGCCTTGCCGCAGCTGACGTCGAGAACCACAGTCTCTGCGACTTGGACATCCTCGTGGACGTCGCGGTGGAGGAGGGCTACATCGCACGCTCCGACAGAGTCCGCCTCCTGACCTTTCGCGATAACCCCTCAGATGAGAGCTGGATTCAGCCCGAGGGACCGTCGGCATGCGAGCGATAGGCTGCCAGACGCTTAAGCTACTGAGGGTTCGTGTGAATCCCACAAGAACCGTTAGAATGCTGAGCGTACGTTTTGATACGCCATGCTGTGAGGCGAGACCAGAACCTGATGAGAGACAAACGCAAGCTGACACGCGAGCGGCGGAGGCGCAAGGCGCGTCGCAAGGGGCGCTATGACGCACCCCGTGACCTCAGGCGCCACCGCCTGCCTCAGCGCGGACGCCCAGGCTCCTCGTCGCGAAACCTCGCATATCATGCCGGGCGCTGTGCGAGGCTGCTGCTTGTATGGATGGGACGCCTGTCTCGCTTCCTTCGCATGCGCCTCAGGCGCTGCGCCAAGGTGCTGCGTCTTTGGGCATATCACGCGCTCTCGTGGGCGATCGACCATCAGCCACGATCGTATGTGGTCCTCGCGAGCGTCGGCGCCCTCCTCGTTGTGATGGTACTGGGCCTAGGTTCCTGCGTAAGATCGTGTATCCACGTTTCCCAGCAGCAGACTGAGAACCAGACTGAGAGTCAGCCTGCCCACCCCGAGTCTGGCGGCGAGCCGACTGGTGCCGAGCAGAGGACCTGGAGTTACCCCGCATCGCTGGATCCCTCCCATGTCGACGAGCTCAACAGGCTTGGCAACGAGAACGAACAGGTGGCGGGCATCCTTGATAACATGAGCGCCTACGCGCACATCGGCAATGGCGGCGAGTCGGCCGAGGTCGACCTCCTTAAGCTCTTGGCCAAGGAGCCGGCTGCCTATGACTTCATCCAAGGTCTCCCCAGCAAGTACCCGCAGGCCAAGGGAGAGACCTATGATGAGGTCGTGACGGCCGGGACGGTGCCTGTCCTCTATCAGTGGGACGCGCGCTGGGCATACACCGAGTACTGTGGCAGGGACTTTGGGGCCACCGGCTGCTGTCCCACGGCCCTCTCGATGGTGTACATGGCGCTTACCGGTAAGGCAGACGTGACACCCTACGTGATGGGGCAGCTTGCGACGAGCAAGGGGTACACGGATGACAGCTCGGGTACCTATGGTAACTTCGTTGACGTTGCCGCCAGGTACTATCGGCTGACGTACAGGGAGCTGGGCATCAATGTCGCCGACCTCGAGGACTATCTGGGCCGAGGCTACATCATGATTGCCAGCATGGGACCGGGTGACTTCTCGACCTCAGGTCACTTCATCGTCATCATCGGGAAGACCTCGGACGGCAAGCTCATCATCCACGACCCGTACTCCAAGATCCATACCGAGAAAAGCTGGGAGCCATCGACCGTCGTCGGCCAGATGAAGCGTCTGCATGCCTTCAAGCTTCCCACGTCCACGTGATAGGATAAGCGTGTCCGGAAAGTAGTGCTGCCACACGGGTCCCAGAGTCTGTGGCGAAGGTGACGCAGGGCAAACCCCAGCCTCAGACCCCGGGACCCTGCCTTAGCCTGAGTTCCCGGCACCTCCTGAGTCCACAACTGGCAGCCTGATGATGCCCCGGCTTGGCCCAGGGCGCGCCATCAGCGAGGCCCTCTGCCCAGACTGCGCCTTTCCGTGCGGCCAGGCCCCAAGCCGAGGCCTGCGGGCTCTGGCGCGACCCTCTGCGGCCTGGCGGGCGGTTGCCCGAGCGCATTTGCCCAGTTGGGCCACTCTCCA
>ERZ773005.1605-NODE-1605-length-11342-cov-6.189421_pt1 | contig 11342 bp, 12 predicted proteins | sample MGYA00580666_ERZ773005 | MGnify/ENA primary metagenome ERZ773005 (study PRJEB29015, sample SAMEA2737999) | human oral metagenome | biome: human oral; feature: human-associated habitat; material: dental | place: China | collected 2061 ... | reverse complement strand
GGAAGCGCTGATAAAATGAGGTCGCCCAGATTTGCACAGATGCGCTGTATCTATCGAGGAGACAAACCGCAGGCGTAGCGGTGCTACGTCGAGGAATTGTCGACGATGAGAGGACAGTGCAGATGTGCGAAGATGGGTGGCTGAATTTATCAGTGCTTCCTTAAGGAAGCTCGCACAAGGAAGTTCCCCTCACAAGCTATTGCAGGATTTGTAGCATTGAAAATTTTTTTATGTTATAATCGGGACTGCGAGGCTATGGATTCAAGAAGTGGTTTTCAAGCAAAGGGGTGCAGGCGGAATGCTGAAGAAGTATGCGGTCGACCAACTCAAGGAAGGCATGGTCATTGGACAGGCGGTGCACAAGGAAGATATGTCTGTTCTTCTGGGAGAGGGTACGGCGCTCAATCAGCAGATGATCGACTCTTTGTCTGAGGAGAAGATTGCTTCCGTGGAAATTCTGGAAGGCGGAGAGGAAGAGGCTGTCGCCTCCGCACCTAAGGCTGCGCTGGAAGCGCAGGGGGAGGCGAGGAAGGCCGTTCCCTTGAAGGAGCCGATTCTTGACGAAGGGTATGTCAAGGAATATGCAGCTTGTTTCATCGAACTCAAATCTTTGTTCGAGGTCACGAAGGCGCACGATTCTGTCGACAAGGGTTCGGCGCAAACCCTCGCGCAGAACATCCTGCCTCTCTGCTCGGGCGCGAAGGCCGTCGCGCATATCCACAACATGGCGGTCAGCGGCGAGTATATGCTCCATCACAGCCTCCATGTCGCTATCCTGGCAGGACTCATGGGCAAGTGGCTCAAGATGCCGCAGAAGGATCAGCTGCGCCTGATCACGGCGGGCTTCCTCATCAATATTGGCAATGTGCACATCGAGCAGGCGATGATCGAAAAGCAAGGCGTCCTGACTCCCGATGAACGGAAAATCATGCAGCGCCAACCGCAGCTCGGACACGAACTCATCATGGCGGGCGGCTTGGGCGAGGACGAGGGGATCGCCGAGGCCGTGCTGCAATATCATGAGAGAAACGACGGCTCGGGCTATCCCCGCGGCCTCGTCAAGGAAGAGATCGGCGAATTCGCGCGCATCCTCGCCATCATGGACATGTACGATGCGATGGCGTCGGATCGCGCCTACGCGAAGAAGCGCTCGCCTTTCGACGTGTTCAACATCATGGCGGACGACATCATGAAGGGGCAGCTCGATACGGACTACGGCTTTCGCTTCATTCGCCGCGTCTGCCATGACTTGAACGGCAGCTGGGTCAAGCTTTCAAACGGCGAGGCGGGCAAGATCATCTACATCGACGAATCGCGCCTCGCAGCGCTTCCCGTTGTGCAGACGATGGACGGCGAGTTCATGGATCTCAGCCTGCGCACGGACGTCAAGGTCGAGTATCTGCTGACGAGCCGCGAGATCGAGGAAGAATGAGCAGCGGGGGGACGCCGCCTGAGGGAAAGGCCGGCGACTCCCGCGCATTTTCTTGACAAATAAAATGCGCCTTGCTATAATACGTTGAGGTCGATGCAGAATGATGATGGTTTGTATTGCTGATGCAAACGCCGCGATGGGCAGGGGCGTTTCTTTTTCGTTTGTCACGACGGCAGAAGAGCTTGACGCCGTGCCGGGGGATTGCCGCATAGAAGGATCTGTCGAGGTCACGGGCGAAGTCTTCCGCACGGGCGATGACTACCGGCTCACGGGCTGCGTGCGTTGCGAAAGAGAAGCCGTCTGCGATCGATGCTTGGAGCATTTCTCCTCCGAGGAGAGCTATGCGTTTGATGAAGAAGTCCGACGAACGGACGACGAAAGCGGTCTTTCTGTCGTTGACGACAAGATGGACATTTCGCCGCTGATTCGGGATACGCTTCTTGCTGCTCAGCCGATCTGCAATGTTTGTCGGCCGGATTGCCTTGGGCTTTGCCCGAAATGCGGTGCGAACCTTAACGAAGGCGAGTGCGGCTGTGATCGCGCAGCGCCCGATCCGAGGCTCGCGGTTTTGGAGCAGCTTTTGAAGAAGCAAGAGATTTGATCCATATATTAAGGAGGTGTTTCCCGAATGGCAGTACCTAAGCGCAAGATGTCGAAGGCTCGCCGTGATTCGCGCCGTGCGAATTGGAAGCTCACGGCGCCCGGCTTCGTTTCGTGCCCGCAATGTCATGAGCCGAAGATGCCCCATCGTGTTTGCCCCGAGTGCGGTTACTACGATGGCAGAGAAGTCGTTGCTGCGGACGAGTAAGAAATTTGGGGTGAGCAGGATGTAAGCGATTATGTCCTGCTCATTCTTTTATTTTATATCCCTAAAAGGAATTATCGCAAAGACAGCGAAGATACTAGAATGAGGCATGTGCTTGAGGAGGAAAGATCGTCCATGAAGATTGCAGTGGACGCCATGGGCGGGGATTATGCGCCGAAGGAGATCGTCTTCGGCGCGGTTCGGGCTGCGAAGAAGTATGGCTGCGAGATCGTTCTCGTCGGGGATGAGAAGGAGATCATGCAGGTTCTTGCCAAAGAGAAAGGCTGGCAGAGCTTGGGCATTTCCGTGCTGCACGCGAGCGAGGTCATAGGGATGGGCGAACACCCCGTCACTGCCGTGCGACGGAAGAAGGATTCTTCCGTCGTCGTCGCGACGCGGCTCGTCAAGGAAGGCGCCTGCGACGCCGTGCTTTCCGCTGGCTCGACGGGCGGCGCGGCAGCGGCGGCGCAGTTCATCCTCGGACGCATTGCGGGCGCCGATCGCCCGACGATCGCGACGCCGATGCCGACGCCCAAGGGCGTGACGCTCCTTCTCGATTCGGGGGCGAACGTCGACAGCAAGCCCAAGCATCTCGTGCAGGGAGCCATCATGGGCGCACTCTACGCCGAGCACGTCTTCGGCATAAAGAAGCCGCGCGTCGGCCTGTTGAACATCGGCGAGGAGGAAACGAAGGGCAACGAGCAGGCGCAGGCGACGTACCCGCTCTTGAAGGCCATGACGACGGTGAACTTCTGCGGCAATGCGGAAGGGCGCGACATCCCCAAGGGGAATTTCGATGTCGTCGTTTGTGATGGATTTGTCGGCAATGTTGTGTTAAAATTTGCAGAGGGCTTGGCGAAGACGCTCGTGCGCCTTGCGAAGGACGCCGTGAAGAACGGCGGGATTCTCGCGAGGCTCGGCGCGTTCCTCTTGCTGCCGGCGCTGAAGAAGCTCGGCAAGACAATCGACGTGTCGGAGTACGGCGGCGCGCCCCTTCTCGGCGTGCGCGGCTGCTGCCTCATCGCGCACGGCTCGTCCAACGCGAAGTCCATCGCGAGCGCCATACGCGTCGCCAAGGACTACGTGGGCAGCGACGTCCTCGCGCATATCAAGGAGAATCTGGCACGCGAGGAGGCGTTGGACGACAGCAGGAAATGTCCTGCGGCGGCTGGGGAAGACTCTGCTGCAGAAGCCGCTCGGTCGTGAGATGGGTATATAGGAGGATCAGGGATGTTTGAAGAAAATCGTATTTGTCAGATGCTGCGGATAAAGTATCCAATCTTCCAGGGGGGCATGGCTTGGATCGGCACGGCGGAGCTTGCTTCCGCCGTTTCGAACGCCGGGGGACTCGGCATCATCGGCGCCGGACACATGCCGCCCGACGTCCTGCGTGCGGAGATCCAAAAGTGCAAGGGCTGGACCGAGAGGCCGTTCGGCGTCAACATCATGCTCATGTCGCCTTTCGTCAAGGAGGTCATGCAGGTCGTCGTCGACGAGCGCGTGCCCGTTGTCACGACGGGAGCGGGCAACCCCGGCGAGTACATCCCGGCGCTTAAGGAGATCGGCAGCAAGGTCATCCCTGTCGTCGCTTCCGTCGCGCTCGCCAAGCGCCTCGTCAGGACGGGCGTCGACGCTCTCATTGCCGAAGGCACGGAGTCGGGCGGTCACGTCGGCGAGATCACGACGATGGCGCTCGTGCCGCAGGTCGTCGACGCCGTCGATGTTCCTGTCATTGCGGCGGGCGGCATCGGCGATTCGCGCGGCATGACGGCGGCGTTCGCCCTCGGCGCATGGGGCGTGCAGATGGGCACGCGCTTCGTCCTGTCGAAGGAGTGTATCGCGCACGAGAACTACAAGAAGTTCGTCCTGAAGGCGCGCGATCGCTCGACGGTCGTCACGGGTCGCTCGACGGGGCATCCCGTGCGCGTCCTTGCGAACAAGCTCACGCGCGAGTTCGAGGAGATGGAACGAAGCGGCGCTTCGACGGAAGAGCTTGACAAGCTCGGTGCGGGCAAGCTCAACCTCGCGACGCACAAGGGAGACGTAGAGAACGGCTCGGTGATGATCGGACAGATTTCGGGCATGCTCAATGATATTCTGCCCGTCGCGGACATCATCCATAACATCGTGGAGGGGCTGCCCGGCGCCGTCAAAAGCGCTGAGGCGCATTGCAAATAAAAGCAAAGAAGAGGTGTTCACGCTAAGGAAGTGCTGATAAAATGAAGATGGATGGCTGAATTTATCAGCGCTTCCCAAATGAAAGAGAGGTCGGTTCGATGAACAAGCTCGCATTCGTGTTCCCGGGGCAGGGCGCCCAGCAGGTCGGCATGGGCAAGGATTTCTACGAGAAGTATGATGTGGCGAAGAAGCTGTTTCGCGAGGCGGACGAGGCGCTCGGCTACTCCATCATGGAGATGTGCTTTGAAGGCCCTGCGGAAGACTTGCGCCTGACGGCGAACACGCAGCCGGCGATCCTTGCCGTCAGCGTGATCGCGAACGAGATCCTCAAGGAGCACGGAATCCAGCCCGAGATCACGGGCGGCCACAGCCTCGGCGAATATTCGGCGCTCGTTGCAGCTGGCGTGCTCGACTTCTCCGATGCCGTTCTCCTCGTCCATAAGCGCGGCTCCTTCATGCAGGAAGCCGTGCCTGTCGGTGAGGGAGGCATGGCGGCCGTCATGGGACTTGAGCGCGAAAAGATCGTCGAGGTCTGCGAGAAGGTCTCGGCGGATGTCGGCGCCGTGCAGGCGGTCAACTTCAACTGCCCGGGGCAGATCGTCATCGCGGGCACGATGGCGGGCGTCGAGAAAGCGGCGGCTCTTTTGGGCGAGGCGGGAGCGAGAAAGAGCGTGATCCTGCCTGTCAGCGCACCGTTCCACAGCACATTGATGGAACCGGCGGCGAAAAAGCTCGCCGCAGAGCTTGACAAGGTCGAGATCCGCGATGCGAAGATCCCCGTCGTCGCCAATGTCTCGGCTGAGATCGTCACGAAGGCGGCGGACATCAAGGAGAGCCTCGTCAAGCAGGCGGCAAGCCCCGTGAGGTGGGAAGACTGCGTCGAGAAGATGAAGGAATTCGGCGCCGACGTCTTCGTCGAGGCGGGTCCCGGCAAGACGCTCTGCGGCTTCAACAAGCGCATCGACCGCAAGCTCACGAGCATGAACGTCGAAAATCTGGAAACTTTGCAAAAAACGCTTGACTATTTCAAGGAGGTTCGCTAATATGCTTTTAGACGGCAAGACGGCTCTCGTGACGGGCGCATCGCGCGGCATCGGACGCGCCATCGCTCTTCGCCTCGCGGCGGAGGGCGCCCGCGTTGCCATCAACTATGCGGGCAATGTCAAGGCCGCCGAGGAAGTCAAGGCCGCCATCGAGGCGGCGGGCGGCACGGCGATTCTTTGTCGGGCGGATGTCGCGGACAGCGCGGCTGTCGAGGCGATGGTCGCCGATGTGGCCAAGGAGTTCGGCGCGATTGACATCCTCGTGAACAATGCGGGCATCACGCGCGACACCCTGCTCATGCGCATGAAGGACGAGGACTTCGCGAAGGTTCTGGATACGAACCTCAAGGGCGTGTTCTACTGCACGAAGGCGGTTTCGAAGCTCATGATGAAGAAGCGTTCAGGCCGCATCGTCAACATGGCGTCCGTCGTCGGCCTCGTGGGCAACGCCGGGCAGACGAACTATGCGGCGGCAAAGGCGGGCGTCATCGGCTTTTCGAAGTCGGCGGCGAAGGAACTCGCTTCGCGCGGCATCACGGTCAACGCCGTCGCGCCGGGCTTCATCGGCACGGACATGACGGCGGATTTGCCTGAATCCGTCAAGGAGAAGGCGCTTTCGGACATCCCGCTCGGCAGGGCGGGCCAGCCCGAGGACGTGGCGAACGCCGTCCTTTTCCTCGCATCGGAACAAGCGTCCTATATCACAGGACAGGTCGTCCATGTAGACGGCGGCATGGTCATGTGATATAAATTATAGAGGGAAACATTGAAAAAGGCAGTGAGTCCCGAGAAGAGGCAACGGAGGGAGGTGAATTGTAGTGGCGACTTTTGACAAAGTGAAAGATATCGTTGTGGAGCAGCTCGGCGTTGAAGCGGACGAGGTTTCCATCGATTCTACTTTTATTGACGATCTGGGAGCAGATTCCTTGGATATCGTTGAGCTCATCATGGCATTCGAAGAGGAATTCGGAATCGAGATTCCGGACGAGGCAGCGGAAAAGATCAAGACCGTTCAGGATGTCGTAACTTACATTGACCAGCACAAAGAAGACGAGGGGAAGTAAATCCCTGTGCTCGTCGTGCCTTTCTTGAAGAAAATCCCGTGAAGTTTCTTCACGGGATTTTCTCAAGGAATCACGGATAAAGCGAAGTCCGCGCCGGCAGTGCCGGGGTTGTTCGTGATTCCGCAAGGCAGAAGAAATATCCTGGGGAAGCCGAGGTATCAGGACTTCCCTCGATTGGAGGAGTGGAGTTGAAGCTTCCAGAGCTGAAAATTGGCGAAAAGATAGCAAAGATCCCCATCATCCAAGGTGGCATGGCGATTCGCCTATCGACGGCAAAACTGGCGGCTGCTGTGGCCAGCCAAGGGGGCATCGGCCTCATCGCTGCATCGGGCTTGAGCGATGAAGAACTGCGCTATGAGATCCGCTTGGCGCGATCTTTGACGAAGGGCGTCATCGGCATCAACATCATGGTGGCGGCAAGAAAGTTCAGCCAAGTGATAAAGACGGCCATCGACGAGGGCATCGATCTCGTCGTGGCGGGCGCAGGCTTCTCGCGCGACATGTTCGGGCTGGGCAAGGAATCGGGAACGCCGATCGTGCCCATTGTCTCCTCTGTCAAACTTGCGAAAATTTCACAGCGTCTCGGCGCCTCGGCGATCGTCGTCGAGGGCAAGGAGGCCGGCGGGCATCTCGGTACGGACACCTCCGTGCGCGAGCTGATTCCCGACATCCGCAAGGCGGTGGACATCCCCATCGTTGCAGCGGGCGGCGTCCTCGCGGGCAGGGACATTGTTGATTTCATAAAGATGGGCGCCAACGGCGTGCAGATGGGATCGCGCTTTGCCGCGAGCGAGGAGTCGAATGCGGCTCCCGCCCTCAAGGAGTTTTACCTGAAGGCGCAGCCCGAGGACGTCGTCCTCATCCACAGTCCCGTGGGACTGCCGGGGCGCGCCGTCCGAAACCCCTTCGCCGAGCGCATCCTCGAAGGCAGCGTGCCGCCCAAGAAGTGCGACAACTGTCTCAAGGAATGTTCCCATCGCTTCTGCATCATCCGTGCACTCATTCGTGCCGAGCAGGGCGATGTGGAAACGGGACTCGTCTTTACGGGCGAATACATCTCCCGCATCAAGGAAATCCTTTCGGTCAAGGAGATCTTCCGCCGTCTGACCGCTGAGGTCGCGGCCATCGGCTAGGAAGTTTCGCGAGGCAGAGGAAATAGTTTTTTGGAAAGACAGAGTGAGGTGTCATAGCTTGAGCAATCGTGTAGTCATAACGGGTCTGGGCGCGATCACGCCGATTGGCATCGGCAGGGAAGCTTTCCGGCAGGCGCTTCTTGCAGGAAAGAACGGCATCGGCAAGATCACACACTTCGACGCATCGGAATGCCACGCGCAGATTGCGGGCGAGGTCAAGGATTTCGATCCTGCCGCGTACATCGACAAGAAGGAAGCGAAGCGTATGGATCGCTATACGCAGTTCGCTGTCGCGGCGGCGAAGCTCGCCATCGAGGATGCGAAGCTCGATCTCGAAAAAGAGGACAGGGAGCGCATCGGCACGTTCGTCGGCGCCGGCATCGGCGGCATCGAGACGATGCACAGCCAGTACCGGAAGCTTTTTGACAAAGGGCCGTCGAAGATCAGTCCGTTCTTCATTCCGATGATGATCGCGAACATGGCGGCGGGGCAGGTCGCCATCACCTACGGCCTGCACGGCCCTTCGGCGTGCATCGTGACGGCCTGTGCGACGGGGACGGACTGCATCGGACATGCGTTCCGTGCCATAGAGATCGGCAAGGCGGACGTCGCCGTCGCCGGCGGCACGGAAGCGAGCATCTCCGAAGCCGCCGTCGCAGGCTTTTGCGCGATGAAGGCTCTTTGCGCTGATCACAACGACGATCCGGCGCATGCCTCGCGCCCCTTCGACAAGAACCGCAGCGGCTTCGTGATGGGCGAGGGCGCGGGTCTCGTCGTTCTGGAAAGCTTGGAGCACGCCGAGAAGCGCGGCGCACACATCTACGCCGAGCTTGTCGGCTACGGCGCGAACGCCGACGCCTACCACGTCACGAGTCCTGCGCCGCATGGCGAGTATCAGGCGAAGTGCATGGCGCTCGCCATCAAGGACGCCGGACTTGCGCCCGCCGACATCGACTATGTCAACGCGCACGGCACGTCGACGCGCATGAACGATCAGGGCGAGACGGAGGCAATCAAGACGACGTTCGGCGCGGCGGCGAAGGACGTTTCCGTCAGCTCCATCAAGTCCATGACGGGGCATCTCCTCGGCGCTGCCGGCGGCGTCGAGTGCATCGCGACGGCGCTCGCCGTCGAAAGCGACATGCTGCCGCCGACGATCAACTACGAGACTCCCGACGAGGGGCTTGATCTCGATTATGTGCCGAACAAGGCGAAGGAGAAAAAGGTGCGCACGGCGCTCTCCAACTCCTTCGGCTTCGGCGGTCACAATGCCTGCCTCGTACTGAAGAAGTTCCCGTCATGAAGAAGGCGCCGGAGGTTTTGTCCAAAACGCGGCGGGAGGCTCTCCTAAAGCTTTCCGAGCATCTCGGCATAGAGTTTCAGAACATCGTGCTGTTGCATGAGGCGCTTACGCATACCTCCTACGCAAACGAGTCGAAGGACAAGGGCGTCGTGCACAACGAACGCTTGGAGTTCTTGGGCGATGCGGTTCTGGAGCTGGCGACGAGCACCTATCTCTTCGAGCGCTTCCCCAAGCGGCCTGAAGGAGAACTGACGAAGGCGCGCGCTTCTATCGTGCGCGAGGCGACGCTTTCGCGACGCGCGGCGGAGCTGAGGCTCGGCGAATATCTGCTCTTGGGTCACGGCGAGGCGTCGATGGGCGGCGGCCACCGTCCGTCAATGCTTGCCGACGCCTTCGAGGCCGTCATCGGCGCGATCTACCTTGACCGCGGCTGGCAGACGGCGTACGACTACGTTCTCAAGCAGCTGCACGACGAGCTTCTGACCATCGACAGCGGCGAGAATATGAAGGATTACAAGACGACCTTGCAGGAAGTCGTGCAGAAGCGCGTTGACAGCAGGATCGCCTACGAGCTTCTGGCGGAGACGGGACCCGATCACGACAAGACCTTCGAGTTCGCCGTGCGCATCAACGATGCGGTCTACGGCACGGGCAAGGGCCGCAACAAGAAGGAAGCCGAGCAGGGCGCGGCACGGGAAGCGCTGCGCAGGATGAAGAAGCTTTGAAAAATCCATATATGCTTGTTGGAATGGGAGCTGTGCATGAGTCTGGAAGGACTTGTGCGCAGCTTTCTGCTTTTCGCCGAGCAGCGCTTCCCGTATCTTGACAAGGCCTGATGAGTCAGAATAATCATAAATGATATTTATATATATAAAGGCGAAAAAGACGTAGGAATCTCAAAAATCCTAGATAGGACAAGGTTTCAATCGCTACGGAAAAATCTGACTTATTGATAAATTCCTGCTTGATTCATCTGAAGGACATTCATTTTTCCAGCAAGAAACAGGGGGGGAATGTTTTCAAATGGAAGATAAAAAGGATATTGACAATCTTTATCCTTAATGCTAAAATACAGACCGTATCATTAGTGTTATTTATAATAATGAATGGCCTTCAAGGATGTATGCCGTTCACCTTTGCGAATGGAGGAAATGGAATGAGAATGGGGAACAGGCGGAGAAAGCGCAGGTATGCGGCACTTGGTGCAGTGATGTGGATGCTTTGGGGATCTTCAGCGCTTTGTGCAGCGGGGGGGACAATGGTTCTTCTTCAGAACGTGTGACGACGGAAGCCGTCAATGTCGAGGCGAATTATGAGAAGGAACTTCTCAAGGAGGAGCCGGAGACGAAGACCATCATCACGCGTGAGGATCTCGACCGCAAAGGGGCGCGCACACTCTCCGACGCGCTGGCTGCCGAGCAGAGCATCCAGATGGGCACGGACAACATGGGGCGCAAGACGATCTCTATTCGCGGCGCGGAAGCTCGCCACACGCTGATCCTTGTCGACGGCAGGAGGCTTGCGGGCGGTCTTAGCAAGTATTACGGCGCGACGGACGAGGCAAACCGTCTCGGTGTCGACAACATCGACCACATCGAGGTCATCCGCGGCTCGGGCACGGCACGCTACGGCGCGGACGCCATCGGCGGCGTCATCAATATCGTCACGAAGATGCCGCACAAGGCGGGCGTCAAACTGATGACGGAAGGCTCGTGGCTCGATCAAGGCGGCAGCTACGTCGAGGATTTGTCGACGACGAGAGGACAGTGCAGATGTGCGAAGATGGGTGGCTGAATTTATCAGTGCTTCCCTAAGTTGGCAAGGGGTGCTGCATGATTTACGGCGAAGCTTGACTTTATGCAGCGGCCAAGAATATTTTAATTTTTAAGGAGTGGCTGACAAATGGAAAACTTTATTCATCTCTTCAACAGCGGCGGTTTCGTCATGTACCCGCTGCTCATTCTCTCGCTGATCACGCTGGCGATCGCCGTCGAGAGGTTCTATTTCTACCGCAATAATCGCAAGGGGTCGAAGACGTTCTTCCACGGCGTCTATCATGCGGCGGCGGCGAAGGACTGGGATGTCGTGCGCCAGCTCTGCACGGAGTTTCCATCGGCTTTGAGCCGCGTCATCGCAAACGGCATGGCGCATGACACGTCGGAAGCTTCGATGAAGAGCGCTTTTGAAGATCGCATGTCGATGGAGTCGATCAGCTTCCATCGCTACCTCGACTACCTGAGCGCCATCGTCACGATCGCGCCGCTCCTCGGCCTCCTCGGCACGGTTACGGGCATGATTCAGACCTTCAGCGTGCTGGATAACGGCGGCGGCGCGGCGGCGATCACGGGCGGCGTCGGCGAGGCGCTCGTCGCGACGGCGAGCGG
>ERZ773005.1604-NODE-1604-length-11358-cov-3.112271_pt1 | contig 11358 bp, 12 predicted proteins | sample MGYA00580666_ERZ773005 | MGnify/ENA primary metagenome ERZ773005 (study PRJEB29015, sample SAMEA2737999) | human oral metagenome | biome: human oral; feature: human-associated habitat; material: dental | place: China | collected 2061 ... | reverse complement strand
GGGCTCTCTCTCCTCTTTTTGGGCGACGCTTCTGGACTCCATGAAGGTGAGCATCCAGCCAAGCTCATACGACCACTTGCTTGCAGAGCTCTTTTCTTTATCCCAAAAACTCCAGGCGTTGGTCCTGTCTATGCTCATCGAATGCGGCAACGTCTGTGTATTCAAGGCGAGGCTCTGGAATGACGCGCTGAGAAAGGCTCGGTATGGAAAAGGAGATACCCCCGGAGAAAATGTCGATCCGCAGCGCCTCATCGAAGACCCGGACGTTAATACCGGTGGGGGTAAGGAAGAGACTCTTGATTTCAACCAGGCACTGGACCTCCTGTCCATGCTGTCCAATCCGATAGACAGTCAACAGGCACAGGCACAGAGCTCCATCATCGAGGTCCCCACGGTATCGGCCAACACGATCCGAAACAGGCTTGTGCGTGCCCCTGGATGGGAGCATCTTTGTGCGGCGCTTGGGATTGATGCGGAGCACCCCGGGGATGGAGAGCTTCCGCTTGGAGTGGAGGCGCTCTTTGTGAACGGCGGGAATATCGAGAGCGGCGCAAAGCAGCCGAATAATCCGGAGGCCATGGCAAACGCCGTGCGCCGAAAGTATCCGCTTTTGGACCTGCTCGGCGGCGTTATGAACGCGAACATCCTTGGGCGTTCCTGCCTATCGGTAAATTCGTGGCTGGTCTGCCGAGAGAACGCCGCTATCCTGGATAAAACCAGCGTGGCAGACAGCCCGAACATGAAGATATCCTCCTTCCAGATGGTGGATAGCGAAACGAAGGTGAGGAGCAAAACGCTCCGTGGGGTTGGACAGCAGATAGCCAATGCCGAGACATTGGCCGTAGGGTCGGAAATTTTCGTAAGACTGACGCTGACCCCATTCACTACCGATTTGACGAAAGGGGCACTCTATGCTGCGTTGCGAACATTCGAGAGTTCCCCTTATGTCGGAGGCAGGTCGGCTACCGGTAATGGCATGATGGACATGCGAATCCTCAAGGACTTGGATGGGGCGGGGGACCTCCTGGGGGTGTATGAGGACTATCTTGAGGAACATCGCGATGAGCTGCGAGACGGGCTCCTGCGCGGCACATTCTGTCTCGGAGACAAGGCGATTTGCTCTTAAATGAGATTGGGGAGGTTGCCCAACACCTCCCCGCATTCCGAGGGAAATTGGATCGCTCCAAGGCGCTCGTACGGCATGCACTGAGCGAACATAAGGCTCCGTACATCGCGGTCAGTGGAGGCAAAGACAGCATCGCCATGCTGGGAATTGTCGCGGATGTCGCACGAGAGATGAACTGCGACAACCTGCTGGCATGGGCTCATTTGAGTGACGCGAGCTATCCGGGCACGGCCGAAACGGTCCGCGAGGCATGCAGAATGGCGGGCATAGAGCTTGTCGAAGACTGGAGCCACGTGAGCGCGTTCGATGTCGTGGGGCAGGGGAGCAAGGTCCGGTTCGGGAAACGCGGATACTTCTTCGACGCCATAAAGCGGTTCGTGGAAGAATATGCACGAGACCTTGCCTTCATCGGGGTGAGGGCGGCGGAGAGCCACAGGAGGCGCCGGGCCGTGAGAATACATGGGGACCTTTTCGAGACGCACGTCCCGTGTCGTGAGGTGGTATGCTATCCCCTGGCACATTTCAGCGTTCAGGAAGTTGCGGCTGCGATCGTCCACTATGGGCTCCCTTTCCACCCCATCTATTCAAAGATGCCCTTGACGGGAATGGGGGCGGAAGCCGAGTGCATTCGCCTCGGGTACGTCACCAGCATGGATAATCTGATCCACGGTGGGTTGACATTCTTGAAGGTAAATTATCCTGCCGTGTATGGAAAACTGATACGCGCCAAGCCCGACCTGGCGCTGTATGGATAGGAGGACACATGTATACTCCCAAGCTATTAACCCCTTATGTGGAGCGGTACAAGAATGCCCCGTTGCAGGGCATGAGAGTCACCGCGGTGTTGGTGGACCGCGTGATAGCCATGCAACCAATCACTTTGGACGGCCTTCTAGCGTGGACGGTTGTACACGAAGCTGAGTCCACGTCCGGAGACAAAATTCCATTCGCAGAGAGGACAGATTTTGCGTTTATCCCCGTGCCATTGAAGCTGTTGTGGAAGGACGAAAACGGAGGCCCGTTATGGTGTGCATCGTTTTTTGAGCCTGATGTTGTGCTGGGGACAGATGTCGAATACTTCCATAAACGTGCACCGGATGGGCACAGAACGAAGTCCAGGAATCCCGAGTCGTTTGGAGTGAGGGGTATAACTGGCCGTTGGGCGGATCGGCGCACGCCATTCCCTGTGATGTTGGCGCAGCAAATGGAGGCGCTGGCCATAGGGGATATTGAAGAAGTCAGGCGGCTTCTTCTTCCCGTCACACATGTCGGGAAGAAGACTGCGGAGGGCTTTGGTGGTGTCAAAGAATGGCGCGTCGAGGCCGAGAATATCGATGTCGCCGCTTGCCTTGCCCGCGATGGGAAGCTGTTGCGGAATATCCCTGTGGGTGCCGGACTGATAGAGACCGACGAGCCGCCCGAGGTGTTGGGTTGGGCTCCGCCATATTGGAACCCGGCATTTTATGGCGACGGCTGGAGGTTCGGGGCTACGGGGACCCCGTCGATGGGCGGAGAATGCAGCTCTTCGTGATGAGCTGCACCATCTCCTTTTATCGTCGAACCTTCACGGTCTTACGCGTTTCAGTTGCGTCGACATCCTCACCCTTCCCGCGCATGTGGGGTTTTACGTAAGTGAAGCCCTTAGGCGGCAATGAGATCCCCACGAGTGAGGCATTGGAACGCGCCATGTCGGACGCCTTCATCTCAAGTCCGAGTTGCCTGATGAACCCCGCCACTTGGTGTGTGCGGTGATGGCGCCCCGTGCCTTCGCTCCCTTCTCGTAAAATCCGAATATCTCCATCGTCACCTTCGGCGGTGGGGTGAACGTAGGTTACGCGCGGGACGTATGTCACCGAGATGGGGGCGCTGTCCGGGGGTAAATCAGCCCGCTTTTTCGGCGGGCTTTTCACATACCCACCGGGGACTCGATTCTGGCGTACCTTCTGCTCCGTGGGGACACAGCACATGCGAATGGCCTCCATGGGAACAGCGAGATCGTCGATTCTTTCATCAATGGTAGGGTCTACTTCCTCCGCGTTCTTTTTTGCCGTCTCCCACTCTTCGTCGGACGTAAGAGGTGGGATCTCGACAAAAAACTGGAGGTCTACCTCCCCCAGGTCCGCCCATTCCTTTTCCCCATCGGATAAGTCTACCCTGCAGTTCATGACGGTGTAAATGTGACCTTTTGGTGCCGTCGGGAGGATGGATAGCTTTCTCAATCCACCTTCGTTCCAGATCACATCCGTCACCCCAGGCCATAACGTATATTTGCGTTGGGCCAAGACCTCCTGACGAATCTCGTATGAGGTCTTTTCGACTCGCGGCATGAACTTCATGATGTCTCGGGTAAGGGATTGGCTTAACTTAAACGAGATGGGAAAGAGGACCTGCAGCTTGCCGATGACCTCGTTATAGCTTTTGCAGACATTGCCATGACCTCGGTTGTACTGTGCCGAGGTCGTCAGCAGTTGCCACACCAGCCATCCAGTTCCCCATGTGTCGATGAAGGTGGGGGTCGGGGATATCAGGATTCCGGGATAATTGGAGTTCGTGGCCTCTACCTGTCTAGACATGGCCATATAGGACAAGGCGCTTCCTCTCTGAATCGTGCACAGGATCGAGAGTAATTCAAACGATGCTCGAGCACTGAGGGGGGGGCGCAGGCTTTCTTCCATCTCATCATTGATGATATACGCCATGTCGCCCTCCCCCCAAGAGAAGGGGACTCCTCCATGGTAATGTGTTTTGAGGTGCAGTTTGGCATAGATCGCCGCGGCGGAGAAGGCTACCATGATGGGGGGGAAAAGTCGCTTTGCCGTCTCGTCGGGGGTGATGGTGGACATGCCGTGCAGTACGGTGACAAGGGCACGTTCCAGCAAAAAACACACGCGTTTCAAGCCCATGGACTTGACTGCCTCGTCGACGCAGTTTTTTGCCCGAGTTTCGCGATTGGGAATGTCGCTCGCGAGCATGTAGGCCACGTCGGAAAGGAACGGCATGGACAAGAAGCCAATGGTCCTGGGGCGATCCGTTATGACGAACACCCCGTTGCTGGTAGCCGTCTTGTATTTTTGAGGCGGCAAAATCTTGTCGGGGACGAGGCTGCTTAAGGTCTCATGAGTACGAAACACCCAGTTCTGTTTCGTGTTCATGCTGCCCTTCACGCGCGGGAAGGCGTCGGCAATGAGCTTCATGATATCAGTTGCGTTTGCAGGCACTTTTCACACCTCCATATCTGGATTATAGCAATTCCCAAAAACAAAAAAAAGGAGGGCCTCAACGGCCCCCCTTATTATTTCCCCTTTGGCGCTGGCCCCTTCGGGCCAGGTGTGTAGCCCAATAGCTCCTGTTTAGGGACAAGCCAGCGATTCCCCAGCTTGCGGGCGCTGGGGAGATGTCCGTCGGCGCATAGTCGCGCAATCTGTCGCCTTGAATAGCCGGATATTTCGACGGATTCCGACATGGAGAGAAAATCGTCCACGTGGTTTTGCATTAAATCAGCTCCTTAATTTTGATGAAGCTCGGACAAACTTTAATTCTAATAATATCCGTCATATCTGTCGAGCTCGTCGTATGGTGAATTTCGACGCCAAGACATCCCCACCCTTCGAGAGTAGACAGAGCGAATAACTTTTTTAATACTGCGCTCCTGGGTATCCATGTAAAGGCAAAGATATTTAGGCTTATTGAACGTCGTTTGCCCCCCCATCAATGCGGCGACAAAAACGAGAATGCGTTCAAAAACGGATACCAGTGCGTTAAATAACGCGGCGGCGAGCAGTGCCACCACGGCCAGCAACGCCACAGGAATATAGCTTACTGCACAAAGCACTAATATCGCGGTGCCCAGTGAGCGCCCTACAATTATCTTTACGCTCTTCATAAGAACACCTCCTTATTACTTTTCCTCCCCATCTCTCAAGGAGGGACATCATCAATACCCTTCAGGGCGAGCCAATGACGGAGCAACAACTCCGCCTCGTCCTCCGTGTCCGCTCCAGCATCTTCCCATGCCCTGCACCGGAAGATGTCTTTCCCCCCGAAGGAGGCAAACTCCTTCGTCTTTCCCTCATCCTTTCCCCAGTTGTCGTGGAAGCCCAGGGGCTTTCCGTCCACGTACACATAAATATAGGTTGTTATGTTCCCACCCTTTCTTTTTTGTGGTATAATTATTTTAACCCACAAAATTCCTTGGGTAGGGATGGAAACATATGGTGTTGCCTGTGGGACTAAAAAAATTCCTTAAACAGGAATGGAAACATGATTTATCTCATGAAGAGAGGGCGGGGGAACCCGCCCTCTTGTTTCATTCTATCCCCTCAAGATTCCTGTCTCTTCCAGATCCGCGTCGAGCGCGGCGATGGAAACCTCAGGAGAGTTGATGTTGAAATGCAGGCTCCGGATGATGTGCCTACTTCCGATTAATATGCTTGTGTCTTTCGCTTCAACGGCATCTTGGCTACCGTAGCGGTAGAGTTCATTCTCACATTCATCTGGATTTTTCTTCCTGCGGAGTTCGACGAAACGTTGAATTTCACAGGGAGTCACTCCAAGGGCGCAGAAGACAGATGTATAGCACCACTCGCTATACCATTTACGGTAGTCCGCAGGCACAATAAGCGTGCCGTGCCGATCTTCGACAGGAATTTCCTTCCAGTTTGATTTTGTGGGAAGATCGAAAGTCTCCTGCCAAAAATCCGAACCCGGCGCCGATGGAGCGTAGTCGAACGGAATAAGGACAGGAACTGTCCTCTTTGATACGTGGACAAGCGCTTCCTGCAAAGCGGAGCGCGCCTTGTCCGGCAGTTCGGCCTCGGAGAGGAAGACCTTGGAGGTCGATCTACCCGATCCCAGATAACAGTAAAGCTCGACGGTCTCCTCCTGGGTACGGAAGACGGAAATGGCCGTCTCGTTCACGGTTGCCAAGAGGTTTTGCAGAAGACTGCGATCCTCCTCGAGCGCATAGAACGAAACGAGAGCCTTCCGCAGCGCCTCGACATGCCGCAGCCGCAGGAGCTTCTCCCAACGGAGACGAGAAGCATTTTCATCCTCGGCCAACAGGCTGTCGGGCTTGCCTGAATGGATACGGAACATTCCGCCCTCGACTGTCAGACAAAACAAGTCCGGCTCGTTCGGCCGGGAGATGGAGAAGTTCACGGCGCTGTCGTGGGCATGGACTTCAAGCCGCCCGGTTCCTGTGACGTGATCGTACCGCAGCGAACCGTCGTGCTCGATCGAGAACGCTTTCGCGGCATAAATACCGGGCTCAATGTCCGTATAGCTATCTTCATAGCTATCACCATCAAAAAATGTCTGAATTTTGTCCACGCTCTTAACGAGCGCTTTCTGCTTTTCCAGTGAGCCGACGAGCGAGACCATCTCGGCCTCCGCGGCGGCGCGCTCAGTGATGCTCGTGGCGAGCTGTCGAGCCTCCATGGCGCGGGCGAAGGGACTTGTTTCCTCAATGGCACGATTGAAGTCGTGCCTATCGGGGTCGGGTTCAAAGTTACCGTTGGGCGAGCACAGGACTCTGGCCCAGTCGTGCCCATAGGCACTTGAAAACAAAAACGCGCGCACAAACGTTTTTCCATCCATTTTTTCCCCTCCTGCGGCCTGTGGCCGCTTAAAAATTGTTTTTTCGAAGGAGGCGGAGTGAAATGACCCCGCCCCCGATAGACGTTAGGAATCGTCCCCCTCTTTTATGCGGGGGACTTCTCCCACGGCTCCGCGCCGGGGGCGTGCCACTCCAGGTCCGGCGCAATGACAGGAATTTCGTATACATCGTACTTATCGCTTGGGCTCAATTTTGCAGGGATGGTATGCAACAGCACATACCAGTCCGCGAACGATACGTCGAAATCCTGCACCCAGCCCGACTGGGAAAAATGAATCTTTCCCGTTACACGACCGGGGGTTCCAAACTCTTTTGCTATGTCGTCTTGGACGAGGATAACATAGGTTTTCCGTTTCCCTTTTTCTCTGTGTTCCACTCGCCAAGGCAACGCGCGTGTTTCATGAGCTTTCTTTGCCCAATATTCTATTTGGTATCCCAACAGATCCCCATACAAACTTGAAACTTCATCATACAGAGCGGCCACGAGCTCGTCCCATTTAGTTCGTTTTCCGAAGCAACTGGTACGAACCTTAATTTGTCCTTTCTTGAGGTCAAGGGTAATACCCACCCCTGTGGAACGTCGCGTATCACAATCGACGACGCGAAATAACTTGTGAATACCAGTTTCGATTTCAAGCCGACGGAATCTGGGATAAATGGACTTAGGGTACCCACTTGGTGAGGGCCCGTCAATGTCTCGCGACACTACTTCACTTCCTTTCAAGTGAAGACATCCAGAAACAGAACCACGTTCGCATACGCGTATTTTCCCTTCCACAAAGGCTCCAGTCGATACCCAACTTTCATCCGTTATGACGGCGTCCTGGCCGACGGAAGCGTACCATATTACCCTTGCGCGTTTTTCAACTCGTGCACGTCCAGTCACTTCAGAGTGTCCTTCTACAAAAGCATCATCTAAGATCCGGGACTCATCCCACGCAGCGGAATCGCGTGAGAGCCAGCAATCGCCTTCCTGCGACAGATTCCGCTCGTTCTGAACGAGCCCCCCCCAATCCCCAGCCCGAATGAGATAACGCGGAATATCCCGCAACGCGCGAATACGATACATACAGAAGGGGAGCTCTTTTTCTCTTATAAGTTCGTACTTGGGTTTGGGCTCGCAGAAAATGTTCGACGAGGATTCCTCTGATTCCTCCTTCTTCTCCTTTTTGTCCGTATCGTCATCAGGATCGGAGACTTCCGATCCTGCGGCTGTATCAATATCGGCAGACTCGGGGGGCTCCGGCTCCTCCGTCGTATCCGATTCCGGGAGCTCGTCTGGGATGGGGTAATCCAGATGCGAGAACCCCATTTCCTCCATGTCGACCAATGACGACAGTAAGGCATCGTCCTGCGGCCCAGGACGCTGTATATCGACGTCGTCGGGGTCCACCGGTGCCCCGTTCAGGAGGACAGCGCCGCCGCGCACGGACCAATCACGCCCATCGCAAGAACGTATATCCATGTCGCCACGCCCTTCCTCCGCCCGCAAAACCGTAATACGAATGGGGATGCGCTCCCCATGATAACAAAGTACGCAATAACCCTTTTCTTCCATTTCCTGTTCCTCCTCCTGCGGCCCCTGGCCGCGTTCAAAATTGTTTCGTCGGAGGAGGCGGTATAATAAAACCGCCTCCGATGTTGGGGCGCTTGTTCTTGTTTTGTGTAGGCCGCCGTGCTGGGCGGCCTACACGCTTCTGCGTTAAAACTCCACCCCCTCTTTCTTTCTTAGGCGCTCAATGTAGCGCGCCATAGTGGACTGCGCTACATGAGCTCCACAATTCGATATGACCCTCGCTATGGTGCCGGGCCTATGCCCGGCCTTTACCGCGGCTATTATTTCTGCGCGGTACATATCGAGGCTCTTCCCTATGCCATCTACCCTCTTTCTTGGGGGGACAGAAAGCAACCCTCTGAGCGCCTCTTGAATTGCCTTGTTTTTTTCCTCCATTTCTTTTCTCCTCCTCTTACCCTTATCTGCTCATCAGCAGTCGCCTGACGACTGTACGGGCCTTTCGGCCCGTTTCGACCTGTCAGATCACCGCCGGAAGTCCCGGCAGGTCCGAGGGGGGCAGATATCCCGGTTGGCCAGACCACGCCGGATCCGAGACAATCCTTCCCTTACTCCGTCAACCCAGTCCTCTTGGAGGCTTTCCAGCCCCCGGTCACCCAGCAGCTGGGACAAGAAGTTCGTCACAGCCGTGAGCTCCGGCGTGTGGAAGGGGCCCATATTCCCGAGCCCCTTCATGTGCCACTGGCTCAGGACGCCAAGCACATCGGCGTCCTGAGCCAGGTCCCAGACCCGCAAAAAGTCCTCGTAAACCTGTCGCGAGAACTCAGGCTCTGTGTTGACAAACCCTGTACGAGCCGAATACAGGGCGTGACAATGCCGCGAATACTCCCAGAACGCCTGTTCCACATAGAGCCGGGACAGGCGGGAAAACTCGCATGCAATTTTTATTCCCCAGTTTTCCACCGGGGATCTGGTGCCCGTGGTCATTTTAAGCGCCTCCTCTGGGGCTGTCGCCCCGTAAAAAGTGGTCTCGTCAGGCACCGCCTCACGGTGCGACGCCCCCCGAAGGGGCGTTTCGACCTGCTACTATTCCGCTGCCACCGCCTCAAGGGCGGCGATAACCTCGTCTGCCCATTCCGGGAGGGTCCTGGGCTTGTACTTCCAGAACGCTTTCCCCTTTTCCAAGTAGAGGGTTTCGGCCTGGGCGTTCTCGTCCGCGTCGAAGACCGTGACGTAGACGCGCTCTTTCCCGTACTTCATCCACGCCTTCCCCCGAAGGGAGTAGCCCCCAACGACCAGCTTGCTCACCTTCTCCGCCAGTCTCTCGGCAGAGACCTTCTGGGCTGTGGGGATTCCGTTGATGACGGAATCCAGGAGCCCAGCAAACGCTTTGAGCGCCGCGTGCCAGGCCTCGCTCTCCGCGGTGTAGTCCGTAGAGATGCCCGTCTTGCAGTCATAGGAGATGCCCACCCATCTGTGGGCTTCCCTCTCCTCAAAGCACTTTAACATCTCGTCCGCTGCGGCCTCGATGAGCCCCATTCCGGCCTCGTCGCCGTTCACCGCCAGGCGCTTCGTCAGCGCCTCCATGAATAGCGCCTCGTGCTCCGCCGGGGTCTTCGCGGCCTCAGCCCTGTCCCAGTAGTCGGCATCCGCGCGAAACTTCTCCCTCTCCGTGGCTCCCACCGCAGAAAGGCTCGCCCCCACTTGAATTATTCCCATCTTGAGTGTGGGGTTATTTTTAATCAGAACCTGCACCGCCTTGAAAACATTGCTCATTGTGCTTCCTCCTGTTTCGGAGCGGCATGCTGACCGCTCCTGTGCTGTTGGTCTCATCAGTACCGGCCTCACCGGTAGACCGGGGCTTTCGCCCCGGTTTCGACCTGTGCTACTCCGCGTCCTCCGCAAGGAGGCGCTGGAGCTCGTCCCACGCCGCCTCCACCGCGGCGTTGTAGAGGTCGGAGTCCCAGTCCTCCGCCTCGAATAGCACCTTCTCCGCCTCGGAGAGGTGCTGGATGCAGCCAGCCCTCTCGAAGGAGTCGAAAAACTTCGGGTCGTTCGTATTCGCCAGCGCCTGGCGGAATGCGGGGTAATCCACCCTCCGCCAATCCTCCAGTCCGCCGTCCTCCACGGCAACCCGAAACATCCAAGCCTTCCCATACTCCCGTGCGTTCTCCATGGCTTCCTTCATTTTCGTTTCCTCCTCTGGGGGGTTGCCCCCGTGATTTGTGGGGTCTCATCAGCAGCCGCCTTACGGCTGTACGGGCCTTTCGGCCCGTTTCGACCTGTTCCGCTCGGCTTCGAGCTTGTCTCCGCCTCACCTCCCCCGGCTCCCCGCGTTCTCCGCCGATCCTCGCGCCGCACGCTCCCGACTCCCGCTCCCCGGTGGGGGCGACCTTTCTGCCCGTCGCCTGGGCCTTTCGTTTTCAATGTGCCTTGTTCCCTTCGTTGTGCCTATATTATGGCCCATCTTGGCCGTATAGTCAAGTACGTAAAATTACTGATTTTGACACGATGGGGCAAGGCAAAATATCGGGGTAGGTGTTGCAATGGCAGGGCTTTATGGTTTTTCCCCAACCCCTAGAATCGGAGAAGGGGGGGCCCTTGGGAGAAAGAAAAACCCCGGTCGGGCTGACTGGGTAGGGGGAGCATATATAGAAGAACAAGGAGCGCTCCACCTATCGGGCCGAAGCCCGGGAAACGAAGGGCACGGCATTACTGTGGGGGGTCTTGGGCGGAGGGGGCGGGTTCGCGGTGAAGATGCGGTAATGTAAGGCAGGCGCTCCACAAAGCGCATTGTGTAAGGCGAAAGCCGTTTCACTTTACACAAACGGGGCGCCGAAGCGCCCCGCTATTTCTGTTTTCGGACTCTCTCCAGCAGCCATCCAGCCCTACGCGGCAAGGGTAAAGGGACTTCCCTGATGAATGCGATTAACTCTTCCTTTTGTGAAGCATAGGCCCCGATGGGCCAACGACACCTCTCCCGGTCTCAGGGCGCTGCCTCCGCCGCAGACGGACACGGTGCTGGCGCTGAAGTGCACCGTCCGGAACGGCCTTCGCCGCCCCCGCTCGACGGGCATCCCCAGGGTGCTGCGGACGAGCAGCGTC